>Ga0157363_1000075_pt1 | contig 74639 bp, 76 predicted proteins | sample AttsexASBM1_FD_111477 | JGI IMG/M metagenome (GOLD analysis project Ga0157363, IMG submission 111477) | Fungus gardens microbial communities from leaf cutter ant in Ribeirão Preto, State of São Paulo, Brazil - Atta sexdens ASBM1 | ecosystem: Host-associated > Fungi > Mycelium > Unclassified ... | reverse complement strand
GCCTTTCAAAGGCCGTTCCTGCAGAATTCTGGCGACCGCTGCGATAAAGCACGCGACGCCACCTTTCATGTCTGCAATGCCACGCCCGAACAAAAGACCGTCCGAGATCTCTGCGGAAAATGGAGCATGTGACCACCCTTCTCCGGGTGGCACAACGTCCGTATGTCCGGCAAAGCATAGCGATAGTGAGCCCGAGCCGATCCTTGCGAACAGGTTTGGTGTCGGTGCATCCTCGGGACCGAAGGGCAGAGAAAAAATTTCGAACCCCATCTTTTCCAGCATACCAGCTACCAGCGCCTGCGCACCATCATCAGCAGGTGTTACGGAGCAACAGCGCAGCAGATCCTGAGACAACGTCACAGGATCCACCGGAAAAGATGAAGTAGTCATGATGTCAGTCGCGCAGCAGGTCGTTGATGGATGTCTTGGAGCGTGTCCGCTCATCCACACGCTTGACGATTACGGCACAGGCAAGTGACGGCAGGCCCGGGGCCTTGGGCGGAAGTGTACCAGGCACGACCACCGAATAGGCAGGCACACGTCCCATGAAAATCTCGCCCGTCACTCGGTCTACGATTTTCGTGGAAGCGCTGATGAAGACACCCATGGACAGAACCGATCCACGTTCAACGATCACGCCCTCAGCCACTTCGGAGCGCGCGCCGATGAAACAGTTATCCTCAATGATCACCGGCGCGGCCTGCAAGGGTTCAAGAACGCCGCCAATACCGGCGCCACCACTGATATGACAGTTCTTTCCGATCTGGGCACAGGAGCCCACCGTGGCCCACGTATCGACCATTGTGCCGCTATCAACGCGTGCACCAACATTCACAAAGCTCGGCATCAGAACGACGCCCGGAGCAATATAGGCAGAGCGTCGAACGATTGCGCCCGGAACCGCTCTGAAACCTGCTTCGGCAAAGCGGAACTGGTCCCAGCCACTGAACTTCAAGGGAACCTTATCAAAGGCTGCCTCACCACCACAACCACGCTCCATCACACGGCTGTCGTGAAGACGGAAGGACAGCAGAACTGCCTTCTTCAGCCACTCATGCACGATCCATCCATCAGCACCGGGCTCTGCAACGCGAAGCGTGCCGGAATCCAGTCCTTTCAGGACCGTCTCGATGGCTTCGCGATCAGCCCCTTCGGTTTGTGAACTTAGTGTATCACGACGTTCCCAGAGGGCTTCGACAGTCGAACGGAGAGCATCATGCGGCATCGGCGGGTTATCCGGAAAAAGAAGCAGAAAACTGCCGGACCATGCGGATCACGGCCCTGCGTGTCAACGGTTGTTCTGCCGCCTCTGCAACACAGACATATTTAACCAATCGTTTACCATAACCCCGATATAAAGCTGCCAATCTATCGTTTCGCCAGTTATCTTGCGGGGTACAGTACAGCATGACCGAAACCTTTCAGCTGTTTCCGTCTCCTAAAAATATCCCCTCAAAGCCCGGACTGCCGAATAGCAGCGATCCCATGGCAGTTCTTTCCTCAACATTACAAAGCCGAGCCCGATGGAGAAATCTCGCACGGCAGGCTGTTGATCTGATCTTTGAGACAGACAGTTCCGGTCACATTGTGATGCTGGAACCCAAAAGCTGGCTTGATCACAACACATCTGATCTGGTCGGACAGCATATTACCGCTCTGTGGGATAACAACTGGCGCTTCCAATGCGCATCCTCCTATACCCGCCATGTCGTCCAGACAGAGGCCGCATCGGGTGATGTTTTTCAGGCACTCCTATCCTGTGAGCCCAACTGGAATGCTCAGGGGCAATTCAGTGGCACCCTTGGAACGCTCGTCATCATTCCCGATGGCGTTTTGCCGTCCACATCAGAAGATACTGCCACAAATGCATGGCAAGCCCCCCTTTTACCGGGCGAAACACACCTTCTGGACAGTGTCATCGATGCTCTGAGACAGACGATTCTGCCGCATATTGCTCTGGTTTCAGCCGCAACAAACCTTTTCGAACTGCTTGACTGTGAAGGTGCGCTCCTCGGCGATCTGGACATTCAAAATGTTATGGTTCCCACGGCAGTCGAAAGGCTCAAAGTGCTCCATGGTCCGGCAGCCTTTCCCCGAGAAATCTCAACCTTACTGGAAAGCGACGGCCCTTCTGGAGAAACCGGAACAGCACGCATTCTGCGGAAACCGTATGATATCCTGCTGACCCGCGAAAACATCCGAAGCCGTGGGCGCATTGCTCTCATGCTCTGGCGCACGCCCCCCTGGACCACAGCAGACGCACAGGCGGTGACAACAATCTGCAAGATGTTTGCTGCCTACGTGGAACTTGACGGCGTCCATCGACACCTACTCCAGACCTCTCCGTTCGACGTGACGACCGGCCTGCTAACCTGGCAAGGCTTTACAGAAAGCGTTGTACGACGAATTCCCCGCCTCGATCGGGAGCATCTCGCAGCAACCATGATGGTTGTGCGTGTTGAGGGTCTCTCAAGCATTTCGGAGACCCGCGGATTTGAGATTGAAGAAGAAGCCCTCTCGCAATCTGTAGCCCTTTTGAGCAATGCCGTTCGTCCGTCCGATGTCATGGCACGGTTAAGCAGCAACGTTTTCGTATTCTGGCTAGATGGCGGAGACCGTTTTGCTGCGGCTGAACGAGCTGAAAGAATTACTGCACACGGCGTGCCCATAATCGTCGACCCGCCGATCCATCTTGCAGCGCATATCGGACTGGTCTGTCGGGAGCCCGGAATGACAGACCCACCAGAGATGTTCCTCGAGCGCGCGCTTCAAGCTCTTAACGACGTTCCGGGACAGGATAGATTATGGTGCTTCTCTCACGAAGCACCATAATTATCACATCAAGCTGTGATCAGGGTTCCGGGTCCTGCCCGGGTGAAGAGTTCCAGCAGACAGGTATGCGGCACACGACCGTCGAGAATAACGGCAGCCTTGGCCCCTGCACGTACCGCCTGAAGGCACGTCTCAACTTTCGGGATCATACCGCCAGTGATCTGTCCCTCACGTATCAGACGATACGCCTCCTCGGCGGTAAGTTCCTCAATGACCTGTCCATGCTCATCGAGAACGCCAGGGACATCCGTAAGCATTAGCAGGCGCGTAGCATGCACCGCACCAGCTATGGCACCGGCAGCAGTATCCGCATTGATGTTATAGGTCTCGCCGTCGGCACCAACACCTACAGGAGCAATCACAGGAATCAGTCCAGAGCCGAGCAAGGCATATAGAACACGCGGGTCGATTTTCTCAGGCTCACCAACAAACCCAAGATCGATCACTTTCTCGATCTCGCTATCCGGGTCCCGGCGCGTCCGTACAAGTTTGCGAGCCATGATCAGGCCCCCATCCTTACCAGAAATACCAACAGCCAGAGCACCAGCACGGTTGATGAGTTCCGCGACCTGCTTGTTGACGCTACCTGACAGGACCATCTCGATAACATCAACCATGGACTGATCAGTGACGCGCAATCCATCAATGAATTCCGAGCGCAACTTCAGTCGCTCAAGCATGGAGCTGATCTGTGGACCACCACCATGCACAACAATCGGATTGACACCCACCAGCTTCAGAAGCGCAATGTCATGCCCGAAAGCATCTGCAAGACGCCCCTCACCCATGGCATGACCGCCATATTTCACAACGATGGTGTCACCAGCATATCGGCGAAGATAGGGAAGCGCCCCCGCAAGGATGGCAGCCTGCTGCTGCGCATCTGTCATGTCTGCAGCTATCGGAGGCTCACCGGCATTGCGGGGCTGAGTGCCATGAATGGTCTTGGTCATCGACAGAACAGTCCTTATGCGCGGAGCGGAGCAGGTTCCGCAAACTTGGCAATTTCTGCACGCAGATCAGGGATACCCTCACCTGTCTCGCTACTTGTTGGTATAATGCGGGGAAAAGCTGCCGCATGCTTGGCAGCAAGCGCCTCAACCTCGGCAATTTTAGCCGCAAGCGCCTTAGGGCGAACCTGATCGCATTTTGTCAGAACAATCTGGAAAACCACTGCCGCACGATCCAGCAGCTTTATCACATCGAGATCAGACGACTTGATCTCGATACGGGCATCCAGCAACAAAATAACCCGGGCCAACGTAGTGCGCCCACGGAGATAGGCGAACATTGTGTTCTGCCAGTCTTCCTTTACGGCCTTCGATGCCTTCGCAAACCCGTAGCCAGGCATATCCACAAGCGTCAAACGCTCTGCCAGTGCGAAGAAATTGAGCTGCTTTGTCCGGCCCGGCTCAGAAGAAGCTCGAGCCAGGGCCTTACGACCGGTCAGAGCATTGATGATGCTCGATTTCCCGACATTCGAACGCCCTGCAAAAGCAATTTCAGGCCTCCCAGCATCAGGGAGCTGCTCGATTTTCTGAGACCCGAAGAAAAAGTCACATTCACCTGCAAACAGGATGCGTCCTTCTTCAATCTGCTCTTCGGTCGGAGGACTTGGAACCTCTTTCATGAAACTATCCTTCAACGGGTGACCGGAACAGGAAGCTTCGTACGACGCTGGATATAACTCTGCTGGGCGAATGTCAGCAGATTGTTCCAAGTGTAATAAACGAGCAGGCCCGACGGAAAACTGGACATGAAGAACACATACACCAATGGCATAAACTGCATGATCTTGGCCTGCGCCGGATCCATCGTCACCATCGTCTGGCGCTGGAGCAGCCAGAAAGTAATACCCAGTGCCGTGCCCCAGATACTGATGTGCAAATAAGGTGCAATACTGGTCGGATCAAAAGGCAGCAGACCAAACAAATTCAGCAGATTTGTTGGATCAGGAACAGAAAGATCACGGATCCAGCCAAAGAACGGTGCATGACGCTCATCAATGCTGATATTCAGAATTTTGTAGAGACAGAAGATGATCGGAGCCTGAATCAGGATCGGAAGGCAGCCGCCAGCGGGGTTCACACCCTCCTGACGATATAGCGCCATAATCTTCTGGTTCATTGCCAGAGGATCATCCTTGCCCTTCTCCCGGATCTCCTGAACCTTCGGAGAGAGCAGACGCATTCTTGCGGAAGATGCAGCAGCCTTAGAAGCGAGCGGAAACAGAATAATCTTTACAATTAGCGTCAATGCCATCAGCGCGAGGCCGAAATTCCCGAGATAGGAATAAAGCCAGTGAAGCAGATGCAGCATCGGGCGCGTCAGGAAGCTGAACCAGCCGAAATCAATTGCCTTGTCAAAGTCAGGAATACGCAGCGTATGCGCATATCCTTCAAGCAGGCTGTCGACTTTCGCACCAGCAAAAACATGACTAGCCTGAGCCAGCGAAGCACCAGGCATAATCTGCTGGGAGTTCTGCGACACGAAACCGATGCGATAAGATCCCTTCTCGCCGGGAACATATCCAAATGTAGCCGTTACCGGCGCATCAGGGTCCGCAGCAATAGCCGTCAGCCAGTACTTGTCGCTAATACCACCCCAGCCACCATTACCAGACTGCGCCCAGTAGGTGTGATCGGGATGGTCTCCCCCCTTATGCAGGTTCTTGTAGCTTTCATCCTGCAGACGGCCATTCATGACCGCAATCGGTCCTTCATGAGCCGTGAAGGAACCAGTCTCGGACGGAAGGTAATTTCGCTCAACGCGCTGGAATGGCAGCAGCGCAACAGGCTGACCAGAACTGTTGGCGACTTCCTGCTTAACCGAGAACATATAGTGCTGATCAAGGGCAACATGGATAGTGAAAAGCAATCCTGCACCGTTATCCCAGTGCAGTGTCACTGGATGATCGGGGGTAAGCTTCTCGTCACTGCTTTCCCACACCGTATTCACATCGGGAACGCGGGCGTTGGAACCGGCAGCATTATTCCAACCAATGACAACAAAATTCGGCTGAGAACTGCCATCATGGTCTAGCAGACGAACCAGCGGACTGTCTTTCGCAAGCGTCTCGCGATACTTCGTCAGAACCAGATCATCGAGCAGGGCGCCACGAAGATTGATCGAGCCTTCGACGTCAGTTCCCTGAACAGGAATACGCCGAGCCTCCGGAGCGGATACCGGCTCCTCTCCTGATACAGAAGGCGCAGACGATGATAGCTGCGCAGGCGCAGAGATCTTGGTGGCGTCTGGATGAGCATCCTCATGGGGTTTCGGCATGAAATAGTCGAAACCGATAAGGATAAGGGCCGAGAGAATTGTGGCCGCAATAATGCGCTTGATGTCCATCGGGCGTATGCCGGTCTTTCGTCTCACTGGGAAGTGCTGTGCTCAGTTGGCCGAAAAGCGCGACTAAAACAATAGGCAGTATGCGTTTTAGTGCCGATGGCGCACAGGAGGATGATCGATCCCCCCCTTGGAAAAGGGGTGACATCGCAACAATCGACGCACCGTAAGCCACACTCCCACTATCGGACCATGGGTTCGGATGACCTGTGATGCATAAACGCTGCACACGGGATCAAAACGACAGTTTTTTCCGAGAAGCGGGCTAATGAACAGCCGATAAACGTCAATGAGCGTCAGCAGCAGAAAAGAAATCCCTTTCCCAGCCAGACGCATCATTTTTCGGTGCCCTTTCGAAGAGCCTTTCGAAGATCTTCCACCAGAAGCGGAAATTTCCGCTTGCGGGTCCTGTCACGTCCGATGAGGACGAAATCGCCGGAGGGAAGACCATCTTCACGCGCAACAAGACGGAGCGCCTCCCGAAGACGACGCCTTGTGCGATTGCGGATGACAGAATTTCCAACTTTTTTCGTGACGGTAAACCCGACGCGAGCTTCGTTGGCTCCATCTTCCTGCAGAACCTGCGCAACCATACCTGGAGTAGCGACCTTACGTCCCTTTCCGGCAACACGCAGAAACTGCGGCCGCTTTTTCAGGCGACCTGGTGTGTAGTGCGGGTTCAGGCGGAAAGCTTCTTACGGCCCTTGGTGCGGCGGTTAGCCAGCACGCGACGTCCACCGACCGTCGCAGAACGCGTACGGAAACCGTGACGACGCTTACGGACCAGCTTAGATGGTTGATACGTGCGCTTCATGACATCGATCCTTAAAATCCATGCACCCGCCCCACTGGACACGTGCGTCGATCGGGCGCACGAAACGCCCGTTGATGAGAACCGGGCTTTTAAGCACCACGTTCTTGCATGTCAATGCTGTTAAGGAACATCCAATGCCGGAATCTGGCCATCCACAACCAATTCACCCATCAGGCGATCAGGAAATCCTGCGTAGTCTGCGTCACGATCTGCGAAATGCACTGGCCCCGGCCATGATGACTGCAGATCTTCTCTCATCCCATCCGGACCCGCAGATCCGCCAGCGCGCGGACACCATCCTGAACTCACTGGACAGTGTCCTGAAAATTCTAAAAAAAACTACTTCTTCTCAATAAGCTCTGTCTTGTAGCCGTCAGGGTCTTCCACAAACGCAATAATGGTGGTGCCGAATTTTAGCGGCCCTGCCTCGCGCGTGACCTTACCGCCACCCTGGCGGACCAGTTCCACCGTGGCAGCAACGTCCGGAACACCAATGGCGAAATGACCAAACCCCGTGCCAACTTCATAATTCTCGTCCTGATCCCAATTATGGGTCAGTTCGATTTCAGCCTGCCCATGATCGTTATCTGCGAATCCGATAAAGACAAGCGTATAGCGTCCTTCACGCACTTCCTTACGACGCAGTTCATGCATCCCAAGCAGCTTGTAAAAGGCCAGACTGCGATCAATGTCGCGAATACGCACCATGGTATGCAGAAATGTGCTCATGATATTTCCTTCATTTCTTTTTCGCTCAGGCCGTACAGAAACAGACCTAAACGATCTGCCTCCATAATACAGGCGGCAGGATCTGTAAGGATTGTTCCATCAGCCTGAAACGCCACTCCCCTTAGCCCGCTTCTCGCTGCATTAGTGATCGTTACCGGACCTATTGTCGGCATGTCAGCGCGAAGCTCCTGACCGGTCTTTGGCATCTTGACCAGAACGCCCCCGACGGAATCCACCTGCTTCAGTTGAGCACAGCGCTCAAGCATGACATCGGTTCCCTCGAGAGCTTCTACCGCAAGAACCAGTCCGTTCTGGACAACACATCCTTGCCCGATATCCAGACAACTCATCACCGACAAAATTCTCAGGCCACGCCGAATGTCGGAGAAGCCTGTTTCATCCGGCACTTTTTTCCCCAAAGCTCCTTCAAGCCGGGTTTGCTGCTTCAGGAATTCATGCGCACCACGCACACGAAAACCTTCATTCTCCAGCACACGAACAATCGCTCCAAGCAGACCATCGTCACCGGAAAATATCGCGCGCCCCAGCTTTGCGAGAATGCGGGCGCCCTCTGCATCCGGACGAATATCACGCCATGCAGGCCTGCGAACTGGCCCAATCAGGACCAGCTCCGTGCACCCATGAAGATGCAGAGTGCCGAGAATATCTCCCGCGGCAGCAAGACGAATTATTTTATGCGGATATGTGGCCAGAAGCTCAGGATCAGCGAACCCCTGAAAGCCAACAATAAAAACCTGCCGCCCCTCTGCCAGCACACGCTCGGCGACCTGAGAAGGTAGAGGGCCACCACCGGCGAGAATGCCAACAACGCCCTCCGCCGCGACAATCATGCGCCTTCGGTGTCGGCAGAACCTTCACCGCGCGCAACGCGTGTCAGGCCGCGATGACTGGGAGCTTCCATAAAATCAAGCATCTCCCCAATACGTGGAAGATGACCGTATTCTGTACGCACGGCTGCAATCCGGGCCTCCAGAACCGTCTCGCTGCCGCCATGACGCGGGTATAGCTCACGAAAAGCACGTCGCATCGCCTGCATCTCGTCTGGAGCGACACCGGAGCGCTTGAGGCCAATCCAGTTTAGTCCAACGAGGCGAGCACGGTTTCCCAGGACGCTTCCATAAGGAATGACATCCATCTCCACCCCGCAGACCCCACCGACAACCGCACCACGTCCGATACGAACGAACTGGTGCAAAGCCGCTGACCCCATGACCTTTGCATCGTCGGCAATCTCAACATGACCGCCCATAACGACATTGTTGACGATAATGACACGGTCCCCAATCAGGCAGTCATGCGCGATGTGAGCATTCGCCATCACCAGACAGTTCGAGCCAACACGAGTCAGCGCCTCTCCCTGAGCGGTGCCACGATGGATCGTCACGTTCTCACGAAGGACAGTCCCGGCACCAATTTCGCAGAAAGTCGGCTCGCCAGCATATTTCAGGTCCTGAGGTGCCAGACCGATCGTCACGAAAGGATAAACCTCGACGCCTTCGCGAAGAGTCGTATGTCCGTCAACGATTACAGATGCATGCAGGTGAACCCCATCAGCAAGCGTGACATGCGGCCCCACCATACACCATGGGCCAATACGGACATTTTCTCCGATACGCGCACGTTCATCAACGATTGCAGACGAATGGATATCTGCGGTCTCAGGCCTTTTTACCGGCGTCTGCATCTATCAACCCATAATCATAGCGCTGAAGGTGGCTTCAGCCACGGAAACGTCATCAACCTTGGCAATACCCTTGAAGCGCCAGACATTCGCCCGTGAGCGTTCCTTGACGACATGAATGCGCAGCTGATCGCCAGGCCCAACGGGGCGACGAAACTTCGCACCTTCGATCGTCATGAAATAGACGAGCTTGCCTTCAAATGCCTTTCCAAGCGTCAGAACAACCAGCGTAGCCGCCGTCTGCGCCATTGCTTCAACGATTAGAACACCCGGCATGACAGGGCGGGCCGGAAAATGCCCTTGAAAGAAAGGCTCGTTAACCGTGACATTTTTGACGCCGATCGCAGACTCCCCGGCCTTGATCTCAACCATCTTGTCGATCAGGAGGAACGGGTAGCGATGCGGAATGGCCTGCATGATCTGGAGGACATCAATGCTCTCGGGAACCTGATGCGCCTGCTCTGCCGGGGCCTCTACTTGATCCATCTTCTTACCATACCCTTTAGTGGCCGTTATTCAGTCGTTGCAACCGGGGCAACGGAAAGCGTCCTTCTAACAAAGCTGCCTTCAAGACGCTATCCACTGCCGAAACAGAGCTCAGGAGGCGTCTTTTTTCGACATCTTGCGCAGGGTCGCGACGTTTCGGAAAAACTCACGGAAGGGCATTGCCGGGCTGCCAATCACATCAGCGCCTGCATCCACATCAGACATGACACCACACTGCGCGCCAACGCGCGCCTTGTCGCCAATCTTTATGTGCCCAATAAGACCTGCCTGAGCCGCGATGGTGACAAAATCACCCAGCTCGGTAGAGCCCGAAATACCCGCTTGAGACACCACAATGCAGCAACGCCCCAGTCGGGCATTATGACCAATCTGCACAAGGTTATCGATGCGCGTTCCAGCCCCGATCAGCGTATCCTTCATCGAACCGCGATCGATTGTGGAATTGGCCCCAACCTCAACGTCATCTTCAATGATAACGAGACCAAGCTGCGGAACAGTTTCAAAGCCAGTGGGCCCCACGGCAAAACCAAAACCATCCTGCCCGATACGCACCCCGGGATACAGCGTAACGCGATTGCCAATCAGCGAATGCGACACGGCAACATGCGCCCCGATGCGGCAATTTTCTCCGATCTGGACACTCTCGCCAATAACAGCATGCGCTGAAATAACGCTCCCGGCGCCAATCCGCGCGCCATCTCCAATAACCGCCAGAGGACCGATTTCGACATTCTCACCGATCTGTACGTTGTCACCGACAATGGCAGAAGGATGCCGCACGCTGCGGGAAGACGGAACGGGGTGGAAATGCGAGGCCACACGAGCCCATGCCAGATAAGGCGCCTTACTGATCAGCCCTGCTGTGTGAGCTGGAAGTTTTTCGGAGAAGGCTGGCCCAAGGATTACCGCGCCTGCCTTCGTCTCCTCAAGGAGAGGCAGATAACGACGATTATCGAGAAAGCTGACTTCATCAGGGCTTGCCACGTGCAGTGGCGCAACCCCGGTGAACACCTGCCCGTGCCTTCCGTCTGCCGCCTCCCTGATATCGGCACCTGAGACCGCTGCAAGGTCAGCAAGACTGAAAGGCCCAACCCTATGAAAGAAGCGGCGATCTCCCGGAAGGCTATCCGGAAGAGTGGAAGAAACTGCCATGAATCACTGACCTCAGGGATGTTGGCGCAGAACTGAATCCGGCTGAGCAGAAGGCTGCGAAGCTGCGGCTTCCTGTGGAGCAGGCGCTTGATGCATCAGGCGCTCTTCGTCTGCGGTCGTGGGCATCTTTCCAGACTTGGCAAGTTGCTCCGGATCAACCCCGTCATCGGGAATGAACACATGCGGCAGAACCTTGTTCAGACGCATCGCCACTTCTTCAGTGATGTCCTGACCACCGACATGCAGAACAACCTGCTCACCATGCATGATGAGATTCATGCTATGAGAGGCTGCGACCTGAGCAATAATCCCATTCCCTTCTTCAAGCTCGCGCTCGATCTGGTGGAATGCAACCTGCGCAGCTTCCTGAATGATACGGGCCTGATTGCCGAAATCGCGCTGGTCTTTTGCGCGACGCTCCTGCAGATGACGCTCCCGAAGCTGGATCTGGTCCGATGTGAGAGTGCGGGCCTGCGCCTGAAGCTTCTGCTGCTCCCCTCTCCATGCAGCTTCTTCCCGCTGAACTGCCTGAGCAAGCCGGTCACGGCGCGCACCGAGGGTTTGCTGGATCTCCTGATTGGCCGAGGAAAGCTGCATAACCCCCTGCACGTTGATGATACCGATAACAGCAGCCGGCGGTGGGGCAGCTTTCGGGATCGACGGAGGTGTTGGAATGGGGGGCAGCGGCAGAACAGGAGGGGCCTGTGGCTGCGTAGGCTGTGCCTGATCGTCACCACCCTGCTCATCAGCAGGAGCCTCGACCGGCACGCGACGCGTAACAGGGTGCGCCGGAGCCGAAACATCGGGATGTGCCGTCTTGGGCACAAACCAGCCACCATTCCCAGCGGACTGGGCATGAGCAACAGGAACAAGAGCAAGCGTCGTTGCGGCCATCAGCGCACAGACAGATGTCGCGCGCGACAGGGACGTCAGAAACATGACAACCTCTTGAAAAGGGGCTGGAGAAAGAAAGGTCGGAACAGCAATCCTGTTAGAACTGCTGACCAAAACCAAAACGGATCGGGTAGAGGCGGTCACCGTGTTCTTTACGAATGGGGATCGCGCCATCGATATTGACGAGGCCGAACGGGCTCTTCCACGAAATACCGATACCCGTTGAAACACGCGGAATCAGAGTATCACCATTAATGGGCGTGTAGAGCGACGTGTTTCCATATTTCTGATAATTGTCATAACGATGTTTCACGCGCACACCTGCGAGACCACCGGCATCGACAAAATAACGGCCGGAAATACCCAGATCGTCTCCCATGGGCAGTGGGAAATTGACCTGCGCAGACGCCGTATACATCAGACGGCCACCAAGAAGATCTTCCTGACCAGCCAGCGGACGATAATTCGAGCACTTACCGTCAGAGTCATAGCTTAGGCAGATATGACCTGAACGCGGGCCGGCACCACCCTGAAGGAAACCACGCAGGTTTTCACCACCAAGATAGAAGTTATCAATGATGTTCTTGTTGCTGTTGGAGCTCCAGTCTCCCATGTAACCAGCCCCCCCCTTAAACTGGACAGTCCAGTCATGGTTGCCGGTAAGGTCATCAAGAGGGATATAGTATGCGCCGTCAATTTTAGCGCGTCCGTATTTCACATTACCACCGAGGCCCGCGAAATCACCGGCAATTTTCAGCATGTAGCCGCTATGAGGCTTCATCCGATTGTCACGGCGATCATATGTCAGCGCTGTGCTCAGCTGCGACAGCAAGGACCAGCCACCTGAATCCTGAACATACTGGGACGGGACGTAAGCATAACCATATGCTGCCAACTCATCGGCATCGCCAGAGAAGAAATTACCGACGTCACGATCAACGAGCGTGTAGCTGAACGACTGCGAAAGATATCGGTTATAAGAATAACCCATACGCAGCGTCATACCGTACTGCGCTTCACGATAGCTCTGATACGTCTGGTAATTGTTCTGAATGAAATAGAAGTCAGCACCCGCAACAAGATTACGGTTTAGGAAGTATGGGTCCGTAATCGAGATATTGGCCTGCTTTTCATAGTACGCAACCGTACCCGAAACGCCTGCATCAATACCCGTGCCCAGAAGGTTGTGCTGCTTGATAGAAGCGTTACCCAGAATACCAACGTCAGTAGAATAACCGCCACCCAGCGAAAATTCGCCCGTTGGCTTCTCTACAACATTCGCAGACACGTTCACCCGATCAGGCGCAGAACCCTGCGTCTGATCAACGGAAACGGTGCTGAAATAGCCAAGGTCCTGAAGGGCAAGCTTGGTATATTTGCGGTCAAACGGGGTGTACGGATCACCCTCAGCCATCGGAAGATTGCGGCGAATTACACTGTCACGGGTGATCGTATTGCCGTTAATGTCAATACGATCGACATAAACATGCGGACCTTCTGTAATGTCGAACAGCAGATCAACAACGTGCTTTTCTGGATTTCGCGCAATCTCGGACCGCACCATTGCAAACGGATGACCCGTTGCCTGCAACCACTCCTGCATGTTTGTGGAGTTATGCTGAATTGCGGTACCATCATACCACTGATGCTTGAATAGCTCGATATGGCTATGCATCATCTCCGGCGTCACATGACGGACGTTAGAACGGACTTCGGTCTTGCCCAGACGGTAACGTTCACCCTCGTTCAGTGTGAACGTAATGTAAAATGTCTTATGGTCAGGAGACAGCTCGCCCGTCGCATCGATCATACGGAAATCGACGAAACCGTTATGGAGATAGAAACGACGCAGTAGCTCGGCGTCATACTTTACGCGCTCAGGGTTATATTCATCCGACGACGAAAAGAAGCGATACCAGGTCGTCTCCTTGGATGACACAACTTGCGCAAGACGCGCTTCGCTGAATGCGTGGTTACCAACAAAGACAATCTTATTAATGAGAGTCTGCTGCGCTTCGTTGATCTTGAAAACGACGTCCACCCGATTGTGGGACAGTTTCACGATTTGTGGCGTCACCGTAGCGCCAAAGCGAGCCTTGCTGGCGTACTGGTTAAGAATCTTCTGTCGATCGGAAGCTGTCGTCTGCGCGGAAAAAACGGCCCGGGGACGCAAGCTGATTTCCTTGCGGAGATCCTCGTCCTTCAATGCGTGATTTCCCTCGAAGGAAATACGGTTCACGATTGGATTTTCCACAAGGTCAACCTGAAGCGTGCCACCATCGCGGTGCAGCGTCACGTCCTTGAACAGGCCCGTCGCATAAAGGGTCTTGAGCGAACGATCCAGATCATCCTGATTGAACGTGTCACCAGGCTGGGCAACCATGTACGACAGGACTGTGCTGGTCTCGATGCGACTGTTTCCAGACACCGTGATGGCCTGGATCACATTACCACTCGAAGCCGCACGCACGACAGGATGATGGCCTGTGCCGCGAGCCTCGGCCACTCCCAAGGCTGTCGGCAGCAGACACGCTGATGCGAGCAACATCAGACGCATGTTCGAAGGCCGGAAACCTCTTGAGCGTGATCCTGACAAACCGGTGTTCCTTGTAACAGATTTCCGCAGACGCTCTTCGCGCCATGTCATTGGCGGAGGTATCCGAAAAGCCCCCTGCCATGCAAGACGTCCCTGCGTAACGGATGATTATCAGCGGTATCTTTGTTTTTTTTAAGCCACGCTCAGGTCACTTAGCCACCCATATGTGCAAGCCAGTGAAAGAGACCGATATTCGTAAGGTCGTTCAGGGTCGAAAAAAGGAATAGAGCGCCAATGAGCGCCATTCCCACCTGCATGCTCACTTCCTGAACACGCCTTGAAACAGGGCGCCCCTTGATAGCCTCGATAGCGTAGAACAACAGTCTTCCACCATCCAGAACCGGGATTGGAAAGAGGTTTATAAGGCCAAGATTAATCGACAGCAGCGCCATGAACGATACGACACTGGCAATTCCGTACTGGGCCACCTGCCCGGACATCTGCGCGATTCGGATGGTACCACCCAGTTCGCGTGCACTTCTTTGTCCGCTGACAATCTGCCAGACGCCCTCAAGAACCTGACCGCACATGGACCAGGTTGCCTCGACACCGGAGACAAAGGCTGTGGGTATCGGCATACGCTTGCCCGGCACGGCAGAGAAGCCGATACCCAGACGACCAAACACTTTGTTGCCCTGTTTGAACGTGTCAAACGTCACGGGAAGCGATAGGTCCTGCCCTGCACGGCGAATTGCGAGAGTTGTATTCTCACCGGGGTGCGCAGCGACATTGGACTGAATGTCTTCTGCGCTCATGACCTTGAGATCACCGATACGCGTTATGATGTCCCCGGTCTTTACACCTGCATGCTCAGCCGCACTGTTGCTGACGACGACGCTGATTTCGGGCTTTACCTCAGGCTTACCAACCACTGCGAAGAGAATGGTGAAAGCGAGAATGGCAAAAATAAAATTGAAAACCGGCCCCATGATAATGACGATAGCCCGCGAGCCCACAGACTTGTCATGAAAAGTCTTGCCAGGGATCCAGGCGGCCTTCTGCTCGTCAGTAGCGTCGTCCGGCCCCTCAAAACCGTGAGGTTTCACAAACCCCCCGAGCGGGATGGCACTCAGGCGCCATTCAGTGCCCGAACGATCATACCAGCTCCGGATGGCCGGACCGAAACCGATCGAAAACGTCTCAACCTTAACGCCACGCCAGCGTGCTGCCAGATAATGACCAAGTTCGTGGATGAACACGAGAACACCCAGAATCAGCACATAGGCAACAACCGTGCGGATCAAATCATGCATGCAGAGCAGCCTCGGTTATTCCATCAATCGGGGACGATGCGTTGGCAATATAAGTCTCTGCCAGCCTTCTGCCTTCCGCATCCCACTGCAGAACCTCGTCAATGCTTTGCAGTTCAGGATTTGACTTCATACCCTGCAGAGCACTGTCAATCGTATCGCCAATCCCGAGAAAGCCGATACGCTTGTTAAGAAATGCGTCGACAGCCACTTCATTTGCTGCCGAGAATACTGCCGGAGCAGCTCCCCCTGCCCGCAGAACCTGACGCGCAAGACGCAGCGGAACAAAGCGCGCCTCATCAGGCTTTTCAAAATCCAGCCGCCCGAATGCCGCCAGATCCAACCTGCCGCAGGATGTATCCATCCGTGTCGGCCATGCAAGTGTGTGCGCTATGGGGATGCGCATATCTGCCGATCCCATCTGCGCCACCAGACTTCCATCCCGGAACTGCACAAGCCCATGCACCACTGACTGCGGATGAACGAGTACGTCGATGCGGTCTTCGGTAAGACCAAAGAGGCGCGCGGCCTCAATCACTTCCAATCCCTTGTTCGCCATGGAAGCGGAATCAATCGTGATCTTCGCACCCATTGTCCATGTAGGATGCTTGAGCGCCTTTTCTGGTGTCGCGATCCGCATCTCTTCCAGGCTTGAACAGCGAAACGGACCGCCAGATGCTGTCAGCACGATCTTCTCGACAGTGGACATGTCGCAACCGCCGAGAGCCTGCGCAATCGCATTATGCTCGGAATCCACTGGAAGCAGAGTTGCTCCGGCAGCGGCAACAGTTTTGAGCATGACGTCACCTGCACAAACAAGCGCTTCCTTGTTTGCCAGGGCAATCGCATGGCCATTTCTAGCCGCCGCAAGCGTAGGCTCGAGCCCCGCGGCACCCGTAATGGCCGCCATCGTCCAGTCCGCCTCAAGCCCCCCCGCCTCAATAACCGCCTGCCGACCAGCGGCAACACGGACACCTGTATCCGCAAGAAGGGATTTTAGTTCACCGTAGAGGCGCTCATCGTGGATAACCGCGACTTCCGCCCGGAGTTCTCTCGCCTGTTCAGCCAAAAGCTGCACGTTACGGCCACCAACAAGTGCCCGGACCTCAATCTGGTCAGTGATCTGACGAAGAAGATCAACAGTGGAGGTTCCGATGCTGCCCGTGCTGCCCAGAACGCTGATACGACGCCGCTTCATGCCATCAGAACAGTCAGCCATGAGGGATACTCCCGTGTGAAAAACCCTGAGCCACAGCGCCTGCGACCAGAGCACCAGGTGTTGCAGACCAGAATGGCTGCCCCAGAACGGCGAGCGAGATCAGCGCCGCCACAGGGGCCGCAGCGAGCAGCCCATCGAAACGATCCAGAAGACCGCCATGACCGGGGATCAACCGGCCTGAATCCTTGACACCAAGGCGTCGTTTCACAGCGCTTTCCAGAAGATCACCGCTCTGCGAACAGACCCCAAGAACCGCACCCCAGACAAACGCAGACCCCACGGCTCCGTAGCCTGAAAAAAATGCGACCAGCCCACCGGCAACGGACGCTCCTACCAGCCCGCCCAGAGCGCCCGAACGGGTTTTTCCAGGGGAGATGGACGGTGCAAGCTTGGGGCCGCCAAAAATGCGCCCCGCAACATATGCCATGCTATCGCTCGCGACCACGACAGCAATGACAAACATGACAGACGCCGCACCAGACGGAAGATGACGCAGCCAGAGCAACGATATGCCGCCAACAATCGCAACAGCGACGGGCACACAGAAACGGGCACCGAAAACAATTGCCATGACAGCCATGCCCAAGGCGGCAGTCCATTCCCCCTTCAACGCAGCGATACCGGAAATTACTGGCCACAGCAGTAACAACGCCCCGCGCCATGTCCTGAGATTTTGGCCGGCAAGAGTCTCACCTTCCCAAGCCAGCCCAAACATCGCCAACAGGATGAGCACGTCATAAACCGGCCCACCGAGCCAGATGCACACGCCTGCGACAGGAACAATTACAGCTGCAGACGCCAAGCGCAAACCGAGGTCAGACCAGCGTGAAGATGTGGTGACGCTCATTGGGGACGCCCACCAAAGCGGCGCTTGCGAACAGCGTAACGCGCCATCACATCACTGAACTCTGCCTCACCGAAATCGGGCCATAGAACATCCAGAAACACAAGTTCAGCATACGCCGATTGCCAGAGCAGGAAATTTGAAAGCCGACACTCACCACTCGTCCGCACGACCAGATCCGGATCAGGGATATCCGCAGTCTGGAGTACGTCATCGATCATTGCGTCATCAATGCTGGATGCCGATATGTCACCATTCGCTACACGCACAGCAAGTTTTCGGGCAGCCTGCACGATATCAGCACGCCCCCCATAGGACAGTGCGAGCGTCAATGTCAGCGTCGTGTTGTTAAGGGTCTTGGCTTCCGCACGCGTGAGTTCATCTCGCAATGCACTATCAAAGCGCTCAGGTTCACCTATGACACGCAGGCGAACACCCTGCTCGTGTAACTCGTTGAGCTTATGGCGGAGATAAAAGCGTAAAAGGGATGTCAGATCCCCGATTTCCTCGGAAGAACGCCGCCAGTTCTCAGAGGAAAAAGCATAAAGCGTCAGATACCGAACGCCATGCTGGACCGCCGAACGAACGCATTGCTGCACAGCCTCCGCGCCCTGACGATGACCGGCAGCAACGGGCAGTCCGCGCGCGCGCGCCCACCGGCCATTCCCATCCATGATGAGAGCCACATGGCACGGAACCGAATTCCCACCCCCCTCCTTTTGAGGCAAGGGTATATGGGAAAAGCGGCTTGAAAGGGGGCCAGCAGACAATGAAAATCAGACCTGCTTGATTTCGCGCTCTTTCTCAGCGAGCGTATCGTCAATGCGCTTGATGTAACTGTCTGTCAGCTTCTGGATCGCTTCGCTCCAGACCTTAAGATCATCCTGGCTGATCTCGCCTTTTTTCTCAAAGCCCTTTGACTGATCCATACCGTCACGACGGACGCCACGAACAGCAATTTTGGCATTTTCCGCATAACGACCTGCCGCTTTTGCAAGCTCGATACGACGCTCTTCCGTCAAAGCGGGGATCGGAACGCGAATGGTCTGCCCGTCAGAAGACGGGTTCAGGCCCAGGCCACTATCACGAATTGCCCGTTCAACGGCACCGACAACAGTGCGGTCCCATACGGAAACCGTCAGCATGCGTGCTTCTGGAACAGCAATGGAGCCAACCTGGGAAAGAGGCACCTCGGATCCGTATGCTTCGACGCGAACCGGCTCAAGCAGGTTCGGGCTGGCGCGACCGGAGCGCAGACCAGACAGATCACGACGCAGACTTTCCATTGCACCGTCCATACGGCGCGTGAGATCGTCTACCAGGGCATTCAGGTCAGCGGACATGAGCTGTTCCTTTCAGTTCGACTTTGACGTCAGGATCAGGAAAGTTCCTGAAATTCAGAGGATATTGAGACTCAGGAAGCCTCAACGATACGTGTGAAGAGGCCCTCGCCACGCATGACAGCACTAAACGCGCCAGGAGCATGAATGTTGAAGACCACAATCGGAAGCTTGTTTTCGCGGGCAAGACTGATCGCAGCGGCGTCCATGACATTCAGGTCACGAGCAAGCACTTCGAGATAAGTCAGCTGCGAGTAGCGCTCTGCATCCGGATTACGACGTGGATCAGCGGAATACACACCGTCAACCTGCGTTCCCTTGAGTAGAGCATCACACTCCATCTCGTTGGCCCGCAGCGCCGCTGCAGTATCCGTCGTGAAGAACGGGTTGCCAGTACCAGCCGCGAAGATGACAACGCGACCTTTCTCCATATGACGCACCGCACGACGACGAATATATGGCTCGGCAATCGATGCCATCTGTATCGCCGTCATGACACGGGTCTCAACGCTGCGACGCTCAAGCGCATTCTGGAGCATCAGTGCATTGATGACCGTGGCCAGCATGCCGGCATAGTCGCCCTGAGCACGATCCATACCTTTGGCTGCGGCTGCAATTCCACGGAAGATGTTGCCACCTCCCACGACAAGACAAACCTGCACGCCAGTCGCAGCGACGGCCGAAATATCGGCGGCAACGGCATCCACCATTTCCGGGTCGATCCCAGAAGGACCGCTACCCATCAGCGCTTCGCCTGACACTTTAAGCAGGACGCGCTTATACGAAAGGCTCTGTTCTCGATTTTCGGTCATAGTGCCCGTCTCTGATTGGATTGTGGAACGTGCGCCTGTCATACAGAGGCAAGGGGTAAGGAACAAGCGAGGCAGTATGAAAGAACTGTCTTCGCTGCACTGGTCTGCGGATCAGGTGTTGTCGTCCAGTCCGATTGCACGCAGCCGGGCCTTTTCCTCATCCCACCCTGCACGCTCCTTGACGTTCAGGAACAGATGACAGGGCCGGTCAAGCAGATCGTGAAGTTCAGCGCGGGCACGGGCACCGATGGACTTGATCTTCTGGCCACCCTCACCGATCAGGATCGCCTTGTGTCCGGGGCGGGAAACGTAAATCGTCACTTCGATACGCACAGATCCATCCGGGCGCTCCTTGAAGCTCTCCGTTTCCACAGTTGCCTGATATGGAATCTCCTCATGCGTCTGCATGAAAATCTGTTCACGCACCAGTTCAGCCGCAAGAAGACGATCAGGCAGATCTGTCAGATCGTCTTCCGGGTAGAGGAACGGACCCTCCTCAAGCACACCGGCAACATGATCCATCAGATCCTCAACACCGTCACCAGACCGGGCACTGACCATGAATACGTGCTCAACCTTGATCAGTCCGCTGATTTCCTGCGTCAACGGAAGAAGGCGCGCTGGCCCAACAAGATCGGTTTTGTTCAGTACAAGCCAGACCTTCTTGCTTCTCTGAGAAAGCTTCTCGACAATCTCGCGAACATCATCGCGTAGACCTGCCTTGGCATCAATCATCAGAAGCGTGAGATCAGCGTCCTGGGAACCGTTCCATGCCGCATTGACCATCGCACGATCCAGACGGCGACGCGGCTTGAAAATGCCCGGGAGATCAACGAAGATCATCTGCGCCTGATCACGCATGACAATGCCAAGCGTTCGGAAACGGGTAGTCTGCGCCTTAGGACTGACGATTGAAAGCTTTGCTCCCGAAACCCGGTTAAGCAACGTCGATTTACCCGCGTTGGGCGCACCCACAAGAGCAACGAAGCCACAGCGTGTGGTCATGTTCTGATCCTTGTTCCCGGCGGAAACGGCAGAGATATTCACGAATCGCCTCCCTGCCCGAGTTTATTAAGAAGGTCTGTGGCAGCAGCACTTTCTGCAAGCCGTTTGCTGCCAGCCTCCCCATTTCCCGTCATTCCGCGGGCACTGACCGAGACCCGGAACACCGGAGCGTGTGACGGGCCTTCGGTTGAGAGAAGTTCATATTTCGGAAGCGTCTGCCCTTTGGACAGCAGAAACTCCTGCAAGAGCGTCTTGGGCTCTTTGTGAGGGCGCGCATGACTGTCGATGCGCGAGCCCCACTGCCGCCGCACAACCTGACGCGCCGGCTCCAGCCCTGCATCCAGATAAAGCGCACCAAGCAATGCTTCCATCGCATCAGCGCGGATACTTGTCAGCTTCCGGATGCCAGCGGCTTCCTCATGAGGCGAAATCTGAAGAGCGCTTGACAGACCAATGCCATCAGCGATGTCTGCCAGAACAGTCCGCGACACCAGATGCGCATGGCGCGGGCCGAGCGCCCCCTCTTGTTCCTGCGGATAACGCTCCAGCAACCATTCCGCCATCAATAGGCCCAGCACACGATCACCAATGAACTCCAGACGTTCATTGGAGCCGCTTCCCTTGGGAGGCAGATTACGCTTGGCCTTTCGAGGGTCCCGCCCTGATACGGCAGAACGGTGCGTCAAAGCTTCCTGTAACAGTTCAGGCTTCGAAAAAACGTGCCCCAGCAGATCCTGCATGGTGGCCAGGGCATCTTCAGGAGAAAGCTTCATTTGACGATATGCAGAAAACGGTTCCAGCGCACTTCCACAGGCCAGTACCAGAACTGCCAGATCGGATGACGCTCATCGATGGAAAACAGAACAATAGGAGCGCGCCCAACAAGATTTTGCATTGGCACGAACCCAAGATCATCCGGTCCATCACCCTGAAAACGGCTGTCTGCACTGTCGTCGCGGTCATCACCCATCGCAAAAAAATGCCCTTCTGGCACAACATATTCGGGCGTGTCGTTAGCAAAGCCATCATCAGTTAGCTTCAGAATATCGTGCACCACTGGTGCTCGACCGCCACTACCCGGAAGCGTTTCACGATAGAGCTGGCCACTTAGCAGGCGGTTGCTCTCATCCAATGTCTCATAATGACCCAACGGGTCACGCTGAAGCTCGATGCCATTGATGAAGAGCTTACCACCCGTGACCTGAATATGATCTCCCGGAAGCCCCACAATACGCTTGATGTAATCAATCGACGTATCGCGGGTAAAGCGGAACACAGCCACATCTCCACGATGCGGCTCCGAACCAAAAATACGCCCCTGAAACAGATTGAGCGAGAACGGGAACGAGAAGCGCGAATAGCCATAGCTGGACTTTGAGACCAGTACGAAGTCGCCAATCTGCAGCGTCGGGATCATGGAGCCAGACGGGATATTGAACGGCTCCACAACCAGAGAGCGCACGGCAAAAACAGCCAGAACAAGCAGAATGAAAAAGCGCAGGCTCTCGCCCCACGTTTCTTCACGCTTTGCTGGGCGTGATCCGTTTTCCGGAGACTGTCCGGGACTATTTTCCTGAATCATGGGACGCTCTTAACCCAGCTTCCTGTTATTGGCGAGACTTCACGCCGCCACAGCCTGAATGATCACCTGCGCCAGTGCAAATGGAGGATCATCCGTCAGACTAACAAGCACTTCCGCACGATGTCCCGCCGGAGCCAGACTGTCGCACACATCCTTGGCCCGACCAGACAAAACAAGCACAGGCGCGCCACTTTCGCTGTTGATGACACCCACATCCTGAAGCTGGACGCCGTTGGCAAAGCCGGTTCCCAAAGCCTTGGCACAGGCCTCCTTGGCGGCCCATCGCTTAGCATAGCTTCCCATACGTGCTGCACCCGACAGGCGGTCGGCATGCTCACGTTCAGCAGCAGTGAAAACACGGTCAAGAAAACGGTCCCCGAAGCGCTCGATGCTGCTCTCAATACGGGGGATCATGCACAGATCCGTGCCCATGCCGAGAATCAAACGCTCATCCCTTCGCTCGCTCTACCTGCATTACACCAACTGCTGTCCGGAACGCGGCAATCAACGACGAGAGATGACGCAGATCCCGCACCTCAAGATCAACCAGAACCTCCATGAAATCGAGCTGACGGTTCACGATCTTCAGGTTGATGACACTGCCATTATGCTTGGATGCCACATTTGTAAGGGTCGCGAGAACCGTGGGTTCGTTCGCCGCCACCACAGAAAGGCGCGCAGTATAAGGCGTAGCCTCACGTGAACGGCCCAGCGCCTCATAATCCCAGTCTATTTCAAGGAAACGCTCAGGCGTATCTGCAAAGCTCGACAGATTCTGACAGCCACGGCGGTGAATGGTTACCCCCTTCCCCTGCGCGATAATCCCAACAATCGGATCACCCGGCAGCGGACGACAGCATCCAGCAAAATGTGTGGCTATTCCGCTACCGACACCTTTGAGAATGGCACCCGAATTATCGGTATTCGCGCGCCCAGCAGGCATACCCAAACTGAGCGACTGGCCCATTCTCGGCGAAAGGCCAGGAACCATTCGCGGCGCACGGACTGTCTGTCGCAAATCCGGGTACGCAGTGTTGACGACATCTTTCGGGCCGATCTGGCCATTGCCCACAGCGACATATAAATCTTCGACGGAAGCCTGCCGCAATTCCTTGAGAACGCCGTCCAGCACCTTCTCGGAACCGTCCACACCTTCCTGACGGAACGCCTTGGCAATGCTGGCACGACCATTGTCGATATTCACCTGACGCTGCTGGGCGGCCATGAAACGGCGAATGCGGGCACGTGCCTTGCCGGTTGCAACAAACCGCTCCCAGGACGGAGACGGCGTACCGCCACGCGCGGTCATGATCTCTACCTGATCGCCATTCTGAAGCTCGTGCCGCAGAGGCATCAGCCGGCCATTTACTTTGGCGCCCACACAAGTGTCGCCTACCTGACTGTGCACAGCATATGCAAAATCAACAGGCGTCGCACCACGCGGCAGCGATATCAGCTGCCCCTTTGGCGTGAAGCAGAAAACCTGATCCTGATAGAGCTCGAGTTTCGTATTTTCCAGAAACTCATCTGGCGCCTGACTGTCTTCCAGAATTTCCAGAAGATCCTGAACCCAGCGCAATTTCCGCGTCTGGGCACCAAACGCGGAAGACAGCGCCGCAGTCTCGCGCTCTGTAGGCGTGGCATCTTCCTTATATGCCCAGTGCGAGGCTACGCCGTTTTCCGCAAGGTCATGCATTCCTGCTGTACGGATCTGCACTTCGATCTTCTGGTTTCTGGGATGCCGGAGAGTCACACCCGTATGCAGGCTCTGATAACCATTGGCCTTTGGGGTGGAAATGTAATCCTTGAAACGCCCGGCGATCATTGGATACGCGCCATGGATCGCACCCAGCGCCATATAACAGGCATCACGGCTCGGAACGATGAGACGGAATGCCATCAGATCGGAAAGCTGCTCGAACGCAACATTGCGCCGCTGCATTTTCTCCCAGATGGAGAATGGAGATTTTTCACGCCCCGTAACTTCGACGGTCTCAAGGCCAGCCTCTCCACAAAGAGCAATCAACTCCTTGCGAATGTGCTCAATAACATCGGCGCCCTGTCCGCGAAGAAAATTTAACCGCGCACGGATCGTCGCATCCGCTTCGGGCTCAAGCTGTTCGAATGACAGATTCTGCAGCTCGGTCTTGACCCGATCCATACCAATACGCTCAGCAAGCGGGGCATAGATATCCATCGTCTCGCGCGCGATACGCTGGCGACGATCAAGGCGCTGAACGTAATGCAGCGTCCGCATATTGTGCAAACGGTCTGCCAACTTGACGATGAGCACACGAATATCGCGAGACATCGCCAGAACAAGCTTACGAAAATTTTCTGCCTGCTTAGTACGGTCAGACTGTAGCTCAAGCCGTGTAAGCTTGGTTACACCATCAACGAGAGAGGCAACGTCCTCACCGAAATCTGTCTTGAGAGCACCACAGGAAACACCCGTGTCTTCCACAGTGTCATGCAAAAGCCCGACCATGATGGACGTAACATCCATGCGCATTCCCGCAAGGATGTTGGCAACAGCTATAGGGTGGGTGATGTAAGCATCGCCATTATCGCGACGCTGACCGTTATGCGCGTTTGCGGCAACGTCATATGCTGCCTCGACACGGGCGAGGTCAGCAGTCGGATCATAACTCGAGATCCGACGTAAGAGGCCGCTGATGGGAGGCTTGAAGTTCCCCGTTGCAGCCTCTTGCTGCTTAACGACGGCGGGACGTGCTTCGGACATGACGCACCCCCTCCGTCAGAAATCAGAACAGTGAATCAGCGACGACCACGCCCGCCAAGCTCGGCTTCAATGGCTGCAGCATCATCGGCAGACATGTTATCCGCCATGTGAGCATGTTCTTCTTCAGCAGATACATCCTGAAGACCGAAGATGTTCTGATCGGTCGGGATGAGGTCGAGAACCTCCTCATCTACGGGCTCTGGTTCCGGAGCACGGGCCAGAGAACGAACAATCCCGTCGCGGAGGCCATTGAGGCTGATTTTGTCTTCTGCAATCTCACGCAGAGCAACAACTGGATTCTTGTCGTTATCGCGGTCCAGGGTCATCTCTTCACCGCGCGAAAGGCCACGAGCACGCTGTGCGGCAAGCAGAACCAGTTCAAAACGGTTCGGAACCTTCTGGATGCAATCTTCGACGGTTACGCGCGCCATGCGACTGGCCCCCTTCGGGTAAATTCGATAACAAGATCGGGTAATGAGAAACTTCCCACTACCATGCAGGTTATGTGATTGCAATCTTGTGTGCCATATCCGTCATACCCCTGCCCTATTTGAGCTCTAGCTCATTTCACAAAAGGCGGTGACGGCTGTTTTCGTACACCCATTAAGATATATTATCACCTTCCAGGATACATAATGCTCCTTCGCCCCAACGAACGTACTGCTCTCTTCATTGATGGTGCCAGCCTTCATCACGCGGCACGAAACCTCGGTTTTGAGGTCGATTTCCGTAGTCTGCGCGGACTTTTTGAACGCGAAACCCTTTTCCAACGGGCTTTCTACTACGCAGCCATGCCCGAAACGGACGACTACTCCCCCCTCAAGCCTCTGACTGATTGGCTGGCCTATAATGGCTACCATCTGGTTATAAAAAGTGCGCGCGAGTTTACGGATCCTTCAGGAAGACGCCGTATGAAGGGGAACATGGATGTCGAATTGACCGTGGATCTTCTGGAGCAGGCTGGCCGTCTTGATCACGCTGTCATCATCAGCGGCGACTCAGACCTGCGACGTGCCGTCGAAGCCGCACAGTCTCGCGGGACACGAGTGACCGTAATCTCGTCTATCCGGACAACGCCACCAATGATCGGAGATGACCTGCGCCGTCAGGCAGACCAGTTCGTTGACCTGTCCGAGATTGCGCCAAGATTTACACGTCGCCCGTCAGAAGCGCGTCCACGGCAGCAACAGGCTCCGGTCAGACATCCAGCAGACCTGAACAGCGATGAAATGAACGATTGATGACTTTCGCCTCCCCGCCTGAAACAATAGTTACGACAGATGACGATGCAAACGGGGAGGCCAGTTTTATCAGTCCCGGTTCTGTCGTAGAAAAAAAAATACCTATTCTCGGCACAGAGCCCGTCGTAACTGAATCTCTAGGGCCTCTTTCTGCAGAGCTGCTCGTGGTGGGGCTCGACAGCACCTTTGCAACGCACTTTACAGAAATGGATATAATCCAGGACGCAGGCATCACATTCGATGCCGCTCCCGACGAAACTCTCATCAGCGCACGCCTGACTTATGCGCTGACGTCCGATGCCCCAGACACGATTCTCCTGCCTGAAGACTTCGAAGTCCGCGCTACGAAACTCAGTGCCGAAGTCCGGAACATGCACAATCTCAAGCTTGTTCTGGTTCTGGGGGTCAGCGCGCACGTTGCGGTTCTGGAGGCTTGTGGGATTCCATTAACACGCATGGATTACCGTCCCGGCAACATCACCCGGCTACCCGATGGACTACTCATTGCAGACGGAAGTCACCTGTCCAGCACCAACATCGAGAACACGCTGGGCAAAGAGCGCCTCGCCGCTCTTGCCGCACTTATTGTAAACGTCCGTAACGCGCTGCGCCCTAACGGGTAATCGCAGCACTTCTGCGCCTGCCAAACCATTTCGGCAGGCGCAGCACCAGAACAACCGCCATCACTGATAGATAAAAAGCCGAGAGAGCATTGAGCGTCTTGAAGGCCAGAAAAAAATGCACGCCAGCAAGAACCGCAGCCGGAAATATCGCTAGATGCAATTTTTTCCACCCACGCCCGAGTTTTCGCAGCGAGGCAAGGTTTGATGTCAATGCCAGAGGCAGAAGCATTACAAAGGCCAGCATCCCAAGAATGACAAATGGCCTGTGCGTTATGTCTCGCCACAGGACACGCCAGTCAAATCGGTGGTCAAGCCCGACATATATCAGCACATGGAGTGCAGCATAAAAAAAGGCCAGCAATCCCGTCAGGCGTCTGTAACGCAAAAAATTCAAACCCGTGAGCCAGCGCAGCGGTGCCAGCATGAGACAGACGATCAGAAAGCGGAATGCCCACAGCCCCAGAGCACGCTCAAATGCATTTATCGGATCAGCTCCCAACTGTCCGTTCTGCCCCTGCCAGAGCAGCCAGATCGCAGGAAACATCCCGAGTGGATAGAAAACTACCCTCCAGTATTTTCGGAACGCCTTACCAGACCCACCGCGCTTTTCAGTAACTGGCATGCAGATCCATCCGCTTATACAGATCAGCCACCTGTTCGCCGTATCCATTGAACATCAGAGTTGGTTGACGTTTTTCACCAAAAAGACTTCTGGATCCGATGACACGCTCGGAAGCCTGACTCCAGCGTGGATGATCAACTTCCGGATTTACGTTTGCATAAAAGCCATATTCGCTGGGTGCCAGGCGGTTCCATGTTGTCGGCGGCATTTCTTCGACAAGCCTGATCCGCTGAATGGATTTGATGCCTTTGAAACCATATTTCCACGGCACGACAAGACGCACAGGGGCGCCGTTTTGGTTCGGAAGCGTCTCCCCATAAATGCCCATTGCCAGAAGAGTAAGCGGATTCATGGCCTCGTCCAGGCGGAGGCCTTCGACATAGGGCCACTCTATCCCGGAAATATTGTTGCGTTGTCCTGGCATTTCCGACGGGCGTTCAACACTTTCAAACGCAACAAATTTAGCTTTAGGGTCTGGATCTGCGGCCTTCAGCAATGTTGCAAGCGGAATTCCGTCCCATGGAATAACCATGGACCAGGCTTCAACGCATCGCATGCGGTAAATGCGCTCCTGCATATCGGACGACTGTAACATCTGCCCGACATCCAGACGCTGAGGGTTACGCACCAAACCGCCAATCTCAAGCGTCCATGGAAGTGGCTTGAAATCTCCTGAAGAGGCGGCAGGATCTGACTTGTCCATGCCAAATTCGTAGAAATTATTATACCCCGTCACATCCAAGCGGGACGTTGGGTCAAGCGTGGCGGAATATGGGCCTGGGTGCGTATGCAGCTTTTCTGCGGCTTGCGCAGGATTAGTGCCAAATGCGGCGACACCGAGCCCGGCGCTCAGCCCAGCGATTATCTTGCGTCTTGAAAAATAGAGGTCTTTCGGTGTGATCTCCGAAGGACGGGGTTGCGGATATCGAAAAAGAGCCATGTTCTGTATTCCCGTTCGCGCAACTCTCGAGCCATTGAGGCGTGAGGGTAAAGAACGCAGTTGTAGAAGGCAATTTCCATGTCAAAAAGCAAAATCGGTTTTATCGGATACGGTGCGATGGCCATGCGAATGGGCTCGAACCTACGCAAGGCAGGTTATCCGGTTGTGGCCTTTGCTCCTTCAGGTGGCAAAGACGAGACGGAAATGCTGCCTTCTCCCCGCGCCATCGCTGAGGCCGCAGACATCATCATTCTCTGCGTCCCCAACGATGCCGCCGAAAACCAGTCCCTTCACGGGGATGACGGAATGCTGGCAGGAATTTCCAAAGATAAACTCGTACTTGACACCTCCACCGTATCGCCGGGTCAGGCTGATATGCTTGCAGGCCTTTCCAGAGAGCATGGTTTCGCACTTCTGGATGCCCCCATGTCCGGCAGCACCCCGGAAGCCGAGACAGGTGATCTGGTCATGCTCGTAGGGGGAGACGATGCAACCGTAGAGCGCGCTGCTCCGGTACTGGACGTCATTGGAAAACTCACGATCCACGCTGGCCCTGCAGGGGCCGCCGCGCGCCTCAAGCTTGTAGTCAACGGCGTGATGGGTGCCACGCTCAACGTTATTGCTGAAGGCGTATCCTACGGACTGGCGGCAGGTATCGATCGCGATATCGTGTTCGAGACATTGCAGCAGGTTGCGGTGGTGAGTCCGCACCATAAACGCAAGCTGAAGATGGCCCAGAACCGGGATTTTCCCTCCCAGTTCCCCACACGCCTGATGTCCAAGGACATGGGGCTGCTGCTTGATGCGGGGCGGAAAGTCGGGGCTTTCATGCCCGCGATGGCCGTCGCCGATCAGGCGCTTTCACTCTCAAACCGGCTGCATGCACACGAAGATTACTCTGTACTGATTGGCGCGATGGAACGCAGCGTTGCCAATGTGCCTCATAAATGAGAACAGGTTGACGGAAGTGGTCGCCGTTCATAGCTCACAGGACGGCCCTTTCGCCTTATTTTGCCAAGGAGTGACATCATGGCCTTCGAACTGCCTTCCCTTCCATACGCTGCAAACGCCCTCGCTGGCGAAGGTATGTGCCAGGAAACCCTGGAACTGCATCACGGCAAGCATCATCAGGCTTATGTCACGGCTCTGAACGGCTTCGTCGAAAACAAGCCTGAGCTGGCCGGAAAGTCTCTGGAAGAAATCATTGCTTTTTCACATGGCAATGCGGCTCTGGCGCCTGTGTTCAACAATGCTGGCCAGCATTGGAACCACATCCTGTTCTGGAAGAACCTGTCTCCGACCGGTGGCAAGCTGCCGACCTCCCTTGAAAAGAAAATCACGGAAGATTTCGGCTCCGTCGATGCTTTCAAGACGGCATTCAAGACCGCTGCCACGACACAGTTCGGCTCAGGCTGGGCATGGCTGGTTCTGGACAAGACCGGCAAGCTTGCGGTGACCAAGACAGCCAACGGTTCCAACCCACTTGCCGAAGGTCAGGGTCGGGCTCTTCTGGGCCTGGACGTGTGGGAACACGCTTACTACCTCGACTTCCGTAACCGTCGTCCGGATTACGTGACCAACTACCTCGACAAGCTTGCAAACTACGAATTCGCAGAAGCCGAGCTGAAGTCAGCCTGAGACCAGATCCTACTGGCCTCATAAAAGAAATGCCCCGCTTTCAGGCGGGGCGTTTTTTGTATCCAGACCGTGAAGGCTGATCAGGAATCGTTGGCAGGCTTGTCGCGTGGCGTGATGTTATTGATCGTGCTGCGCAGGATCTTGACGCGTACGCCCTGTGCGATTTCGACCTCAACTTCCGGTGCATCATCACGGGTGGCCTGAACCACACCGACAATTCCGCCAGCCGTCACAATGCGATCTCCGCGACGCAAGCCGCTCTGCTGCTCGCGCAGGGCCCGGGCACGGACCTGCTGAGGGCGGATCAGCAGAAAATAGAACACGACCATGATGACAAGCATCGGCGCGAACTGAAGCACCGTCGAGTTGGTCAGGAGGCCACCGCCATCGGCGGCCTGTGCGGAAGAAATAAACAGACTGCTCATAAGGGCAAGGGTCCAGTCTTGAGTGAAACTTGGCGGGACCATATCGTTCGCAGGCCTCCCGTCAAGCACGACGACCCGCTACCCTGCCCTTTCAACGGACGAGAAAGCCCATCCCATGACCGAGCCTGCCCTGCTTCAGGTACTTGAACGCATCGCCGACAGCCTCGAGCGCATGAGCCCCAAACCGCCCAGCGCCGAAATCCTTCACCACCATGACGCCTTCATCTGGCAGGCTGCCCTCGGCATGCTGACACCCGTTGAGAAAGTTTCTGGTGTGGCGCTTTCCTTGATGCGTGGCGTGGAACGTCAGACGAAGCAGGTCATGACCAACACACGCCATTTCGCACAGGGACTGGAAGCCAATAACGTCATGCTGTGGGGGGCACGGGGGATGGGCAAATCTTCGCTCGTCAAAGCTGCTGTCGCCTCCATCAACTCAGAACAGCGCGACCATGGAAAACCCACGCTCGCACTAATAGAGATCCAACGAGATGAACTCGCCTCGCTGCCCAAACTCCTTGCAGTCCTGCGCACAACAACGCGTCGATGCATCCTGTTCTGCGATGACCTGTCCTTTGAAAGTCAGGACGCAGACTACAAATCACTAAAATCGGTGCTCGATGGAGGAATTGGAGGACGGCCGGACAACGTCCTGATCTACGCAACATCTAACCGACGGCATCTGATGCCCCGCGAGATGATCGAAAATGAGTCTGGAAGCGCGATTAACCCAGGCGAAGCCATTGAGGAAAAAGTCTCGCTATCAGACAGGTTTGGCCTCTGGATCGGACTATATGGCGCAACTCAGGAAGATTATCTCGCCATCGTGCAGGCCTACGCCGAAGACCGGAAATTGCCTGTCAGCCCCGAAGTGCTCAGACAAAAGGCCCTTCAATGGTCCATGGCGCGTGGCAACCGTTCCGGGCGCGTTGCTGCTCAGTTTATCAGTGATCTGAGCGCGGAGCTCGGCATTCATAGCCGGTAACAAAATCCCGGCGAAGTCTTCCCTTCGCCGGGACATAATTTTTAGAATGAAGCGCTAAGCGTCCCGAAATACTGACGTACTGCGCCGCGTTCCATGGACTGATAATCACCCGTTGCAGGGTTATCATTCTCACCCATCATCGAAATATATTTGGTGTTGAACAGATTATAGACGTTGAAGCTCGCCGTAAGGTTTTTGAGAACGCTGACCTTACCGAAGCTGTAACGCATGCCTGCGTTGGCAAGCCAGTACCCACCGATGGACGTATCATTCATAAAGCTGAAATAACGCCGACCATAGTAATTGGCTTCGAAATGTGCCGTCGCACCGCCCCACGTATATGAGACAGAGGTCTTGTACATCCATGCCGGGTAATTGACGATATTCTTTCCTGCCAGAGCGTAATAGCCCCCGGTAGTGTTGACATTCCTGTCGTACGTGCCTTTATTGTAGCTGACATTGTTATCAAAATTCAGGCCATTAATCGGCATGATATTGATGTCACCGCTCGCGCCCGTCATCGAAATGTGGCCGAAATCAATGACCTGAGAAACAGGATTCGTCAGACTGCCCACAGCGGCGGCAAGGATCGGATGAATGAGGCTTGCGTGATAAACCGTCGCGTTCGCCTGCAACCATGTATTCGTGTAGCGGTAACCACCCAGATAGACCCAGGCCTTAGATGGCTTCAGGTCCTTGCGCTGTGCCAGAAACGTTGCCTGATCCTGCACCGAATAAACCGAGTTTGCCACGCCATAGGCAGAAACCTCATAAGCACGCATGTTCTCGGCAACATCGACGTAAATCTCGTGATGTCGGTTGATATGCCAGTCGAGATTGAGATGTGGCAGAAAGGCCTGTGATGCCGTCAGGGTGCCGTTCGGCAGCGCATCCGCACCCGTCCAGTCAGAATTATTGGCCGTGGCGCCACCGGCAGTTGTCGCAACCATGGACTTAAATCCCGCATGAAGCGTCAGGCCGTGCGCAAGCTGAATGCTGTCCTGCAGATGAAACTGCATGACGTTCGTCGTCCACTGGAAATTGTAACCCTGCATGAAGGCTGGTCCATAGACATCGTATGGCCCGACGGTCTTGAGGGGAGCACCCTGCCCTAACAGAGGTTCCTGATAATTGTAGATACCGGCCTGCTGGTTGTTGTTTTCATACCAGACACCACCTTCGATGGTGTGACGCCCGAGGTGATAGCGAAGGCTCGTATCAAGCCCGTAGCGCTCCTGCCGGTTCTGCCAGACCTCCTCCGAAAACGGCGCGCCATTTGGCGAGGGATCTTCAGTGTCCGTGTAGCTGTAATAGCCGGTCTGGCTATGCCCGTAGAGGGTCGTATGCCACGTCAAATTATCCGTGAGGGCGAAGTCCATGTTCAGACCGCCCATGTAATTGATCTCGTGTTGGCCGCCATCATAGAGGCTGATGGTCGAGCCATCGATCCCTGGAACGCTGCCGTATCCAGTGGCGGATCCCTCTGCAATACGATAGGCGAGCCCGTAATTCGGATACAGATGCGGGGTGCGCCAGCCGAGATTTTTCAGGATGCCAATCGATGTGTCCGGATAGCCCCACTGCGCCAGATCCGACCAGTTAAAGAACGCCGAGATACGGGAGCGCTCGCCCACAGGCTGCACGATCTTGGCATCCACCTGCTGCATGAACTGGTCGCCGCTGCCCATCCACATACCCTCATCTGTACGGGCGTAGGATGTGAAGAGCTTCGTGCCGCTCTGGTTCAACTTACCAGAATCGAGACGAACATAAGTCCGATAGGAACCATAACTTCCGAAAGTCTGGCTAACCTTACCCCCGCGCTTGTCTTCAGGGTCCGCTGAACCAATCTGGATCGTACCACCAAGCGTATTGGTCGAAGGCAGCTCCACCGAACCTGCGCCCTGCGACATGCGAACCGACTGAACATCATCAGGAATAATTGCAGAGGCAAGATTCATGCCTCCCACAGCCTGATATGTCTGATCATTCAGCGGAACCCCGTCCACCGTCACGCCGAGCTGATTCATAAAAAAACCGCGGACGTAAAGATTAGTGCCGAAACTGTCGATACCCAAAGGATCGGTGGAGCTGAAGCTCACGCCGGGCATCCGGTCCAGCATCCGATATGGGCTTGTACCCGGCACGTACTGACGCATGACGGCCTTGGAAACAGCCTGCTCGGCATCACGGCCGGTCAACGGGCGCCCCGTTACAGCAACGCTTTCGCTCGCATGCGCCTCGACGGCTTTATGTGCTGTCCGATGCGCAGCCGTGGCAGCAGCAGTGGTCTGATGCGTCGGAGTTAAAGCAACCGGAGCGGCCGCTACATGCCTGTGAGCCCTCGTTTCCTTGGAGGACGCGGCGTGAGCTGGAGCCTCAACGGCCAGCAGTGCGATAGAAGAGAAAAGAAATTGTCTGGTCCGCACCGCGTCCGGCACTCCTTGATGATATGAACAGGAAGGGGTCTCCTAACGATCCGGCATCGGGAGGCAAAGGAATTCTAGCCTCTGCGGGTGCCCAGGTATCGTGAAGATCTCGTTTCAACATTGCATGTTGCAGAAAAGCCGCGGAAACTCCTGCGCGCGCCTGCTCTTCCTGTTGAATGCTTTTGCCTGTTAGGCTGCATTCACAGCTTCCACCTCATGATCGATCAGGATGCCCATGTCGCAGAGTACATCCGCCGCTGCCACTGCCGCCGAAACCTGCAGCAGCCCCGATCCATCCGATATGCAGACACCCCAGCCCACCGCAGTGGACATTCGTCGCGTCCACGCGGACCCGGATAACTGGTACCCTGTCGCATGGTCTCATGAGCTTGCACGCGGCAAGACAATCGGCACCCGCTATGCCGGACAGCCCATTGCGCTCGTACGCCCGATGGAAGGGTCTGTTTTTGCCCTTGAAGACCGCTGTGCGCATCGACAGGTTCCGCTCAGCCTCGGGAAAGTCGAGGGAGAAGCAGTTCAGTGCTGTTATCACGGCTGGGCATATGGACGCTCAGGACGATGCATCGACGTGCCGTATCTGGGGAAAGGCAAGCTGCCAAACGGCGTGCGGACTTATCCCTGCCGTGAGGCCGCGGGACTGATCTTCATTTTCCCGGGCGCCCCGGAGAAGGCGGAAAGCGTCCCATTTCCCATACTGGGGTCAGTGGAAGACCCGGCTTACAAGACCCGCCACTTCGGACGGCAGGTCGCCTGCCACTACAGTTTCATGCATGAAAACCTGATGGATATGAACCATCAGTTCATGCACATGAAGCAAATGGGCAAGATGAAACCGCGTTTCCTGGGAGGTAAGGACGAGCCCCGCCTTGTAGAGGCCCGCTATACGTTCGCCCGGACCAGCGGAAAGCAGCCATGGGGTGAGGCTATTATTTTTGGCGAAAAGCGTGACAACAGCGAGCGCTATGCACATCGCGACGTCATGACGATCCGCACCGAATATCCATACCAGACGCTGCGCATCGCGTCTGAAGGTGAGCCCCCGGTGATGGACCTTTGGATCGTTTACGTTCCTCAGGACAAGGACGAGTTAACCTGTCGCGTTTTCGGCCTCCTTTCCATCCGCCGCCCGAAACTACGCTTTGCACTGGACATGGCCTGGCCATTTCTCATTGCCTTCACCGAGCGGATTTTCCGCGAAGACCGCGATATCGTAGAGCTGGAACAGGCAGCGTGGAACGCTCAGGACGGCGACCGCAATCAGGAAGTTTTCCCAGTCATCAACAGCCTTCGCCGACTGCTCCTTCGCTGCGGCATTCAGCCTGACCAACCAAAGACAGACGCAGCCGCCTGACATGACACCAGAACTTAAGGCAGGGGACCTCACACTTCGTCCCCTTATTGCCGAAGACGCTCCAGTTATTCATCGCCTGATCAATGACTGGAGCGTCGTACGAATGCTGAGCAGCCTCCCCTTTCCGTATCCGAAAGAACTCGCGGAAGAGTGGATTGCCTCGACGCGCCGCCAGAGTCAGGAAGGGACCGCCTTTCATTTTGCCATCACGCAGAATGACGAAATGAAAGGTGCAATCGGCGTCATTCTCTCCGAAGATCGCCGTTCCGCCACACTTGGATACTGGCTTGCCCGCCCGAGTTGGGGTCAGGGCATCATTACCGCCGCCGCCACACGTGTTGTGGACTGGACATTCACTGTCCTACGGCCTGATCGCATGACAGCAGCCGTCGCACTCGACAATCCGGCCTCAAGTGCCGTCCTGCGCAAACTTGGATTTCAGGAAACGGGAACAGCCGCGCGAAGCTTTGTCTCACGCCGCAACGAATGCATTGTCGAGCTCTATGAACTCGCGCGGCCACGCCTCTCAGATCTGGCCAAAGATGCGACAAGCACTCCGGCCGCCTCCACAGAACCCTGTACGGAGCAAAATCCAGCTCCTGCTCCTGTGCAGAAAGCACGCACGCTCCTTGTTGTGGCGGCCGCAATTCTGGACACAGAAAACCGCATCCTGCTGGCCAGGCGGCCTGAAGGAAAACGTCTTGCAGGATTATGGGAATTTCCCGGAGGCAAGGTTGAACTCAACGAGACCCCGGAACAGGCTTTGGTCCGGGAAATACAGGAAGAACTTGGCCTGGACCTGAAAGGCTCCTGCATGGCGCCATTCACGTTCGTAAGCGAGAACTGCGGGGCATTCCATCTGCTGATGCCGCTCTACATTGTTCGTCGCTGGCGCGGCACGCCTACACCGCGTGAAGGCCAGAAGCTGGAATGGGTGCAAGCCGACGCGCTGCACAATTACCCCATGCCGGAGCCGGATGTACCCCTCATTCCACTGCTTCAGGAACTTCTATCCTGAAAATACCCGGTGGAAAAAAATACCACCGGGCTATACTGAAACCCTAGCCGTTGAGACGAAAAGTATTCTGCGCGGAACCAGCAACATCAGTGCGGAACGCGAAGAGCGAACCAGCCTGAGGCTCCTTTTTCAGAATATCCTCATCCAGCCCCTTACGGGCCGTGGTGACGAACACCGTCTTCAGATCATCGCCCCCAAAAGCAACTTTCGTCACGTTCGATACCGGCATCGGAATGGGCGGCAACTCGCTGCCATCTGGCCGGAAGCGTGACACGCGCGCCCCACCCCATGTTCCGCACCAAACCGTGCCTTCACTATCCGTCACAACACCATCAGGATAGCCGTTGCTGATTTTTGCGAAAACACGCTCTCCAGACAAATTGCCCGCAGCATCGATATCGAACGCGAAGATCGTCTGTTCCGGGCTGTCACAGACATACAGGATCTTTCCACACGGCGAGACAGCCGGTCCGTTGGAAACCGTGTAGCCCTCATCATGATGCGTGATGCTTAACCCTTCTGGCGTATGCACCACACGATAGATGGAGCCTGTATCATTTTCCTCACCATCATCCATCGTACCAAACCAGATCCGTCCTTCCGGATCCACGCATCCATCATTCAGACGATTGCCGGGTTTCTCAGGCTCTACTTCCGTATGTGCTGAAAATTCCCCGTTTTTCGGATCAAAGCGATGCAGACCGTCAACCAATCCCGCGAGGAACGTGCCATCATTTACAGGCAACAGAAAACCCAGCCGCTTTGGCGCGGTCCAGCTTTTGACTGCGCCAGTTTCTGGCGTGAAGCGATGAACGCGCGCCTCCACGATATCCACGAAATAAAGCGACTTCTCGGCCTCGATCCAGACCGGACCTTCGCCGAGCGAGGCCCGGAGATCCAGAATGCATTCAGGCTGATGGTGCTTGAGTGTCATGAAATTTCCCTTGTCTGACCTGCGCCTTCTGCAACGCTTGTCTCTCGACAACGCAGGCATGGCAGTTACGTTCTTCGGATCAGAGTAACAGGACAAAAGACATGCACCAAAAAAACGCCTGCTTCCTTGTGATCGGAAATGAAATTCTTTCCGGCCGCACACAGGATGCAAACATTCAGGTGCTGGCCTGCGCCCTCAATGAACAGGGAATACGCCTCACTGAAGTACGCATCATTCCTGATATTGCGGAACGCATCATCAGTACGGTCGGAGAATGCCGGGCACGATTCGATATGGTGTTCACAAGCGGCGGCATTGGCCCCACTCATGATGACATCACAGCCCTATGCGTTGCCGAAGCCGTGGGAGTACGCCTTATTCGCCACGAAGAAAGCTTTCGTAGGCTAGAAACCCATTTCGCATCCAAAAATTTCAACGAAGCGCGTCAGCGGATGGCATGGCTCCCGGAAGGCGCTACCACAATCGAAAATTCAGTCTCGGTCGCTCCAGGATTTTCGATCGGCAATGTCCATGTCATGGCAGGCGTGCCAAAAATTTTCGCAGCGATGGTCAAATGGCTCGTGCCGCAGCTCGAGGGGGGTACACCACTCGTCTCCGCAAGCTGGCACTCGCCAACGCTCTATGAGGGGGATCTGGCGCAAGGACTTGAAGCGATCCAGAGTGATTTCCCGCATCTGGATATCGGATCATACCCCTATGAACGCAAAAACGGCCGCGGCGTAGCCCTTGTCGCCAAGGGGTACGATCCTGCGGCCGTTCAGAGTGCTGCTGGGCGCATTCATGCCCTGATCAGCTCTCTTGGCGCCAACCCAATCGAAGGCGAACCCGCCCCCGATCAGACCTGAACATTCAGTTCAATGCGCCGCGTGTCATTGCCAGAAACTTGTCCCGGCGTTTCTGGACGATGGCTGAGGCCGTCAGGGCACGCAGCGGAGCCAGCTCCTCAGCAATAGCATTGCCTACAGCCGCCACAGCCTCTTCAGGAGCACGCTGCGCGCCACCGATGGGCTCCGCAACGACACGGTCGATCAGACCGAGCCCCTGCAGATCCTGAGCCGTAAGCTTCAGAGCCTCGGCAGCGGCAGGAGCCAGCTTGGGGTCGCGCCAAAGAATGGAAGCTGCAGCCTCGGGGGAAATGACCGAATAAATCGAGTGTTCAAGCATCAGAACACGGTCACCCGCACCGATGGCAATCGCGCCACCAGATCCGCCCTCTCCAATCACGGTCGCCACGACAGGCACGGGAGCCTGAAGGCAAACGTCGATTGAACGGGCAATGGCCTCAGCCTGCCCGCGAGCTTCCGCATCGATTCCAGGCCAAGCACCGGCCGTATCGATGAACGTCAGAACTGGCAGGCCAAACCGTCCAGCCATTTCGACCAGACGCTGTGCCTTGCGATAGCCTTCCGGGCGAGCCATGCCAAAATTATGGCGTAGGCGGGTCTCGGTATCGAAACCACGCTCGGTCCCGATCACCACCACTGGCTCGCCGCGAAAGCGCGCAAGACCACCGACCATGGCCTCATCCTCGCCAAACGCGCGATCACCCGCCAATGGCGTGTATTCGGTCGTCAGCTGATGGATGTAATCCATTGCCTTCGGGCGCTGGGCATGACGGGCCACCTGCACTTTCTGCAGCGGCGTCAGCTTGGCGTATGTTGTGCGAAGCTGCTTGTCGGCCTTCTCGGACAGACGGGCAATTTCGTCATCGATATTGATGCCGCTGGTGCCGGGGTCTGTACCCTGGCTACCCATCTGGCGGAGTTCGTCGATCTTGGTCTCGAGTTCGGCGACCGACTTCTCAAAATCTAGGAATTGGCGCATGGCCGCCCGATAGCACGCCCACGCGGCGGGAAACAGCCCCCCGAAGCCTCACCCTGTCGGAATGCTCTTCCCAGCCTGTGCAAGAGGGTGATGTTCGCTCACCAACTGGCGCAGACGCTCTGCCATCACCTGCGTGTAAATCTGCGTGGTTGCAATATCCGCATGCCCCAACAGCATCTGAAGAGCGCGCAGATCAGCGCCATGCGCCAGAAGATGGCTTGCGAAAGAGTGCCTCAGCACATGTGGGCTGACCCGCTCAGGATCAACACCCGCCTTAAGCGCGCAGGCCAAAAGAATTTTATCGAATCCCTGGCGTGTCAAAGGTTTGTCAGGGTTTCGGCCGGGAAAAAGATACAGGCTCCCGCGGTCTCGATCATAATGAGCCAAAGCCTCAGCAGCCGCACGCGCGGACTGCGAGAGCGGCACCAGCCTCTCTCGCCCTCCCTTACCCCGAACCATCAACATGGGCCCCCTGACCTGAACACAGGTTACGGGCAGAGACAGCAGTTCCGATATGCGCAGCCCGGTTGTGTAAAGAAGCTCCAGCGCAGCACGAGACAGAATATCCCGGCGCTCATCTTCATGACCGCGCGTTCCCTCCTCCAGAAGGCTACGGATTTCCGCCTCATCAAGAGGGCGCGGCAATGAGGATGGTATGGCAGGGGAAGATTGCCGCTCTGTCGGATCATCTGCCCGAATCGATTCGAGCATTAGAAAGCGGTAAAACTGGCGCAGACAAGACAATCTGCGAGCGGCTGTCCGGGCTGAAAGTCCAGCCTGCGAAAGCATCGTGAAATAAGCCCGCACCTGCCCGGAAGTGACATCCTTCAGGGCGACAGGAGCGCACACCAGAGCAAAATCAGCGAGATCCGCCGTGTAGGCCATCCGCGTCCGAAGCGCAGCACCACGTTCAGCAGCAAGCATCTCCAGAAACGCTTCAACATGCCTGTCCATCAGACGGGATCTCGAAGGCGTGGATCAATGCGCAGGCGTGGAAGCAGGCAACTGCGTGGGGGCGGCGCGCGGTGCAGGCATTGTCGGAAGCGGCGTGGCGCTCTGGGGAACAGGTGTCGCCGCAGGTGCAGCAGCCGGAGTAGCAACAGTTCCCGCTGCAGGCATCGTCGGCACAGGCGGCATTGCAGGCAGAGGCGCTGATGCGGCTGTGCTGCTCGGGGGAGCCGAAGCAAATGCGGAAGCCGGAAGCACCTTATGAACATTGGTCTGTTCAGGGGGCACGGCATTCATGCCAAGACGCAGGAAACCACCCCCCAGCGCCAGAACCAGCAACAGGATGACGATCCCCGCAATCAGGGGAAGACGAGGCAGGGAACGGTCAGATCTGGACATTGCGAATGGATCTCGAAGTGTGAGCAGGACGCAACTGCTCTCCTATGATACGTAGCGGTGTATGTCACGCCTACCATCCAACCCCACTTCTGTTTCCATGCCTGCAGCCGCCCTGCCCTCAGGTGTAGGACCTTCGGGAATCCTTGTGCTGATCGGCATGATGGGCGTGGGAAAAACCACCGTCGGCCGAAGACTGGCGCAGATTTACGGCATCCCCTTCGTTGATGCGGATGCAGAGATTGAACGTGCCGCCGGGTGCACGATATCGGAGATCTTCGCACGCCACGGCGAAAATGCCTTTCGGGCTGGTGAACGCAGGGTCATCAAGAGACTCCTGCAGGGGCCGCCATGTATTCTGGCGACAGGCGGCGGCGCATGGATGGATGCCGAAACACGCAAGCTGGTGCGCATGCATGCATGCTCCCTCTGGTTAAGGGCGCCGGTTCATGTCCTGCTCAAGCGCGTCCATGGCAGAGGTGGGCGACCATTGCTGGCACAAGGTGACCCGAAGGAAATCATGAGTCGGCTGGTGGGCCTTCGCTACCCCGTCTATGCCGAAGCAGACGTCATTATCGATTGTGGAGATGAAACCGTGGAACAGGGCGTGCGACGCGTGCAGGAAGCACTCAGTGAACTACAAAAGCCACTGACAGTCCCCGTGACGCTCGCGTCACATCACTACGATGTTCTGATCGGACCTGATCTCATTTCCCGTGCTGGCGCCTGGCTTGCACCGCACCTGCCACAAAAACGCGTCGTCGTCGTAACAGACAATATCGTCGCGGAACTTCATCTCCCGCGCCTTCTGAATTCCTTTGCCGAGACAGGTATCCAGGCCGATGTGATCGCGGTCGCAGGTGGCGAGGAGAGCAAATCCCTCACCTGCTATGCGCAGGTCATGACGCAGCTTCTCGAACTGGGCATCGAGCGAGGAACCACGATTGTGGCACTTGGTGGTGGCGTGGTTGGTGATCTGGCCGGTTTCGTCGCCGCAACTGCGTTACGTGGGTTGCCGTTCGTGCAGATCCCAACAACGCTCCTGTCGCAGGTGGATAGTTCCGTAGGCGGCAAGACGGGAATCAATGCACCCAGCGGCAAGAATCTGATTGGCGCGTTCCACCAACCTATTGCGGTGCTTGTAGACAGTTCAGCGCTTGCAACCCTGCCCCGACGCCAGCGCATTGCTGGTTATGCAGAAATCGTCAAATCGGGAATGATCTCGGACCCGGAACTCTTTGCATGGTGCGAAGCACATGGCGCGGACGTTCTTGATGGAGATCCCGCCGCACTTGTTGATGCAGTGCAGAAAGCTTGTGTTTTCAAGGCAGCCGTCGTTGCCGCAGACGAACGCGAACAGGCAAAACAGGGTGGCCGGGCACTTCTGAACTTAGGCCATACGTTCGCCCACGCGCTGGAAGCGGAACTGGGCTACGACGGAAGACTCCTGCACGGAGAAGCAGTTTCCATCGGGTTGCACCTCGCAACGGCGCTTTCTGTAAGGCTTGGACTGGCTCCGGTTGCAGATCTTGAGCGCGTGGACGCACATTTGCGGAAACTCGCGATGCCGGCAGGGTTTGACTGGTTCGAAACACCGTTCTCAGCTGCAGCACTACTGGCTCACATGAGCCACGACAAGAAAATGCGTGATGGACTCATCAGTTTTGTGTTGTTGCGCGGCATCGGACAGGCCTTCACAAGCCGTAACGTACCAATGGATACTGTTCGTGAGCTTTTGTTAGACGAAGGATGTAGCGGCTGATTTGTCACACTATTCGATATATCACTGCCGATTACCGTATATTTAATACCCGCACCCTATGGCGTCCGGTCTTCCATTCCGCTAATGCAGCGGAGACGCGAGGCGTAGATCGTGAATCGAACGGAACGGATTGTGATATTTTTATCACTCTTATCCCTCCGAATAGATTGCGGAGCCCCTAACTACCTTTGTGGAGGGGAACTCAGCGATCTATATGCGCTTATGCATCGCGCTGGGTCCGTTGGTCAGAGCATTCTTTCCTTCGGCTCGAACGTTAGTCACTAAGAGGACGAAAACATGCGTCTCCGCACGGCACTCCTTGCCATGACATCGATGGTCGCCGCACCGTCGCTCGCCATGGCCAGCACAATCACTGGCCCTTACATCGATCTGGGTGGTGGTTATAACCTGGTTCAGCAGCAGCACGGTCGCTTCTCCCCGACCTCGCAGGCCGATGGCACCACAAGCAACAACGCGAGCAGCTCACGCTACCGTCATAAGGACGGTTTCACGGGCTTCGGTTCGTTCGGTTGGGGCTTCGGCAACGGCTTCCGCGCTGAGATCGAGGGCGTATACAACTACTCCCAGATCAACCACCGCACGCCTACCGCTGCGCCGGGCTCCACAAAGGGTTCCGACCAGGCATACGGTGGCTTCATCAACGGCCTGTATGACATCGATCTCGCCAATTTCGGCCTGAACGTTCCTGTCACGCCGTTCGTTGGTATCGGTGCAGGTTACCTGTGGCAGCACTACAACCCGATCACGACGACCTACTCCAACAATGCGGTTAACCGCCTTGGTGGCACCCAGGGTAGCTTCGCTTACCAGGGCATCGTCGGTGCAGCCTATGACATCCCGAATGTCCCTGGCCTTGCAATCACGACCGAATACCGCTTCATCGGCCAGACGTTCAGCAACGGCGCATACCGTTCCACGTCCTGGAACGGAAACGGTTCGGGCCTGCACAAGGGCAACGTGAACTTTGATCAGCGCTTCTCGCACCAGTTCATCCTGAGCCTGCGTTATGCGTTCGACACAGCTCCGCCGCCGCCGCCGCCGGCTCCGGTCATCGTGCCGCCAGCACCGACCCCTGCTCGCACGTACCTCGTGTTCTTCGACTGGGACAAGTCCAACCTGACCGGTCGCGCTCGCGAGATCGTTGCACAGGCTGCACAGGCTTCCACGCACGTCCAGACGACGCGCATCGAAGTCAACGGTTATGCTGATAACTCCGCAGCACACCCGGGCGCACGTGGCCAAGCATACAACATGAACCTGTCCATCCGTCGCGCTAACAGCGTGAAGGCTGAACTGATCCGTGATGGTGTCCCGGCTGCTGCCATCGACATCCATGGTTACGGCGAACAGCACCCGCTGGTCCCGACCGGCCCGAACACCCGCGAGCCGCAGAACCGTCGCGTCGAGATCATCCTGAAGTAATTCAGTCTGATCAGACGCCGGAATCTTCGGATTTACGGTTTCAGGAAAGGGCGTCCTTCGGGGCGCCCTTTTTCTTTGTGAGTGCCATCAGGCCGGTTTCGTTCTACGAACATCCCCTCCGGGCCAGAAATTCCCCAAGTTCCGAGGCCATCGTGCAACGCAGCCGCATCTTTTATCCACGCTCCCGCCCCCAGATCATCGACCAGTTTCTTCGTTTTGGAATAGTCGGCGCCTCTGGCCTACTGGTTGACTGGGGCTCTCTGGAACTCCTTAGACCATCGCTGGGCCTTATCGCGGCAACGCTTGGTGCATATTTTATCGCGGCAACCAGCAACTGGGCGCTCAACCGCCTCTGGACCTTCAGACTGACAGCATCTTCCAATCAGCACCTTGTCCTGCAATGGCTCCGGTTCCTACTCGCAAATGCTTTTGGCTTTTTTCTTAATCGCGGCACCGTGTTCGTGCTCTACGCAATCCTTCCTTTTACCAGAGCCTATCCGGTCACGGCGCTGATAGCGGGGGCAATCTGCGGCATGGTGGCAAACTTCAATCTTTCCCGTCGACTGGTTTTCAAGGAAAAAACACCAGAAACCCCACTGGAGCTCATGCAGATGGCTGTCGAAATACCCGGATCACCAAACGAGCTGCTCCCGCTTGAGCCAGATGTCGTGGAACTGCAAAAGCACACGAGAGTACCGTTCGACCACGAGCCTTGAAGGCCTGCATTTCCAAGCGTCGAACAATGTTCTAGGGAGAGGAGCAACTTCCCCTGTTCATTCGTTCGGAACCAGACGCGCACCGCCATGACCAGCACAAACGATATCCGTTCGGCCTTCCTCGAATATTTCGGATCCAAAGGCCATCGTATTGTTCCCTCGGCCTCACTGGTGCCGCAGAACGACCCGACACTGCTGTTCACGAACGCGGGCATGGTTCCGTTCAAGAACGTCTTCACCGGCCAGGAAACCCGCCCCTATACACGCGCAACAACTGCGCAGAAGGTTGTCCGGGCCGGAGGCAAACACAACGACCTCGATAACGTCGGCTATACGGCACGCCATCATACGTTCTTCGAAATGATGGGCAATTTCAGTTTCGGGGACTACTTCAAACCTGATGCGATCGAATTTGCCTGGACACTCCTGACAAAGAATTTCGCTCTACCAAAAGAGAGACTCCTCGCGACGGTCTATGCCGACGATGAAGAAGCTGCCGAATTGTGGCGCAAGATTGCGGGCCTGTCGGACGACCGGATCATCCGCATCCCCACCTCCGACAATTTCTGGCGCATGGGCGACACCGGCCCCTGCGGCCCGTGCTCGGAAATATTCTACGACCACGGCGATAGCGTATTTGGCGGCCCCCCTGGCAGTCCCGATGAAGACGGAGACCGCTTCGTCGAGATCTGGAACCTCGTGTTCATGCAGTTCCTCGACCAGCCAGATGGTTCCCGCGATTTGCTGCCCCGCCCCTCGATCGATACCGGAATGGGCCTGGAGCGCTTCGCTGCCATCATGCAGGGTAAGCGAGACAACTATGACACGGACACGATGCGCGCACTGATCGAGGCATCTGCTGATGCACTCAATCAGGATCCCGACGGCCCGTTCAAATCCAGCCATCGCGTTGTTGCCGATCACCTGCGTTCGGCAGCATTCCTGATTGCAGACGGCGTTCTCCCTGCCAAAGACGGACGCGGATACGTGCTGCGCCGCATCATGCGCCGTGCCATGCGCCATCTACACATCATGGGTGCCAAGGAGCCAGTGTTCTATCGCCTCCTTCCTGCCCTGATCCGCCAGATGGGCGCTGCATATCCAGAGCTCGTCCAGCACCAGTCCCTGATCGCGGGCACCATGAAAGGCGAGGAAGAGCGCTTCACCGCGCTTCTGGAAAGAGGCCTCTCCCTGCTCGGCGAGGAAATTTCACGCCTTGGCGACAAGGAGGCTCTCCCCGGCGATGTAGCATTCAAGCTTTACGACACATTTGGCTTCCCTCTTGATCTGACCCAGGATGCCCTACGCGAACAGGGACGTACGGTAGACGAAACCGGATTCGAAACCGCAATGTCGGAGCAGCGCAAGCGCGCCCGCGCGGCATGGGTGGGCTCAGGTGATACCGCAGCCGAGACCGTATGGTTTGATGCCCGTGACCGCCATGGCCCAACCGAGTTTCTGGGGTATGTCTCAGAACAGGCTGACGCTGAAGTTCAGGCCATCTTCCGTGGAAACGATGAACTGGCCGAAGCCCCGGCTGGTGAGCAAGTCGCCATCCTGCTGAACCAGACACCTTTTTATGGTGAAAGCGGTGGACAGGTTGGTGATCACGGTACATTGGCGGCACCCGGAGTGCGCGTCGAAATTACCGATACCCAGAAGCGCAACGGCGACCTAATCGTGCATTACGGACGGGTCGTGGAGGGCATACTGAAGCCCGGCATGGCCGTTCATGCAGAGATCGATCACGAACGCCGCACGGCAATCCGTGGACACCACTCAGCCACGCATCTGCTCCATGAGGCTCTGCGCCGTCAGATTGGCACGCATGTGACACAGAAGGGCAGCCTGAACGCCCCAGAGCGCCTGCGCTTTGACATCAGCCAGCCACGCCCCCTTACAGACGCAGAACTGGCTTCCGTAGAAGCAGAGGTCAATGCGCGGATCCGCGAGAACAGCTCCGTCGAAACCCGCCTTTTGACGCAGGAAGAAGCCATCGCCGAGGGTGCCATGGCACTGTTCGGCGAGAAATATGGCGATGAAGTCCGTGTCGTTTCGATGGGTACCGGAACCGAAGGGCGCATGGCTTATTCGATTGAACTGTGCGGCGGCACCCATGTGACCCGCCTTGGTGAGATCGGGCCCTTCCGGATCGTTTCCGAAAGCGGTGTTTCTGCGGGCGTGCGGCGCATTGAAGCTGTCTGCGGCCTTGCCGCAGATGCACTGGCTCTAGATACGGAAGCACGTCTCCGGCAGATCGCGGACCTGTTGAAGGTCCCTGCTTCGGATGCCCTGGCCCGCGTTTCTGCCCTACTCGAAGAGCGTAAGTCCTTAACCTCACAGGTCTCAGACCTGCAACGCAAGCTCGCTACGGGCGAAGGCACCGGGACCACCGAAACCGTCAACGGCATCACACTGTCAGCACGGGATCTGGGCGATGTCAGCCCACGTGAACTGAAGGGTCTTGCAGAGAGTATCGGCCAGCAGATCGGATCCGGGGTGGTTGCTCTGGTGTCCAATGCAGACGGCCGTGGCAGCATCGTCATTTCCGTGACCAAGGACCTGACGGCTCGAATTGACGCCGTTCCGCTCGTTCGGGCTGCAGCTGAAATCATGGGAGGAAAAGGCGGTGGTGGACGCCCGGATATGGCTCAGGCCGGTGGCCCAGACGCCAATGCCGACGCAGTGTTTGTGATGCTGAGAGAGCGTCTCGCTAATCTTTGAAGAGTGCGTCAACACTTGTCAGGCAGGTAACAAAGAATGATACTGTAAGAATCATTCTTTACCTGCCCTAACAAAACACATCTAACTGCCCGGTAAGTCTAGAAAAGGAGAACGACATGGCCTGTGGTCGTGATACTCTGGCGAAACTTCTGGGCGGTGTCCGTAAATTTGAAACGGACGTCTATCCAGAAAACGCTGAACTTTTTGAAAGCCTGGCCAATAGCCAGTCTCCTTCCACTCTGTTCATCACCTGTGCGGACAGCCGCATTAGTCCAAGCCTTGTTACCCAGACGGAGCCTGGTGAGCTTTTCATCGTCCGTAACGTGGGCAACATCGTCCCTGCTTATGGTGAAATGCTTGGTGGGGTTTCCTCTGCAATCGAGTATGCCGTGGCCGTTCTCAAGGTGAAGAACGTTGTCATCTGCGGCCACTCGAACTGCGGTGCGATGTCCGCACTCATGGACCTCAACTCTCCGAAGCTGGCCAATCTGCCGACAGTTCGCAGCTGGATGCGGAACGCTGAAGCTGCCCGCGCAGCGTTCAGCAATCTGAAAGCAGAAGATGCCGGCCCGGCGGATATCCGCTCGCTGGCAGAAGCAAACGTGCTCCTGCAACTGGCACATCTGCGGACGCATCCGGCCGTTGTCAGCGCTCTTGCCCAAAACCAGCTCAATATTCAGGGTTGGTTCTATGACATCCCCAAGGGCGAAATTTTTGTCCTGGATGAGACCACCCGTAAAACCCACACTGTGGATGAAGCCCTGTCAAAGCTGAGCGAAGGCCAGGAAGCAGTCGCCTGAGATTTCCAGCAGCTTTCTTTGTCCTGATGGCCATTGCAGCCATCAGGACTACTACCGCCAGCGCAGAATCTCTTAAGCTGGCAACCTGGAACATGGACTGGCTCACGCTGCGCCATGAGGGGGACCCGGAACTTCCGGATGACGTTCACCCCCGCAAACCGGAAGATTTCGAGCGCCTCAGATCTTACGCAAAGCATCTGAACGCCGACATTATCGGGTTTCAGGAAGTAGACGGAACACCCGCAGCCGAACGTGTTTTCGATACGGCCCAATACCAGTTCGTGCTCTCAACCGACCCCGTTATTCAGAAAGTCGGGCTAGCTGTCAGACGTGGGTTGCATATTCAGATCAACGACCCCCTCTCCGCGCTGAATGTGGCAAGCCCAACGGCCGCACACCAGCTTCGTGGAGGCCTGGATGTCACGATCAAAGATGGTTCTGCCTCTCTCAGGCTACTGGTCGTCCATCTCAAAACAGGATGCTGGGACCAGCCGCTGAAGCAGCGCCAACATTCCTGCCCCACTTTATACGAGCAGTTTGCCATCCTTGAGAACTGGATGCTCGAACGTCAGGATGATGGTGAGGCCTACGCGGTACTGGGAGACTTCAACCGGCGCCTGACCCTCCATGACCCGCTCATGGAGCAGATCGAGGCTGATGAACCGGTTACACTCACCACCGCCGGAATGGCCAGTCCATGCTGGGGCGGTGAGTATTTCATCGACCACATCATTCTTGGCAACGCTGCCCGCTCATGGCTCGTTCCAGGCAGCCTTCGTGTCATGACATACCGCAACGACACAAACACACAGGGTCTGTCAGATCACTGCCCGGTCTCGGTAACGCTGGCACTTCCCTGATCCCCTTCGTCTGGAAGTGCACGCCCGTGCACCAGCCGATGAATAAACGACATTTTGCGCAATACCGGTGGCGTCAGCTTGAACGGATAGAAATCTGCAAGCCCCATACCTCTGTTGAGGCTATTCATCAGGGACGTCAGAGGAAACCAGGTGTCCGCCAACCTGGAAAACGGACCATCCTGCGTTGGATCGTATGCTGCATTTGTACTCAGGACAGCACCTTCCACAACATGTGGATTCGTACTGATCCCATAGCTCCAGCCTGTCTCGATCGTATCGACGATATGCAGATAATGCGCCCAGGTTTCTGCAAAATCTTCCCACGGGTGCATCGTCGCGTAGGAAGTCACAAAGTTTTCCGTCCAATCAGCCGGTGGGCCGTTTTGGTAATGTCGCTCCAGCGCATCGCCATAATCTTCGCGATCATCCCCAAAGCGTTCGCGGCACTCCTCGAGATACCCTCCATCACGAACCATTACGTTCCAGACGTAGTGGCCAATTTCGTGGCGGAAATGCCCTAGGACCGTCCGATAATACTCCCCCATTTCAACGCGCATACGCTCACGCTCGACATCATCTGCCTCACGCAGCGCAATCGTAACGAGGCCAGCCGCATGTCCTGTCATGACGCGTGTTCCAGCAGGATCGTCCGCCAGAAAATCAAATGCGAGCCCCTCCAGGGGATCTTCCCGGCGCGTGCTCATTGGAATTTTCAGACGTAGCATCGAATACACAAGACGGTGCTTGGCGCGCTCTAGCGTGCGCCATTTCTCAAGATTTTCTGGAACTGAGAGATCCGGAACCATCCGGTTATGACGGCACGCTACACAAAATACATCGTCACTATGCGCAGGCACGAGCCAGTTGCAGACCTCGTATTCTGCATTTGCACAAAAACGAAAAGCAGCCCGATCCACGCCCTGGACAACATCTTCGGCAACAGACCTGACGGCACGCATACGCCCCTCCCCCGGATCATACCCGAGTTGGGAGCCACAACGCTCACAATGGCTGTTTTCAAAAAAGACGGTGTTGCCGCATGATGGGCAAGAGAAAATCTGCATGGCGTTCAGTCTAGCGCAAAATCTGTGTGCCAGTTGCTTTCGCATCTCAGATCACCATCGCCGGAGCGATTTATGACAGCACCCAATTCTGCAGAATGGTCAGTAACCGCGTTAGCGCCTCAGGTGCAGGTGATTGCCAGCAGACAGATGCCAATTCTCGCGCAAGACATTGAGAAAAATGTACAGAAACATTGGGATAATGCACTCAAACAATATCCTGAACTCTATAACGGGCGTGTTTTCTGCGCTGACCATATCCAGGCAAACCTGATCAGCGGGCACTGGTCCGAATTCCGCAGAGTTTTGGCTCAGATGAAAGAGCCTCATATTTTCGGTGCAGACATCCTTCGGCCACTTGCTGTCGTCGGGCTGATGAAAACGCCAGATGGTGTAGTGATCGGACAACGCTCACAAAAGGCCCTCTATCTTCCGTCATTCTGGCAAGGCGTGCCGGCCGGGAATGTGGAAAGCCGCGCTGGAGCAACAGAAATAGATCTGGCAGCCCAGCTTGCAGCGGAATGCGAAGAAGAACTGGGCCTCAAGAGTTCCGAATGCCGGATTGGCGCATGCCTTCTCGCCTGCGAACATCCAAACTCCCATATCGTTGATATCGGAATCGAAATCAGTGTTTCGATTGGTTTTCCCGACCTGCAAAAACGTTGCCTCAACGAGGGCAATGCGGAATATGGCGCACTCTTTCTGATGCAGACAGAACGAACTCCAGACGGAAACATCGTCCCGACCCTGAGAGCCATGCTAGACACTGTGGAGTACCCTTCATGAGTCTTTACCGTACCTTCGACAGTGCAGATCTTCGGATCTGGCTCTCCACTCAGATCACGCTCAGCGCGCAACTGGGCGGCAAACCCGAGGAATGGTCCATCAAAGAAGTCAGCGATGGAAACCTGAACAGCGTCTTCCTCGTGCATGGCTCGGAGAGCAGCCTGTGCTGCAAGCAGGCCCTGCCTCATGTGCGTGTAGCCCCAGACTGGCCAATGCCGCTTGAACGTGCGCTCTGCGAGGCACGCTACATGCGCGCCACGGAGGCCGCAGTCACCGGTCTGGCACCAAAGCTTTTCCATTACGACGCAGACCTCTTCCTGCTCGTCATGGAATGCCTGAGCCCTCATACAGTTCTGCGTTCGGCACTGATCGCGGATCAGGTGACATTGGGATTTTCAGAGACAATCGGCCAATACGTGGCACAGACGGTTCACACCACAGGCTGGACCACACGGCCATTCGAGGAAGGCTCTCGCCTGCTCGCCGATTTCGCAGGCAACACCGCGCTGACACGCATTACCGTCGATCTGATCCTGAACGACCCGTATCGTGTCTGCACCCGCAATCCTGAGCCAGAGCCAGCCCTGCTCTCTGCCGTCGAGGCTCTGCGCACAGACAGACCTCTCCACGCTGCCATCTCCCGCCTTCAGAACATCTTCCTCACATGCCGACAGGCCCTGCTGCACGGGGACCTCCACACCGGCTCAATCATGCTGCACGAGAGAGACGTGCGCGTCATTGACGGTGAATTCGCAACCATGGGGCCGATCGGTTTCGATTGCGGCCTCTATCTAGGCAACCTCGCGCTGCATGCATGTGCTGCGCCGCAGAAAATGCCCGCTATGGAACACGAAATGCGTGTGTTCTGGGCCGCTTTTGCAGAGCAGTTTCAGACACTTGTATCGCAGGGCGGTGGAGACGTCGGCGGCTTGCTCGAAGACGATGCAGCGCGCCTGACGATGGTACAGAATATGCTTCTGGGAATACTGCGCGATACCGCAGGTTTCGCAGGACTTGAGATAATTCGCCGGACCATAGGCTTTGCACAGGTCGCAGATTATAGCCTCTGCCCCGATGATGCTGCCCGCACCACGGCCCGAAAACGTGCCCTCGAAATCGGACGCACCCTCATCATGAGCGCGGAAGTAATAGAGAGCCCCGACGCGCTTTTTGCCCTCTTGTGCCCATCCCCGGCTACAAGCGCACCGAGCCTGACATGACCATACGTCAAATCGTGAAATATCCCGACCAGGTGCTCCGCGAAAAAGCTGCACCAGTGGCAAATTTCGATGCGCCTCTAAGAGCGCTTGCTACCGATCTGCTGGATACGCTTCGTTCGGTAAAGGGACTTGGAATCACAGCGCCACATATTGGCGTCCTGCAACGCGTTGTTGTTCTGGAACTGCCCGATGCGCCAGAGCCACAGACATACATCAATCCAGAAATTATCTGGATCTCGGACAACACTGCCCGACACGAAGAAGGCAGCATATCGATGCCTGGGGTGAGTGAGCAGGTCGAACGTCCTGCGCAACTCCATGTCCGCTATCAGGATCTGGACGGCGAAACGCATATCGAAGCAGCAGACGGCTTCCGAGCAGCGTGCCATCAACACGAGCTTGATCAGTTGAACGGCACTTTCTGGATCCAGAAACTATCCAACCTCCGACGCAATCGCCTGATTGCGCGCTACGAGAAACTCCAACGCAACCGGAACTGATCGTAAAAAGGGCCGTCTGTCTGCAAGTGTGAGAAAGCGCGATTCTAACGGACGATTCAGCTTGCTTCCGATATTGTGATATAGTTATGTATAACACCATATCGGAGGATCGAAACATGCAGAACGAAATCCGGATGGTGATACGACGCAGGAGCACGCTATGGATGGTGCATGGAATGACACCCAGCCAATCTATCAACAGATCCGCGACAGGGTGGTCGGTATGATGCTGGATGGCGTCATAAGCGAAGGAGACCCTATTCCCTCCGTCAGGCAGGCTGCTGCCGAATGTCAGGTCAACCCACTGACGGTGATGAAAGCCTATCAGCAGCTTTCAGATGACGGACTGGTCGAAAAGCGTCGAGGCCTGGGAATGTTTGTAGCCCCCGGCGCCCTGAAGCGCCTTGCAGGAACTGAGCGGCAGAAATTTCTCGACGAGCAATGGCCCGAAACACTGCGAACCATCCGTCGACTAGGGCTCAGCCTGGAAGAACTTCTGAATCAGGAGAACGGGCAATGATCTGCATTGAAGCCAAAAACCTGCGCAAAGTTCATCGTGGCGGCAAGGGCGTACATGGTATCGACCTATCAATTCCATCCGGGCGGATCGTCGGACTGATCGGACCAAATGGTGCAGGCAAAACCACCGCCCTGAACGCCATCCTCGGTCTCGTTCCCTATGAAGGCTCCCTCAAGGTGCTCGGCCGCGATCCATGGCATGAGCGTCATGCAATGATGCAGGATGTCTGCTTCATTGCAGATGTGGCACTCCTCCCCCGCTGGATGAAAGTCTGGCAGGTGCTGGACTATGTCGAGGGTGTCCATCCCCGCTTCGACCGCGCCAAGGCAGAAACCTTCCTCTCCCGCACAGACATCCAACGTCGCTCGCGTATCCGGGACCTCTCAAAAGGCATGACCGCGCAGCTGCATCTGGCTCTCGTGATGGCGATTGATGCAAAGCTGCTGGTCCTTGATGAACCGACCCTCGGACTGGATCTCCTGTATCGGCGGGAGTTCTACATCACACTTTTGAACGACTATTTCGATCATGACCGCACCATCCTCGTCACGACGCATCAGATCGAGGAAATCGAAGACATCCTGACAGACGTCATCCTCATTGGAGATGGCCGAATCACCCTTCAGGACAGCATGGCCAACCTTGAAACGCGGTTCACGGAACTCAAACCCCGACCAGACACGACAGAAACAGCCCGTGCGCTGAACCCTCTGAATGAGCGGCTCGTGCTCGGACAATCGATCATGCTGTTTGATGGCGTTCCGAAAGACGAACTGAAACAACTCGGCGAAACCCGGCAGCCCAAACTGGCCGACCTGTTTCTGGTTCTCATGGCTCAGGGACGCCCTAGGAAAGAAGGACACGCAGCATGAACGGGCGTTCGGTAAACCGTAATACACTCGCATGGAACCAGTTTATCTGGACGGTAAGAAGGGAATTATGGGGAAATCGCTTCCTCGTCGTCGTACCTACGGCACTGACGCTCCTCTCCCTACTCCTTACATGCATGGGCCTGAGCAAGGCATCCCTGCATAGCCTCGACAACATGGACCCTGCAGACGTGTTCCGAGGTGCAACCGATGCCATTACCCATGTTGCTGCACTGTCCGGCATGGCTGTCTGTTGCATTTATGCGCTTGGGACATTCTACAACGAGCGCAAGGACCTTTCGATCCTCTTCTGGAAATCGATGCCCGTTTCCGATTTGATGAGCGTCTTCGCAAAAGCAAGCATCGTACTTTTCGTCATACCCGCTCTCGTCGTTATCCTGAACTGGATCAGTTTTCTAATACTGGCCATAACGGGAAAGCTTGATGACGGCGTAACACTCGCTGCCCTGACGTCCTTTCAGGGGAGTACCGTGATGATGGGCAATTATGTCCTGTACGCCTTGATCAATGCGCTCTGGTGGTTCCCGGTTTACGGGGTTTTGTTCGTTGTCTCAGTCCTCGTGCGTTCCATTCCAGCCGGATGGGTACTGGGCGTGTTGGCAGCTCTCGGAATTGCAGAATTTTTCCTGCTCAACACCAGCCGCATCACCAGTACCGTATGGGACAGACTGTTTGATTCCCCTGGGCGCGGTAGTCAAAACAGACTTTTCCAAGGCTCATACTCACGCGGAGACGGCTTGAATATTCATCAATTCACCCTGCAACACGGCGCACCCACCACGCATCATACGCTAGACCTCAATGGCCTGCTGATAGGAATTGTTGTCGGCATTGTCTGCCTGGCCCTGACAATCTGGCTGCGCCGTCGCGCAGAGCCCATCTGATAGCAAAAAGAAACCCCGGAACCTTTCGGAACCGGGGCTTTCTCAGACGGAAGCCATGCCGATCTGCTTGATGTCATGAAATGCAAGATCGGGATTGGTCTCCACGGCCCGACGCATCATGAAGGATGAGCTGGCCAGAAACACTGGATCTCCATCCAGATCATCACACATTGCAGAGCGGTTGAGCATGGCGAAATCTTCCATCTTCGCCCTCTCTCCGGTCACCCATCTTGCCAGTGTATAGGGCGTGCTCTCAAAGCCGATACCCACACCATATTCACCCTTCAGACGTGATTGCAGAACATCGAGCTGGAGCGTCCCAACCACACCAACGATCGGCGGCAACCCGTCTTGTGGACGGAAAAGCTGAACAACGCCCTCCTCCGCGAGTTCAACAAGCGCCTGACGCAGCTTCTTAGCCTTCATGGCATCATCGAGCCGGACACGACGTAGAATTTCTGGCGCAAAGTGCGGCACACCCGTGAAGCGCAGATCTTCCGATTCCGTCAGCGTGTCGCCAATGCGCAACGTTCCATGGTTGGGAATACCAACCACATCACCACCAAAGGCTTCCTCGGCAAGCTGACGGTCACGGGCAAAGAAGAACTGAGGCGTATGCAGCGCAAACTGCTTTCCAGTCCGCACATGCTTCAGGCGCATACCACGCATCAGCTTGCCTGAGCACACACGCGCGAAAGCCATACGATCGCGGTGGTTGGGATCCATGTTGGCCTGGATCTTAAAAACGAGCGCCGTCACCTGCTCTTCATTTGCCCGCACTTCGCGAGATTCAGTCTGCTGGGCTCTGGGCGCGGGACCATAGGCCACCAATGCATCAAGAAGATCAGTCACACCGATCTCCTTCATGGCCGAGCCAAAGAATACCGGCGAAAGATGTCCTGCATCGAAGGATTCACGATCGAATTCCGGAAGAGCAGCCTCAACCAGTTCCAGTTCTTCGTGCAACTGCACCATGCGCTCGTCGGTTTCGGCAATCGGTTCTTTGGTATGAACCTGGCGCGTGCGACGGTCATACGTACCCGCAAACTTGGCGGCACGACCAATAGGCCAGGTGGCTGGGGACGTATCCAAAGCCAGCGTGCTGCCAATTTCATCGAGCAGTGCAAAGCTGTCCTGTGCTTCGCGATCCATCTTGTTGATGAACGTAACGATGGGAATATCGCGCAGACGGCAAATTTCGAACAGCTTGAGGGTTCTGGCCTCAATGCCCTTCGCAGCGTCAATCACCATGACGGCGCAATCAACGGCCGTCAGGGTACGATAAGTATCCTCGGAGAAGTCTTCATGGCCCGGCGTATCAAGCAGGTTGAAGACGCAGCCACCATATTCAAACGTCATGACAGACGTCACGACGGAAATGCCGCGGTCGCGCTCAATGCCCATCCAGTCGGATTTGGTGCGCCGACGCTCACCCTTAGCGCGCACATTACCCGCGAGCTGGATCGCGCCACCCGCACGCAGGATGCGCTCGGTGAGGGTCGTCTTACCGGCATCAGGATGGGAAATGATGGCGAAGGTACGCCGGCGGGCGATTTCGCGGTTGATATCGGCGCTGAGGGCTTCGGACATGAAGGCTCCGAGGTCTTGAAATGAAAAACGCCGGACGGGAGGTCCCGCCCGGCGTTCCGGTCGTCCGCAGAACCCGGGCACAAAGCCCGGAGTTCAGAATTAGCGGGAGTAGAACTCGACGACCAGGTTCGGTTCCATCTGCACCGGATACGGCACATCCGTGAGAACCGGGGTGCGAATGAAGCGACCCTTCATCTGGCGGTGATCGACTTCAACATACTCAGGAGCATCGCGCTCACCGGTCTGTGCTGCATCGAGAACGATTGCGAGGTGCTTGGACTTCTCGCGAACTTCGATGACGTCGCCTTCCTTCACGAGGTAGGACGGAATGTTCACCTTCTTGCCGTTGACCGTGATGTGGCCATGGCTGATGAACTGACGTGCAGCGAAAGGCGTGATGGCGAACTTGAGGCGGTAGATAACCGCATCCAGACGACGCTCCAGCAGACCGATCAGGTTCTCGGAGGTATCACCCTTACGGCGAACAGCCTCATCGTAGTACTTGCGGAACTGCTTCTCGCTGATGTTGCCGTAGTAGCCCTTGAGCTTCTGCTTGGCCATCAGCTGAATGGAGAAGTCAGAAGGCTTCTGCTTGCGGCGCTGGCCGTGCTGGCCGGGGCCGTACTCGCGCTTGTTAACCGGGGACTTGGCACGGCCCCACAGGTTGACGCCGAGACGGCGATTAATCTTGTACTTGCTCTCTAAACGCTTTGACATGGGTTGACCCGTGTTCTCTCGTCAGGCCTGCCCCATGCTGCATGGCAGGCCGTTTTGTTGCACCGGTAGGCCCCTTCCCGAATTGGAAAGGACGGGCGCGCACCTTAAGAGCCGGGACCGGCGGGCTACAGAAACCCGCGCATGATGGAACCGACCGGCACGTCCACGTTTCCGGCTGTGGTGCCGCGCCTACAGCACTGTAGACCACGATGTCAATCCTTGGCCTTTGCAGGTGCTCCAATCTTCAGGGCATCAGAATGCAAAAAACACGTATCTTTTTGCCAGGTCATTGCGTTATCGCTCTGCTGCCCCTCGGTGGGCACCATTTTTTTGAGCGATTGTTCCTATGAAGATTTACAACTTCAATCCCAAAGTCGGCCACATCACAGAGGGTTCGCTCAAGGGCCTGATCCAGTCTCTGGATTCCCCAGCGCCACCGAAGCCCGGTGAGAGTGCCATCAAACGCGCCTTCAAAAAATTCGGCCTCGCGCAGATGCACATGTCTCATCTGGTGATCGATGACCGCACTGTTCTTCTGCGCGGCAAGGCTGACAGCGCCAAGGCCCGAGATCAGATGATCCTCACAGCAGGCAATGTTGCAGGCGTATCGACTGTGGAAGCGGATATTCAGGTTCCGCCAGGTACACCTGATCCGAAATTCCTGCAGATCAAGACCAGCACCACTCTGGACGAAGTTGCAGACAAAATTCCGGAAGACTTTACAGGAGACGAACTCCTCGCAGCCAATGAACCGCTTGTCACATCCAAGGATGACATTTATCCCGGTCTGACGATCCGCCTGCCAACCGAGCCTGCAAAAAACGACTGATAATCCGCTTTTCAGGGTTTTCTGGTCCTTAGTTGCAGTCCGGAATGGCAGGTTGGACACCTTCTGCCATTCCGGATTTTTTTATGGATAACATCGAGCCTCCCGACGTCGAGCGTGTGCGCCCGCCGCATGGTGTAGAGCCCGCGATGCTCTCCCTTATGCTGGCAACATTCACCATCGGTACCGGCGAATTCGCCATGATGGGCCTGCTACCAGAATTTTCGCAGTCCCTGAGCATCACCATTCCTCGCGCAGGATCAGTCATCGCATCCTACGCGCTGGGCGTGGTGGTGGGTGCTCCGCTCATTGCGGTAGCCGGCGCAAAGCTGCCTCGACGGACACTTCTTATGCTCATGATGTGCCTGTTCATCGCAGGAAACATCGGCAGTGTGATGATGCCGAATCTCTTCGCTATCGAAGTGATGCGTTTCATCACCGGCCTGCCTCATGGTGCTTTCTTCGGGGTCTCCGCGCTGATCGGCGCCTCAATGGTGGAGCGTGCCCATCGCGGACGTGCCATCGGTCGCGTGTTGTCTGGCATCATGATTTCGACCGTCATCGGATCTCCCCTGTCCACTTATGCTGCAAACCATCTTGGATGGCGTGTTGCATATGGCACCATCGCCGGACTGGGCATCATCTGCCTGCTGGGAATCTGGTATTTTATTCCCACGGACCGCCCCAAACCCGGCGTCTCTGCCCTTTCCGAACTCGGCGCCCTCAAACGCCCACAGGTTCTGCTGACACTCCTGACTGGCGCCGTGGGATTTGGCGGTATGTTCGGGGTCTACACGTTCCTCACATCTGCCCTGTCCCACGTAACACACCTCCCCGACTGGGGCGTTGCGCTTTACCAGATCGTCTGGGGGCTCGGCATGGTCGCAGGCAATGCGCTCGGCTCCAACATGATTGACCGCAATCTGGACCGCACTGCTATCTGTGCGCTTATGGCAAGTGTCTTGTTCATGCTGGGATTCTGGCTCCTGCTGCCCTCTCCCTGGGCCATGCTGCCAATCACCTTCCTCCTGCCCGCTGCCACGATCATCCTCTCGCCGGCCATGCAGTCCCGTCTCATGGAAGTTGCCGGGGATGCGCAGACACTGGCGGCATCGCTCAATCATTCTGCCTTTAATATCGCGAATGCCATTGGCGCCTGGCAGGGGGCATTTCTGGTCGGAGCAGGCTATGGGCTGGCTTCGGTTGGCTGGGGCGGCGCCCTGCTGTCCGGCGGAGGTCTGGTGATCTACCTCATCACCATCAGGTTGGCGCGCACCGCCACATGACACGATACATCCTGTAGCCCGTCGCGACACAGGTAACCGCAAGCCCCGCAGCCAGACCAAACCAAAGGCCTTCCACGCCATAATGCGCCTGGAAGGCCAGCCAGCCACCAAACCCAAGCCCCACCATGGTGTAGCTGCAAATACCAATTACCATCGGCCAGACAGTATCACCACAACCACGAAGTGCCCCGGTAAAAGTAGTCTGGAGCCCATCGACCAGCTGAAAAATCCCTGCGATTTTCAGAAGCAGCACAGTCGTAGCCATGGTCGTTGCATCTGGTGGCGCGCCACTGAAGTAAAGTGCAGCAACCCGGTCTGGCCAGATCAACAAAGCACTTGCCGTCAGAACGCTCCAGCTCAGAACCAGCCCCACAGCCGTAATGGCCGCACGGCGTGCCTGCACCATCTGCTGCGCTCCACGCCAATATGACACCCGCACATTTACTGCCTGCCCGATCGCAAGGCAGACCATAAATGTCAGGGATGCCGTATTTTGTGCAATCTGATGAGCTGCCAGACTCTGCGTACCGAACTCACCTGCACGTAGCCCGGTAATCTGAAACATCAGGATCTCTGCCGCAGCCCCCGCCATGATCGGCAGACCCAGCTTCAGAAGCTCCTTGAAAATGGGCCACTTCACAGCCGCCGGACACAAAACGGCCCGAATATTGGGGCGCGCCAGACAAAGCACGATCAGCGCCAGCGATATGGCCCACCCCGTCAGACTCGTCGCAGTGGCGGAACCGTAAAGCCCTAACGCAGGCAACCCGAACCATCCATGAATCAACGTTGCATTGGTCAACCCATTGCAAAGCGCCATCGCCGGCATGATCCACAAAAGCAGCGTTTCCGCTCCCAGAGCAGGCAGAATCACCCGGAACAGGCCAATGATCACTAGATCCGGCAAGAGCGCGATCAGCAGGATGTGAATGAAGCGGCTGCCATGTTCGATCACTGCCGACGGTTCACCCATCATGCTGAAAAGTTCACGTGCAGGCAGCAGCAGAAGCAGGCACGGAACAAACACACACAGGGCAAGTGCTACCGCGGCGCTGACAATCGAACGTCCGTCATGACTGACACCGCCACTGTCCACCACACCCCGACCATGGGAGAGCATGATACCCGCGCCGCCAAGGATTGTCTGGAAAGTCACCATTGTGGTGAAGAAAACGCTGTTGGAAATACCGCCAATGGCAAGCTCGGTCACACCGAGGCTGCCAAGCAGCACAGTATCCGTCACACCCATCGCCATTTCGGACAACTGCGAGAGGGCGAGCGGCAATGCAACACGGGCAAGAGTGAGGACATGCCCCGAAGGCGATGTCGGATCGGGGACTTTTCTTGTCATATCCCCCCTATACAGGGGCATTTGAGTGAAACAAGACCTACAAACCCTGTTGCACCCGGACGATGGCTGACGCATTGATCAGCACATGGTCGATCCTGCATATCCGGCGCTGCGACTGCATGACAGCCACGCACGCGAAAAACGCCCTTTCTCCCCGCTCGATCCGCAGAACGTGCGGATCTATTTCTGCGGCCCGACCGTCTATGACCGGGCGCATCTCGGCAACCTGCGTGCCATGCTGTGCGCAGATGTTCTGGTGCGTCTGCTCCGCACGCTTTATCCCTGCGTGACCTATGTCCGCAACGTGACGGACGTGGACGACAAGATTACAGCCCGCGCGCTGGAAAACGGCGAAGATATTTCCGCCCTTACCGAGCGCACAACCGAAGCATTCCACGAAGATCTTCGTGCGCTCGATATCCTTCCTCCGGATATCGAACCGCGCGCGACCCATCATATCGGGGACATGCTGGACCTGATTGCCCGCCTGATCGCCAATGGCCACGCCTATGAGGCCGAGGGCCATGTATTATTTGCCGTCCGGAATTTTCCGACTTACGGCACGCTTTCCGGCCGCTCGCTGGACGACATGATCGCAGGTGCCCGCGTCGAAATCGCTCCATACAAGCGCGATCCGGGCGATTTCGTTTTGTGGAAGCCTTCCACTCCGGAACAGCCGGGATGGGAAAGTCCCTATGGTCGTGGCCGTCCGGGCTGGCATATCGAATGCTCTGCCATGTCACACCGTTATCTGGGTGAGAGCTTTGATATCCACGGCGGCGGGGATGATCTCCTGTTTCCTCATCACGAAAACGAGCGCGCGCAGTCCCTGTGCTGCTTCCCCGGCAGCAAATTTGCAACGCACTGGCTGCATGTGGGCATGCTGCTCTCGAATGGTGAGAAAATGTCCAAATCCCTGGGCAATTTCCATACCATCCGCGAAGCGCTGGAGCGCTCACCTGCCGAACCCCTCCGGCTGCTCTATCTGGGCGCACATTACCGCTCAACGCTCGATTTTTCGTGGGAAAAACTTGAAGAGGCACGCCGCACCCTGGACCGTCTCTATCGCGCGCTTGAACGCGGCAATCCACAGCCGGACGCCGCAATACCGGCTTCCGTCATGGACGCCCTGTGCGATGACCTGAATACCCCACTGGCCATATCAACACTCCACCCACTGGCGGATGCTGCCATGCAGGGGGATCAGGATTCAGCGTCCGGCCTGCTTGCGGCAGGCAAGCTCCTGGGCCTCTTTACCGTCTCCCCCGCTGACTGGTTTCAGTCTGGCGTGGATGCATCCGCAATCGAAACCCTTATTGAAGAACGTCTGGCTGCCCGCAAATCCCGCGATTTCGCCCGTGCCGACGCAATCCGTGCAGAATTGTCTGCTTCCGGCATTACGCTGGAAGACGGTCCTTCCGGCACAACATGGCGAAAGGCCTGACCCCATGACAGGACGTGAAGGCGGCGCCGATCTCGCCCCGCCCGGCCCCTATGACCCGGTTGTCATCCTTGTACGCCCGCAGCTTGCCGAGAATATCGGTACAACCGCGCGCGCAATGGCCAATGGCGGCCTTTTCCACCTGCGTATCGTAGCGCCACGTGATGGCTGGCCACAGGAACGCGCGTGGTACGCTTCATCCGGCGCGCATCGCATTCTTGATGCAGCAGAAGTTTTCGACACGGTCGATGATGCCATTGCAGACCTGCACCGTGTATTCGCCACCTGCCCCCGCCCACGACATGTCGTCAAACCCGTCATGACGGCCCGTGGCGCCGCAGCTGAACTCCGCGCCGTATCAGATCGCAAGCTTCGTTCGGGCATCCTTTTCGGCCCCGAACGCGCGGGACTGGACAACGAGGACATGGCGCGCGCAGATGTTCTAATCCGCTACCCGCTCAACCCGCGCTTCATGTCCCTGAATCTCGCGCAGGCCGTGCTGGTGATGGCCTATGAATGGTTCCTGACCGAAGACACCACCCCCGAGCGCGAACTCATGACCAACGAGACACATGTCGCGACGAAGGGCGAGCTCGAAAACTTCATGTCGCACCTGATCCGCGACCTTGATGACAGCGGGTTCCTCAGGAACGAACAGAAACGCCCGGGAATGGTGCGCAACCTGCGCCATTTCTTCACGCGGGGCGAAGTGACCGAACAGGAACTTCGCACCCTGCATGGCGTGGTTAGTGAGCTAACCACTGGCCGCAAGGCACGGAGCTGAGAACATGATGCAGTGGCGGCGACGGGACAGAAGAACACCTCCCCCCGACCCGCTTCTCGCAGAATCGGCAAACCGTATCCGGGCACATGTCCTGGAGGAGAACGGGCGTCGGGACATCATTCGCACCGGGCTGCAACGCGGCACCCTCAACGACCTTTATCACCATCTTCTGACGATGAGCTGGCCCACATTTTTCTGGGCATCCCTGCTGCTCTATCTGGTCATCAATCTCGGTTTCGGGATGCTGTATTTCCTGATCCCCGGCAGCGTCACAAATATTGCGCCGGGAGATTTCCTGAGCGACGTCTTCTTCAGCGTCCAGACCATTTCAACCGTCGGTTATGGGATCTGGGCCCCCGCCGGACGTCTTACAAACACCATCGTGTCATTCGAGGCGCTCGCGGGCATGATGCTCAACGCACTTGCAACCGGCCTTGTGTTTGCCCGTTTTTCGAGGCCTCGTGCGCGCATCCTCTTCAGCCGCACAGCCGTCGTCTCCTATGACGACATGCTTCCCACGCTGACCGTCCGTCTCGCCAACATGCGCCGCACGCTAATCCTGTCTGCGAATGTGGAGATGACACTTGCGCGCCTGATGCCTAACGATCACGGACGCCTGATCCGGCGTTTTGATCGGCTGAACCTTGTCCAGTCACACGCGCCAATTTTCCGCATAAGCCTCAACGCAACACATATGATTGACGAGACCAGCCCCCTGTATGGTCTTTCCGCCGAGACCCTGCTGGAACAGAATGCCGAAATCATCGTGACGATGGATGGAACGGACGAGATTTCGTCCCAGACAATCTTCGCACGACACGCTTACGAAATCGGGCACGTCAAACATGGTTTCCGCTTCGTGGAAATGATCATCAACCGCCCCGATGGCAGAGTCGAAGTAGACTTCAATCACTTTCACAACACGGAGCCTGGAGAAAGCCCGCCCTTTATCTGAAGCCCGCCCATGATTGGGGAAAAACTCTTGGGAGATCAGACATCATGACGACAGAAAAACATGTGTTCGGAACAGACCTGCTGACGGCAACCGTCACGGCTCATGGAGCGGAATTAATTTCCCTACGTGATCCGACAGGCCGTGAACTGATGTGGAATGGTGGACCGCCCTGGCCCAGACACTCCCCTGTCCTGTTTCCCATCGTAGGACGATTGCCTGCTCACGAGATTACTCTCAACGACCAACCACTTCACCTGCCTCAACATGGTTTCGCGCGGGACTGCACTTTTCACTGGCTCGATCGAACCGCGCAAGGCTGCACGCTGGAGCTTACAGAAAACGCCGCAACACTGACCGGCTTTCCAGAGCGCTTCCGCCTGCGCATGACATATCGGGTCGAAAAAAATCGCCTTACGGTATCTTACGAGCTTCACAACCCGGATTCATCAGCTGTGCTGCACGCATCTCTGGGCGCACATCCGGCCTTCATCTGGCCCCTGCGTGAGGACGTCCCCAAAACTGCCCATCAACTGATATTTTCAGAAAACGAACCTGCACCCATCCGACGGATTGATGACAAAGGCGTTCTACCCGAAGCATTCCCAACGCCGGTACAGGGCAAAAATCTGCCTCTCACAGAAGAGCTGTTCGTCGCAGATGCAATCATCATGCCCGAACTCAACAGCCATTCAGTATCTTACATCACCCCCCAAAAGGATGGACTACATATCACCTGGAACGGCTTCCGGGATCTTGGGCTTTGGATGAAGCCGGGCGCGAATTTTCTATGTATCGAGCCTTGGCACGGCTACGCAGCGCCCGGCGATTTTTCTGGTGATTTCTCCCGCAAACCCGGCCTTCTACATCTTGAAGCCGGGGAAAGCTGGAACGCAAACTGGTCAGTCGAAACTATTTAAAAACGCCCCCTGCTGCGCGCGTAACACAGCAGGGGGACTTCAAACTCAGGCGCGGATAGCGTCTTCCAGACGGGACACTACACGGGCGCGGCCCATCAGGCCGAGCAGAACATGCAGTTCCGGTCCGGCATCCTCACCGGTCAATGCCAGACGCAGCGGCATAAACAACGTCCGCCCCTTACGATCAGACTGCGCCTTCAGGGCGTTGGTCCAGTTCTTCCATGTGTCATCGCCCCATGGCTCAACAGGCAGAAGCTCAAGAGCCAATCTCAGGAAGTCACGGTCTTCAGGCTGGGACGGCGGCACGACATCGCCATGCGTCACCTCCCACCAATGCGGGATTTCAGCGGAAAGATCGACATTTCCACGTACCGCATTCCAGAAGGCTTCATCGGCTTCTGGCGGCAGACGATCGCGTGCATCTTCGAACGACAGCTCATGCAAAGCACGGCGGTTGAGCGCCAGAAGCTGCGTCATATCGAAACGCGCGGCCGATTTCGAAACATGCGCCAGATCGTAGCTGGAAATCGCCTCTCCCATCGTCATGACCCGCGGATCCTGAGACGACCCCACGCATGAGAGATAAGCGACGAGCGACATCGGCTCCATGCCGTCATGGCGCAGGGATTTGAGCGACAGGGAATCAAAGCGCTTGGAAAGCTTTCCTCCCCCCGAATCCAGCAGAAGCGGGAGATGTGCAAACGTGAAGCGCTTCGCCTTTGCGCCAAGAGCCTCGGCAATATCAAGCTGTACACCAGTGTTGGTGACATGATCCTCGCCACGCACAACATGCGTCACACCCAGATCAAGATCATCAATGATAGATGCCAGTGTATAGAGAATGGTTCCATCCGCACGCACCAGGACCGGATCGGAGATTGCGGTCAGCTTGACGGAGCAATCCCCCATCACGAGATCTTCCCAGCGCTTGCTGCCATCGCTCAGCCTGAAGCGCCAGTGTGGCGTCTTGCCGTTGGCTTCCGCACGCTCCCGCTGCTCGGCGGTAAGCTTGAGCATGGCGCGGTCATAAATCGGAGCGCGTCCCTCACGGATACGGGCTTCCCGCTTTGCGGCCAGTTCGTGTTCGCTCTCAAAGCACGGATAAAGACGACCCGAAGCCTTCAGGGTTTCAATGCCTGCCTCATAGCGCTCAAGACGGGCAGACTGATGCTTCTCCTCGTCCCATTCGATGCCGAGCCAGGTCAGATCCTTGCGGATCGCCTCTTCATATTCCGGCTTTCCGCGAGACGTATCGGTATCGTCAATCCGCAGGAGGAATTTGCCGCCATGGCGGCGGGCGAACAGGAAATTGGCAACGGCAAGACGCGCATTGCCAACATGAAGGTAGCCGGTCGGAGACGGAGCGAAGCGCAGTTTCATCGCGCCTTAATGCCGTATCTCCGCCTTACGCGCCAGACAGCATCCGTCGAAGAATACATGCCCCGCGCACTTAAACGACAAAGATTAAATCAACTCTGCCCGGACACAACGCCCCAAACCCTGCTTTATTCCGTGTCCACAGGGTCGATCCTTGAACTCTGGTGCCGGTTGATCCACTCCACAACCACACGCAACAGCGTATTCGCGACCAGAATAAATCCCGTCAGCAATGCACCTTCCGCGATCATGTCACTGCCCGCACAAGCACCAATCGCGGCTGAACACCACAATGTCGCGGCCGTATTGAGCCCGCGTATATTGGGCCCATCCTTCATGATGACCCCGGCCCCCAGAAAACCCACGCCAGACACCACATAAGCAATAACGCGCACCGCCGAAGCATCACCATCAATGCGCTCCGCCAGATCAACGAATGCTGCAGCACCAAGAGCAACCAGCGCATTGGTCCTCAGCCCTGCCGTGCGCTGCCGAAACTGCCGCTCCGCACCGATCAGGGCGCCAAAAACAAAGGCTGATGAGTAACTGAAAAACGTATCCAGAAAAGCGTGAGGATCAAACGTCTGTGTAAAATGAATAGTCATCCTGATCCCCCGAAATCACAAATGGCGGGTCATTGTCGCCTGACGGCCAGCCCCGCCTTGTATCAAAAGGGATCCAGATTGCAGATGACATTTCTGCGTTATACGCCGTGCGGGATCAGCCCATTACTCAAGAAAAAAGGCTGCCCGCATTGCGAGGCAGCCTTTTTGGATCCTAGTGACGAATGACCTCATGGCGGTCATCATCATCGTCTTCATCCACATCATCATCCGGCGGCCCGGCAATTTCCTCATCATCAACCAGACGACGCGGATCAATAGCACGCCAGTCACGCTCCATTGGCGTTGCGGGAGAGGCCGCGAAATCATCAAGTTCGTTTGCAGATTTCCAGCCATCATCATCTGCATCAATGACTTCTGCATTCTCCCCAAAAGCAAACCAGCTTTCGAGAACTTCCTTGGTCGTCGCACCCGGTACACGGCAACGCTCAATGCTGTCGCGCACATAGGCACGGGCAAAAGCGTTTGCATGCATCAGATCAACAAAGTCACTGACCTCTTCAACAGTATCGCCTTCAGACGCACCGGAGAGATCAATGATCCGAACGCTCCAGACCTTGTCCGTACCCTTGGGGTCGTGCGTTTCAGAAGTATCGTTCATGGAACCTCACGTTTATCCTTGGCTTTCTTCAGCAGGAACTCGCGGCCAACCTTGACCCGGGCCTTGCCGTCATAAGCCACTATATCAGCAGTGGCATACGTCTCGGACCAACGATCCGGAATGAATGATCCACTACCAACAATATCAATTGGCGCATGCGCATCATGCATGGCCGTACATTTGGCAACATTGAAACCCGAAGACACAACAATCTTCACGTTCGCAAAACCAGCCTCGTTTAGAGCCTCACGCATCCGCCAGATCGCAGCAGCAGAAACGCCCGTCCCCACCAGATCGCGCAACTCGCTATCAGAGCGGTAACGGCGGATCGTGCCCGGCGTATGCCGCTCCAGAACAGCATATGAAGACTGCGGATCCAGACCTTCAAGGAAACGACCACCATGCGTATCCAGACGCACACTGAGCCGCCCTTCAGCAGCACGCTCCGGAAAGCGCTCGCAAACCTCAAGCGCATCCGTAATTTCCTGGCCAAAATAATCAACCAGAACCGTCAGAGGCTCCTTGGGATAGACTTCATCATACATCTCAGCCGCACGAAGCGTAGAGCCCGCATAGCCGATCAATGCATGCGGCATGGTACCAAGGCCGCGCTCCAGCCCGAAGAAACCCGCCGTCGCATCATTGGCATTTCCAATGAAGCCACGTGCGCCCTCCTTACGTGCGGCACGTGATCCCACGCCCGCGGCATAAGACATCTGCTCCTGCATTTCGAAGCCCGCACAATGGCGTGCTTCCATAGCAAGAAACGGAACATTCGGTAACGCCATCGCCATCTGGTAGGCGTTGTGAGCCGCGACACAGGATGCACCAAGACGCTGGAGCAACAGCGTCTCCAACGGTGCAAGCTTCGTGAACGGACCGCTCATATAAATCAGGGGTTCACCCGCACCGACCCACTCCCCTTCCGCATAAACCTCGTGGCATTCCACCTCGAAACCCTGTGCGCGGGCCACGTTCTTCAGCCATCGGATCGCCAGAGAGCAAGCTGCAATAACGGGCCTGCGGATGAAGATCGCGTACGTGACCCGACAATCCCCAAAGCGCTTCACGATCTCGCAGGTACGCCCGAAATAGGCATCCGTGCGAGCGGCGATCTCTCTTTCCTCAACCGGTCCAAGCGGACCATGAGCAAGATCGAGCGCGCGCTCTGGGGTCATGGGGTTCATTCTGGCTTACCTGCCCTGCTGGTGAGTTCCTGTGCAAGTAGAAACGCCATTTCAAGCGATTGTTCCGCATTAAGTCGCGGATCACAGAAGGTTTCATATCGGTCGCCAAGGTCTGCCTCGGTCAGGCACTGCGCGCCACCAATGCACTCCGTCACATCCTGGCCGGTCATCTCGAGATGTACCCCGCCCGGACGCAGCCCGGCATCTGCAAAGACGTCAAAGAAGCCCAGAACCTCCCCAAGCACGTTCTCAAAGGAACGCGTCTTGATCTTGTTGGACGTCGTCGTCGTGTTGCCGTGCATTGGATCACACATCCACGTCACGGTCCGGCCCGTCTTGCGAACAGCATCCAGCAATGGTGGCAGATGAATCCGAACCTTGTCCTTCCCCATACGCGAAATCAGCGTGATACGGCCGGGTTCGTCATTCGGGTTCAGAATTTCAAGCAGCTTCTCAAGATCCTCGACCGTTGTCGTAGGACCAACCTTGATACCAATCGGATTGTTCACGCCACGCAGGAACTCGACATGCGCGCCATCAGGCTGACGCGTACGATCCCCAATCCACAGGAAATGTGCGGAACAGTCATAATACTCGTCGCTGGTGCTATCGACGCGCGTCAGAGCCTGTTCGTAGGGCAGAAGCAGAGCCTCATGAGACGTGTAGAATTCCGTCTCATCAATCTGGGCCGCAGCACTATCCAGCCCACAAGCCCGCATGAACGACAGGGTTTCGTCAATGCGATGGGCAAGATCGCGGTAGCGCGCCGCCAGCGGCGAGCGCTCAACGAAACCAAGGTTCCAGCGATGCACTTCATGCAGGTTTGCATAACCGCCATGCGCGAATGCACGCAGCAGGTTCATCACACCAGCAGACTGGAAATAGCCGGTCTCCATACGTTGCGGATCAGCCCGACGCGCATCCGCCGTGAATTCCGGGCCATTGATGATGTCGCCGCGGTAACAGGGCAACGTCACGCCATCAATGGTCTCCGTGTTCGATGAACGCGGCTTGGCATACTGGCCCGCCATGCGCCCGATCTTCACCACGGGAACCTTGGCTGCGAACGTCAGAACAACAGCCATCTGGAGCAACACGCGGAACGTGTCGCGCACGATGTCTGCTGTGAATTCATCAAAACTCTCAGCGCATGCGCCGCCTTGAAGAACAAAGGCTTCTCCGCGCGATGCAGCCGCCAGACGTGCCTTGAGGCGACGGGCCTCACCTGCAAAAACCAACGGGGGATATCGATGCAGCCGCTCTTCAACGGCGGCAAGCGCAGCTTCGTCTTCGTAGGCAGGAGCCTGGACGATAGGGCGCGAACGCCAGCTGGAAGGAGACCAGGATTTCTGGGTCTGGCTTGAGGGATGCATCAAAATGCCCTCCGAGGTCGTGCAATAAGCAGGATAAAGAGTTGCGGGGTCGCCGGTTATGACTGAAAACGCGAAATGTTGATAGCGCGAAACGTCAAATTATATCTCAGCGCTTTCGTGCTCGGATGGAAAGTTTCACGCAACGGCGACACTCCATGCCACGCAAAGCGTGCCGCACCACCCCAGACCACCACATCTCCATGAAGCAGTTCGATACGTCGGGCATGGTTTTCTCTATTTGGGCCGCCAAAAGAAAAGCGCGCCGGAACCCCGAAAGATACTGATACGATTGGCGCCTGAGGCGCATCCTCGTCACGATCCTGATGCAACCCCATTCCCGCGCCTGGCTCGTAGCGATTGATCAGACATGAAGACGGCGTAAAATCCGGATACCCCGCACGCTCCGCAGCACGCCGCGCAAGCTGGCGAAATATCTCAGGCATTTCAGGCCATGGCATTTTGCTCAGTGGGTCATGCGTCAGGTAGCGATATCCTTGCGCGTCCGAATACCAGCCACATGTGCCACACGACGTCGTGGCGACAGACATGCTCCGACCTCCGGGTGTCCGCATTTTGCGGAAAGGTGCACATGCAGAGATAATCTCGATCTGCTGAAGAAATTCCTCTGCTTCCTCCCGCGCAAAGCCCGGAAGCCATACCGCACCCTCTGCCAAGCTCATGACAGGCCGGAACGACTCAAAAAGATCATCCATGCAAAATCCTTTCGGGACCAAAGAACTCTTGAACCTCTGCCGCTCCGGGCCGATTATGCTAAGAGGATGACTTCATGGCCTTGATCCCCTGCAACAGGGACTGGCCTTCCTCAACGCTCGGCCAGGGAAACACTGACCATGACACGCTTTTTTCGTTACGCCCTGATGGCCTCAGCCCTGCTGGGTGGCGCCGCGCAGGCCCAGACCGTTTCAACACCGTCCACGACCTCCTCGCCTTTCGGGCAGGTCTATTCACCGGGAACGACAACCGCCCAGCAAGGGGCTCAGGCACCTTCCGCAGACCAGCAGCAGCATGGCGGCGAGCACTTCCGGGCACGCGGAAAGCGCTCCCTGCCCCCCGGATATCAGGACGCCCCATCCAACGATTTCCAGCACGGCCCTGATCCGGATCATCTGGCTGGCATTCAGCGTGATGCCTCCACAGGTGCCAATATCGGCAAGTTCGGTTCGTCATACCAGAACAGCAATCCCACCCAGTCCGGCCAGCTTGGAGATTCCACCGGCAATGGCTGGGTCGCACCGCGCGGAAACGGCTGGTAACAGGCAACCAACAGCTTCGGCATCGGTTGTTCTCCCACGCGTCTGGTCCTCAGCGTGACCCGTATCGCAAAAGGAGAACACCATGCCGTACATTGCAGCCAAAGACGGTACCAGCCTTCACGTCAAGGACATGGGCAAAGGGCGCCCCGTCGTTCTGATCCATGGCTGGCCTCTGACAGGTGACATGTGGGAATTCCAGACCCTCGCCCTTGTTGAGGCTGGATATCGCGTCATCACATATGATCGCCGGGGCTTTGGCCAGTCAGGCCACCCGATCAACTGCTACGATTACAACACCCTCGCAGACGATCTCTCCGCCATTCTCGAAGAACTCGATCTATGGGACGCCACACTCGTGGGCTTCTCAATGGGTGGCGGTGAAGTTGCGCGTTACCTGTCTCGATATGGACGTGCACGCATTTCCAAGGCTGTGCTGCTGGCATCGGTGGTGCCCTTCCTACTCAAGACAGCTGATAACCCCGATGGCGTAGATATTTCCGTATTTGATGGCATCAAACAGGAAATACGCCAGGACCGTTTCGGCTTTCTGCAGGGCTTTATCTCGTCATTCTACGGTGTCAGCATGCTCCATCACCCTGTCAGCCAGGGCGTTCTTGACTGGAGCTTTACACTGGCATCAATGGCAAGCCCGATGGCAACACTGGATTGCGTCGACGCCTGGGGAACCACGGATTTCCGCCCCGATCTCCAGAGCTTCACACTTCCCACGCTCATCATTCACGGCTCGGCCGACACCGCTGTGCCCGCGGCCCTCACCGGACGGAAAGCCGCAGCCCAGATACCGGGCTCGACTTATATCGAATACGAGGGCGCTCCCCACGGCCTGTTCGCAACACACCCCGAACGCGTAAACGAAGACCTGCTCCGCTTTCTCGCACACTGACCAACCCAGAACCTATTCCTGACCGCCTTTGACACCAGTAGCGCTCAGGTCAGGACTGGTCAGACTGCTTCCTGCGTCGTGTATCCTTTGAGGAAGGCACGGCTTGCAGGAAGCTCCGAGCGGACAATCAATACAGACCCTATAGCCAGCACCAGATCGTGACGGATTGATGTATCCTGCGCCTCGCGCTCCAGTGCATAGAGCTGATCCAGCGTTGGCTGAATCGTAGGGGCAGTGTGGCTCAGCGCATTACGCTGACGGGTGAGATTTCCCACCATCGCATCGACTGCTGCAACAGCAGCATCGGGCAGACTGCCTGCTTTCGCCAGCTTACGCAGCATCAACACGTTTCGCCCCACCGTCATGACAGACAATGTGCCACGCAGTATGGCCTCCGCGCCATCGCTGGACAGAGAGCCTGCAAACCGCACGGCACGCTCCATGCTCTGCGTGCCCTCGTTGATCCAGACTTCCTCGTCCATCATCACACCGGGCAAGGCAAGACGCCGCAGGCTTCTGCGCAACTGTGACCGCAGAAGTTTGGCAGCCCTGCCGGACGTGAATGGTAGCACGGCGCGGAAAATCATCACCCCGCTCCACAGACCAAGCAACAAGGCAAGCGTTGTATTGAGCCATCCAAGATCGCTCACGCGACCCTGATTATCGAGCCCCAGCAGAAACGGAAAAAAAGTCTCGAACGACGCCGCCATGACCGCTGTCGCCGGATTGCGAAATGCGAGCCCGCCCAACAGCATGAAAAAGCCAACCGTAAACGAGAAAAGCGCATAGCTGGACGTAACAGGCATAACGCCGAAAACCGGCACCGTGCTCGCAATCGCCGCCCAGACCGCGCCATAGAAAAAGGCGCTGCTGAGAATTACCGTATTTTCAAACGTCGCAAAGCGCGCACAAACGACAGCAATAAATGTCAGGAACACACTTCCCTGCGGCCACGCCGTCACTTCCCAGACATATGCTCCGAACATGAGTGCCGCCATCGTCCGGACGCCATTGCGCGTTGCGGCCCGCCAGTCCGCGTTTCGATGGAGCCTGTGCTTCTGTGGCACATGCGCCCCGTCCACACTGGCACGATATGAACGCAGCGTCTCACACAAATCCGCCAGCATGACTTCAACGCCCGTCAGGACAATACCTTCAATCAGGGAGTCATCATCGTCGCGCGGAAGGATGCCTGCCATCCTTGCCCTGCATTCGGACAACAGGGCATCCGCCTGCGCCAGCGCTGCAATGCCGCGTACATCGCTGCCAAGTCTTGCGGGCAATCCCTCCAGAGCGTCGGCCATTTCTTCCATGAACGGCAAAAGCGCTTCCGGGACATGGGATACGGAAGCAAGCCTGGACTTCAAACCAAGACCACGCGACAGCACACGCGCCACCAGACCAAGTGTGGCGTAAGCGTGCTCGACCTCGTTTCCGCTACTGCGGATCTCGATGCGGCTGAATTCGATCTGGTCGCTGGAAGCCTGCAGCGAGCCAAGAAGCGTGCAGAGTTCATCCTCCGCATTTTTCTTCTGGCGCATCACATCCGTGAGGACCTTCACCGAACGGGAAAGCACACCCGACAGGCGGACACGAAGCTCTTCCTTGGCTTTCAGGGCAACATTGGGGATGAACACCATGCCCATCAGCGTTTCGCAGATCACTCCAAGAATGATGTACGTGCCGCGCGCCATGGCCACATTAAAGATATGGTCAGGCTGGCTTGCCGCACCGAGCGCAATGATCGTGCACGTATAGCCTGCGAGAACGAGCGCATATCCGCGAAAATTATGTGTGAGTGTCGCTAAACCTGCACAAAGCCCGACCCAGACCGCAAGGGTCGGCAGAAACAGCCAGGGCGCCTGAGGAAACGCCGCAATCAGGCCAATCGCGGTCACCATACCAACAACAGTGCCGATGACGCGCCAGCGACCTTTGGAAATACTCTCACCACGCGAATTCTGCGCAACGATCCAGACGGTCATGGCTGCCCATTGAGGGGCACCCAGCTCCATCCAGAATGCAATCCCCAACGCAAGAAGGGCCGCTACCGTCGTTCGCAACGCAAACATGAGAGACGTAATGGAGGGGGCAAAAAGCCAACCGAAGTTCACGTCCGCACCTGCCCCGGATCCTGTTTGTTAATGACCGGTCCGAAATGGAACCTGTTCGATGACCGGACTTTCATATTTTCTCAGACTGTCCCGCTGGCCGAAGGGACGTATCGGGTCCGGGAACGCATCGTGACGAACTCTTCGGCACTGGTGGGATGCAGACCGATCGTCCGATCAAAATCGCGCTTTTTCAGGCCCGCCGTCACGGCAATCGCAAGCCCCTGAATGATTTCGGGCGAATCTGGCCCGATCATATGCGCGCCCAGAACCACATTGCTATGCGCATCAACGACCAGCTTCATCAGAACCTTGCCCTTGCGGCCTGAAAGCGTCTGACGCATCGGCGTAAAGGTTGAGGTAAAAAT
>Ga0157363_1000074_pt1 | contig 75425 bp, 75 predicted proteins | sample AttsexASBM1_FD_111477 | JGI IMG/M metagenome (GOLD analysis project Ga0157363, IMG submission 111477) | Fungus gardens microbial communities from leaf cutter ant in Ribeirão Preto, State of São Paulo, Brazil - Atta sexdens ASBM1 | ecosystem: Host-associated > Fungi > Mycelium > Unclassified ... | reverse complement strand
CGTCAGGAGGCCATACTGCTCTGGCAAAAGCTGCTGCAGGATAGCGAAAATTATTCCCACGAAGCCCTGATGGACTACTGGCAACAACAGGTTTCTGCCACGCTGATTCTGAGGTTGGATCACGAAGGGGCGGGGTATTGTTCTGATACCAGCCAGGGCTGGATTCCCGCGACACAGGTTGAGGTTGTGGATACTATCGGAGCAGGAGACAGTCATGCGGGAGCTTTACTGGCCGGGCTTTGTTGCGGTTGGGCATTGAGTGATGCTGTCAGTCTGGCAAACCAGGTAGCGGCTTACGTCGTATCTCAGCGTGGTGGCGATTGTGCTCCAACACTCCGACAACTGAGCGAATTTATCACCCGAAATTAACCGCTGATAAATGCATACATATCGCCACGGCAATAACTGATGCTGTATTCGACGGGCTGTCCGTCGGCGCTAAGTGCTAATTGTTTTATCACTAAGACAGGAATGGCCGCGGACAGGGTTATTTGCTGCTGAAGGGCGGGATCAGGCATTCGGGTAGTGACCCTGCTCTGTGTCTTTGCAGGAACAATACCATGAGCCCGTAAATAGTCGTACAGTGAAATGCCGATATCCTCAGGATTATCGATCAACTCAGCTGGGATATAGGATTCATCCAGCGAGACGGCTTCTTTATCCACATAACGTATGCGCTTAAATAAGAATACCTGGCTATTCACCGGCACCTGTAACTGGCGGGCAATATCTGCGGGACAGGCAATTGCGCTTTTACTGATCCATTCAGTATCAGGATGTTTCCCAAGAAGAACAGCCTGCTGAGATAATCCCTGAGGTTCCTGTAAAGAATATTCAAGCTGGCTGCGAATCTGTGTCCCGTAGCCGCGAGAACGCCAGATAATTCCTTGCTGTTCCAGCAAGGAAAGTGCTTTTCTGACGGTGATCCTTGAAATGTTTAAATGCAGACTGAACTCTCGCTCACTGGGTAAAAAATCATCCTGCTGTAAATCGCCCTGACGTACCGCCTGCTTAATAATTCGGGCAAAACGTTGGTAGAGTGGAGTCTTATCTGTGACGGCCAGTTGTTGCTCCAGTCTGACCAGCAATGCAGAGTAATCTTTCATAAGTCCGTTTCTTTAAGGAGAGTCTGCGTCAGTATAGTCGTAAAGCGGGGGGACCGAACAGACGGATGGGCAACAAACAGTTTTAGCAACTACTGCAAGAACACGCAGAACAGTCAGGCCTGACAGCTCTGCGCTATTGGTTATTTTTTCAGTACCAGACGACCTTTTTTCACCGCTTCGCGTTGACCAATCAGATCGGCCCAGCGGTTCAGGTGGGTATAGGAGGATGCATCGAGGAATTTAGCGGCATCACCATACAATCCCCCCTGAACCAGCACTCCGTACCATGGCCAGATAGCCATATCAGCGATGGTATATTCTTCACCCGCAATATAGGTATTTTTCGCCAGTTGTTTATCCAGAACATCCAACTGACGTTTGGCTTCCATCGCGAAGCGGTTTATCGGATATTCCAGTTTTTCTGGTGCGTAGGCATAGAAGTGCCCAAAACCACCCCCCAGGAACGGGGCACTTCCCATTTGCCAGAACAGCCAGGAAAGGCAGGCGGCACGTTCGGCAGTGGCTGTCGGCAGAAAGATGTTAAATTTTTCTGCCAGGTAGAGCAGAATGGCTCCGGATTCAAAAATATTTATCGGCTCCGGACCACTCCGGTCGACCAGTGCAGGAATTTTAGAGTTTGGATTGACAGAAACAAACCCGGAACCAAACTGATCACCTTCCATAATTCGGATCAGATGAGCATCATAACGAGCCTCTTCCAGACCCTTTTCCAGTAGCTCTTCAAGCATAATACTCACTTTGACGCCGTTCGGCGTACCCAGCGAATACAGCTGGAAAGGATGTTCGCCGACAGGCAGATCCTGCTGATGCCGTGCGCCAGAATCAGGCCGGTTGATGCTGCCAAACCTGCCGCCGACAGACTCAGGGGGGGTCCATACTTCTGGTGGGGTATAGGAAGTACTCATAGGGTCTTGGTTCCTTTGGCTGAATGTTAAAATTCACTGCAGTTTGTACAGTATATATCAGCATAGCATTGCACTTTCAGGCAACCTTTGCCTGCCTGTGCGGAGATAAGATGCGAAGGAAGGAAAATTATGGTTTAATTAAAGTAAAAAAATCGTTAAAAGATGGCTGTTATTTTACCCATAAAATCAATACCCTATAAGCGTAATAAGTATTTAGTGCTGTTGATGTTAGAATAGTGTAATTCAGACGTTGGCAGTTTAAACACCACCCGCTATCATCCAGACCGTTAGATACAAGTAATGTCACAGCCATCATATTGATGACTTTCTTTTAACCTAAGCCGTTTTCAGGTTTATTTATCATCAGGTCACTATGTCTTTCAGCACACCTAAAGAAATAGCAGCGCTGGCGGTCCAGTCCGGAGTCAATAAAAGCCACTCCTCGTTGCAAAATTTACTTATTCTCGGCTTTTTGGGCGGCGCCTTTATCGCTATCGGATTTCTTCTCGATCTCCATGTTATTGCACAGTTACCTGCAGACTGGGGCTCATTTGGCGGATTATTGGGCGCGATGGTGTTCCCGTTAGGTCTTATTCTTACGATCCTGGCCGGTGCCGAACTGCTGACCGGTAATATGATGGTGCTGACCATTGCGGCGTTGTCGAAACAAATTAGTTGGGGCGCGCTGGCACGCAACTGGTTCTGGGTCACTATTGCCAATTTTATCGGTAGTGTCGCGGTGGCATGGTTCTTCGGTCACATGCTGGGAATGACCGAAGGGGCATTTCTGAAGAAAACGCTGGCGGTGGCTGCGGCTAAAACCAGTGCCCCCTTCGGTCAGGCATTTATTTCCGGTATTGGTTGTAACTGGCTTGTGTGCCTGGCCGTCTGGCTGGGTATGGCCAGTAAAGATGTGGTGGGCAAAATCATCGGTATCTGGTTCCCGGTGATGGCGTTTGTCGCGATTGGCTTCCAGCACGTAGTGGCGAATATGTTTGTGATTCCGGCCGCCATCTTTGCCGGTCAGGGTAACTGGTCAGAATATCTGATGAACTTTGTGGCGGTGTTCCTGGGTAATGCAGTCGGTGGCGCAATTTTTGTCGCTCTGATTTATTACATGGCCTACAGCCCGGAAAAACAGATGAAAACTGAAACTTTCTGATAGCCAATACGCTGTAAACATCGACGGCCGCCGCTGAATACAGGGGCGGCCGTTTTGTTTACCACGTCTGCAACCGGCGCTGGATTTCTTCCAGAAAGAGTCGTAACGCCGGTGGCTGAAGTTTACGTGACAGATACATACCGTAAATGCCCAGTGAGAGCGGGGTATATTGTGGCAGAACAGTCACCAGCCGCCCTTTAGCCAGCCAGGGGCTTGCCTCTGCCAACGGAATCATGGTGATACCGCACCCTGCCAGTGCGGCGTCCAACAGTACCGCAGAGATGCCGGCGCTGAGGTTACCATTGACTGCCAGCGACAAAGTTTCACCTTGCTCTGACAGCAGTTGCCACTGCGACTGGCTGAAATTACTGTAACTTAAGCAGTTATGAGCTGACAGGGCAGAGACAGACGCAGGGGTGCCGTGGATGGACAGGTATTCCGGTGAGGCACAAATCACCGAGGCACATTCTCCCAGTCGACGGGCAATAGCGCCGGGTTCAGGGTTTTCGGTGATTCGTATTGCGACATCAATTCTTTCGCCAATCATATTCACCGGGCGGTTATTAATATCCAGTTCAATACGCAGGTCAGGGTAGCGCAGCAGAAATTCAGGCAGTACAGGGCTGATGAGATGTGTTGCGGTATAGTGTGCACAGGCGACACGTAAAATTCCTGAAGGCGTCTCCCGGCCAGCCTGGCCGCTGATATCCTCTGAAAGCCGGTTTAACTGGCGGGTTTTCTGTAAAATCTCTTCCCCTGCCGGGGTCAGGGTCATATGGCGTGATGAACGGTGAATCAGCCGTGCTCCGGCCCATTTTTCCATCTCTTCCAGATAACGGCTGACCATCGGGCGCGATATTCCCAATGCCCGTGCGGCAGCACTCAGACTGCCGGCTTCACAAATGCGGTTGAATACCTGCGCCGCCATCACTCTGTCCATGATTACTCCTGATCGATTGACGAAATTCAGCATCTCATAATAAGAGGATTTTAACAGATCATGAAATCTATAGAATGTGCCGCATGAGCCGGTGACGCTGTTTTACAGCCTGTCCGGAACCCTTTAACCCTTAAATGTCTTCGCCGTCACGGCACAGACTCCGGGAATTTTCATGAAACTTTCTAAACTGATGTTATTAAGCGTGTTACTGAGTGGTGGAGTGGCCGCCGCGCCGTTGCAGTTTACTGTCTATAATCCTCAGGAGCAGGGGATCTTTCCGGTGTCCTCTACCCTGGTCACGGGTGACAAACAGGCGATACTGTTTGATGCACAATTCAGTGTAAAGGACGGTGAAAAGCTGGTTAACCTGATCAGGAAAAGTGGCAAAAAGCTGACCCGGATTGTGATTACTGCGGGTGACCCGGATTACTATTTTGGTCTGCAACCGTTGGTGAATGCCTGGCCGAAGGTAGAAATTGTGGCGACCCAACGTGTCGTCACCCATATTCAGCAGACACAACAGGCAAAACTCAGTTACTGGGGGCCGAAAATGGGCAGTGGCGCACCACAAAAACTGGTGACCCCACAGGTGATTCCACAAACCCGTTTCAGTCTGGAAGGTCAACCGGTAGAGATTCGCAATGCAGATTCTCAGCAAGCCTATGTCTGGTTCCCACAGGAGAGGACCCTGCTGGGCGGAACAGCAGTGGATGCCGGAATTCATGTCTGGACGGCCGATACGCAAACCGTGGCGAGTCGTCTGCAGTGGCAGAAGACATTGCAGCAGATGCTGGCATTAAAACCACAGCGTGTTATTCCGGGGCATTTTATCGGTAAAGCTCCGGCCGGTGATCAGGCGATTCGTTTTACTCTGAAATATCTGCAGGATTTTGACAGTACACTGCAGCAGCATCATGACGCCACCAGCGTTATCAGCACCATGGAAACGCTCTGGCCACATCTGGCCGACAAAAGTTCACTGGAGTTGAGTGCCAAAGTGAACACCGGAGAAATGCACTGGCAGTAAAGGTCATGCAGTCGGAGAGGAAAATCACTTCGGGTAAAAAAATGGCAGGCTCAGAGGCCTGCCATTTGTCTTTAACCTTTCGTCGGATGATTAATGTGAAACATCTTCACCGAAGTATTTTTCGGAGATTTTTTCATAGGTTCCGTCTTTCTTAATGGTCGCCAGGGCGTCATTTATAGCCGTCTGCAGTGTGGATTCATCTTTACGCAGCAGTACCGCAGAAGCGCTGGCATTATCTTCTGAAGCGACGATTTTCACCGGAGCATCAGGACGGTGCTTTTTGAAATCAAGGAAAGACAGTTTGTCATTCACCGTTGCATCGGCGCGCCCCTGGACAACCAGGTCAATGGACTGGTTAAAACCATCGGTGCTGACCAGCTGAGCGCCATACTGACGGGCAATTTGTGCGTAGTTACTGGTCAGTGACTGAGCGGAGTTTTTCCCTTTCAGATCGGCAAAACTGTGAATGCTGGTATTGTCGTTTTTAACCACCACCACGGCTTTAGACACGATATAAGGTGTGGAAAAGTCATATTTCTTCTGACGCTCCGGGGTCACACCTACTTCATTGATCACTACATCATAACGTTTGGCATCCAGACCGGCGATCAGCCCGTCCCATTTGCCTTCGACAAATACCGGTTTAACGTGCAGTTGCTGAGCAATTGCACGGCCGATTTCCACATCGAACCCGGTCAAATCCCCGGAGATGGTGTGATAGGTGAACGGAGCATAAGTTCCTTCAGTACCAATTTTCAGTTCGCCTGCCGCTTTTACGCGTGCCAGGGCATCGTCTGCCAGTGCCGCATGTGCAAAGCTCAATGACATCAGTGCAGACAATAACAACGTGGTTTTTTTCATTTTTATACTCCTGGATTATGCCGGACCGACAGGCAGACCGTCGGTCAGAGTCGCAATATATTTGGCTGTTCTGGGTTTTTGCGGATGACGGAACAGCGTTTCAGAGTCGCCGGTTTCCACAATTTCACCCGATTCAAGAAAAATAGTGTGGCTGGCGACCGATGCCGCCAGTCGTAAATCATGGGTTGCCATCAGCATGGTGGTGCCTTCATCTGCCAACTGGCTGAGCACAGCCACAACTTCTACCGACAGTTCCGGGTCCAGTGCTGAGGTGGGCTCATCGCACAGCAAAACTTTAGGCGAAGGGGCCAGCGCCCGGGCAATCGCGACACGCTGTTGTTGCCCGCCGGACAGAGTGACCGGCATGACATCACGCTTATGCAGTAGCCCGACTTTAGTCAGTAATTCATCGGCCCGTGCGGCGGCGTCTGCTTTTGACCACTTATGAACCACAATCAGCCCTTCGGTAATGTTCTCCAGCACACTTTTATGCGGAAACAACGAGAAGTTCTGAAACACCATGCCAGTCTGACGACTGATACGTTGGATATCTTTGCTGCGCAGCGGTTTGTTATGAAACTCCAGTGTCTCCTGATCCAGTGTCAGCGAACCAGATTGCGGGATTTCCAGCAGATTAACACAACGCAGCAGGGTACTTTTACCACTGCCGGAAGGACCAATCAGCGCGGTAACCGACCCTTTAGGCAAATTCAGCGAAATGTCCTTCAGGACATGGTTATCCTGAAAAAACTTGTTAATTCCGGTTAATGAAATCATCAGGTTACGACTCCGCCTTTTCTTCACGGGAGAAATGGATCTCCAGTTTATTTTGCAGTGCTGACAACAAAGTACTGAAAAACAGATAGATAAGCGCTGCTTCGGAATACAGGATCAGTGGCTGGTAGGTCACAGCAGCAATTCGCTGTGCCGCCAGGAACATTTCAGGAACAGTAATCACCGAGGCGAGTGAGGTATCCTTCACCAGGGAGATAAAGGTATTCGAGAGCGGGGGAACCGCAATCCTCGCTGCCTGTGGCAAAATAATTCTGACCAGCGCCTGACGCCAGCTCATTCCGATGGAATGGGCCGCTTCCCACTGGCTGGCAGGGACCGACTTAATGGTGGCGCGAATGATTTCAGAAGAATAGGCACCGATATTCAGCGTGAATCCAATCACCGCGGCCGGGAATGCGGAAATAGTAATTCCGGCACTCGGCAGGGCATAGAAAATCAAAAACAGCTGCACCAGCAGCGGCGTCCCCCGTAGTAACCAGACATAAAAACGCGCCACTGCAATCAGTGGTTTAGGCCCGTACAGACGGATCAGCGCAATAATAAAACCCAGAGACAGCCCGAGAACGAATGAGAGTAGCGTTAAGGGGATGGTAAATGTTAATCCGGCATGTAACATCGGCCAGAATGATTCTGCTGCAAGATTCAGCCAGGCTGGCACAGTACACCTTCCAAACAATTGATGAAAAAAAATGGGCCAGCCGCAGGCTGACCTTTCCGCTTATTTTAAGCGGTAAATTATCACAGTGAAATATTATTTGTGCATATCTTTATATGCTAAGTCAGCAATTCCGGACTTCTGTACTCTGTAGTGGCCATTATTTCGCGGTTCATGGTGTTTGTTCCTTGATTACTAAAGTGACTGTCTGCCGGAAACAGCGACCATGAAATGTGATATAACAGTCCTCAGGGGGTGAGGATGATACGGTGCAAACGGGTTTATGACCAGGCCGAAGAGGCTGATGGCTGGCGGGCTTTCGCTGACCGATTGTGGCCGCGTGGGGTCAGTAAAGCTAAGTTCAGACCAGACGAATGGTGCAAATCGCTGGCTCCTTCCACATCGCTCCGCCAGCAATTTCATCAGCAGCATATTGATTACTCTTATTTTGCCTCACTCTATCGGGCAGAACTGGCAGCACCTGCTCTGCAGCCAGCACTACAGCAACTGGTTACACGAGCCGTCGGCGGAAATATCACGTTGCTGAGTGCTGTTAAGGATCTGCAATTCAGTCATTTAACGGTATTGAGAGAAGTGCTGACAGAAATGATACAACAGCGACAGCAAACTTAGCCCGTCAGTAAAAATATCGTTTGTCGCTACCTTCGCAGGCCAGTCTGGTAATGCTCTGCTAACCTTAACAGTAACTATCCGTAGAGATAATCCGCAGCATAACCTGCAATGACTGTGAGCAACCGGAGGCAATGAAATGGCTAAAAGACGTAGCGTACCCGGAATTCATCCTTATGATGGTCCTGCCGGAGGGTGGGGAGCACTGAAAGCAACGGCGATTGCCGTTCGCACCCAAATGGACATTCTGACCGCCCCGCCAACCCTGCTACGCACCAACCAGCCGGATGGGTTTGACTGCCCGGGATGTGCCTGGCCTGATAAAGATCACCGTTCAACCTTTCAGTTTTGCGAAAATGGTGCCAAAGCCGTGACCTGGGAAGCGACCAGTAAACGGGTCACTGCTGATTTTCTGGCGGCCAATACCGTGACCTCGTTACTGGCAAAATCAGATTATGAACTGGAAAACTACGGACGGCTGACCACTCCATTGGCTTATGATCCGGCCAGCGATACCCTGAAACCCGTTAGCTGGGACGAGGCCATGCAACAGATTGGGGAGGTTCTGCGTGGGCTGGAACCGGACCAGGTCGAATTCTATACCTCGGGACGGGCGTCTAATGAGGCGGCCTGGCTATTCCAGTTGTTTGCAAGGGAGTATGGAACCAACAACTTCCCTGACTGTTCGAATATGTGCCATGAGGCGACCAGCGTTGGCCTGCCGCAGTCTATTGGTATCGGGAAAGGGACCGTTTCTCTGGATGATTTTGACCACGCAGAACTGGTGATCTCTATCGGCCATAACCCGGGCACCAACCACCCACGGATGATGGGCACACTACACGAACTGTCACGTAAAAATGTGCCGATCATCGTGTTTAACCCACTGCGTGAAAGGGCACTTGAACGCTTTGCCGATCCCCAGAACGTCGCCGAAATGGCGACCTATAGCTCGACGGATATTGCTTCCGGTTATTATCAGGTCAGGGCCGGAGGTGATGCTGCGGCACTGAAAGGGATCGCCAAAGCCTTGCTGGAATCTGAAGCGCAGCAGGGCGGGGTGCTTGATCACGATTTTATCGCCGAACATACCCACGGTTTTGAGGCTTTCTGTGATGACTTGCAGGCAACCCGCTGGCAGGAGATTGAGCAGGAAAGTGGTCTGACACAGGAAGTGCTTGAATCTGTCGCAGCTATCTATGCCAAATCGAATGCCACCATTATTACTTACGGTATGGGGATAACCCAGCATAACAAGGGCACAGAAAATGTGCGGCTGATTGCTGACCTGTTACTGATGCGTGGCAACATCGGAAAGCCAGGTGCGGGTATATGCCCGTTACGCGGACATTCTAATGTGCAGGGCAACCGGACAGTAGGAATTACCGAGAAACCGTCAGCAGATTTTCTGGCACGGCTGGAAAAAGAGTTCGGTTTTACTCCGCCTAAAGAACATGGTCACGATGCGGTAAAAGCTATGCAGTCGATGATTGACGGTAGCGCCCGGGCTTTGTTGTGTCTGGGTGGTAACTTTGCGGTGGCATTGCCAGACTCTCAGGCCTGTTTTCCTGCAATGAAGGCCCTGGATTTGAGTGTGCATATCGGTACCAAACTGAACCGCAGTCATTTACTGGTGGCCCGTCAGACCTTCATACTACCTTGCCTTGGCAGAACCGAACTGGATATTCAGTCTTCCGGGCGACAGTCAGTGACTGTCGAGGACTCCATGTCGATGGTTCATGCTTCTTCCGGCAAGCTGAAACCGGCATCACCGGATCTGCGGTCTGAGCCGGCCATTGTCGCGGCAATGGCGACCAGTACCCTCCCTGACACTAAAGTGGCCTGGAATGAGCTGGTGGCAGACTATGACCGGATTCGTGATCTGATAGAAAAAACCGTTCCGGGCTTTGATCACTATAATCAGCGTATCCGTGAGCCCGGTGGGTTCCGTATGCCTCTTCCACCCACCGAACGACACTGGCCGACAGCATCCGGTAAAGCGGAGTTTTCGGTGTTCCGTGGCGTGCATGAAAATATCAACGTGGAAGGCGACAATATACTACGGCTTATCACCTTGCGTAGCCATGACCAGTACAACACCACCATCTACGCACTGGATGACCGTTACCGTGGAGTGTTCGGCCGACGGGATATTTTATTTATGAGTGATAATGACCTTGAGCGTCTCGGGCTGGAACATGGTGATGTGGTCGATATTGAAACTGCGCTGCCGGGCAGTGCGCTAAAAATGGAAGGGATCACCGTTGTCGCCTATAACATCGCCGAGGGCTCGGTGGGTGCTTATTATCCGGAGGCCAATGTGCTGGTGCCGCTGGATTATAACGATCCACAGAGTGGTACTCCCTCTTATAAATCGGTGCCGGTGCGGGTGAAACTGCGTTCGAAAGAGCTGGCTGAATTACCCCGTTCCGCCTGAGTCGCGATAATATCTGCCGGTGAAACGGCAGATTGCCAACGGATGGCGATCTGCTAAGGAACCGTTAAATTCTCCCGCTGTTGTGTAAAAATCCGGAAAGCAGGGTGTTGCCGGATTTTGTGACTCCTCAACAGGTTCCCGATCTGCTATTACGCTAAGATTTTGCCGCTATGCGGAGTTGTTCTGTCCGGGCGTCAGGAAGGAACACGCAATCAGTCACTTGGCAGAGCAATTTTCTTTTTTTATCCGGCGGTTTATTTGGGACAGAAAAAAGTCGCAAATTTTTTCACTCATACAAGCAAGGAAGAGTTATGGGGCAGGATATTTTTATAAAGATTAAGGGTATCGGAGGAGAATCACAGGACTCCCTGCATCATGGAGAGACTGAGGTACTGGACTGGGATTTATCGGTTAGCCAGACATCTGATATGCATTCCGGTAGTGGTGGAGGTGCCGGGAAATGTACTGTTGATGACTTCCATTTCGAACATTATATCGATAAATCCACTCCTGGCTTTCTTCACTATTGCCTGACGGGGAAACATATTCCTGAAGCGGTTCTGACAGTAAGAAAAGCCGGCGGGGGTTCGATCTGCGTATTACGCTTCAGGAAATTATCATTACCGGGGTGCATCCGGTTTACCTTAATACCATGCGGGTTCCGCGTGAAACGGTAAGCCTCAGTTTCTCCCGGGTAAAAATAGATTACGTTTTACAAAATATGGACGGAAATTCTGCGGGTACGGTTTCTGCAGGATACGATATTAAAGCTAATGCCGTCATTTAATGACAGGTGATATAAGGAAATATAGCCATGTTATTTGTTGATAAAAATGGTTTAGTGGATGCGGAACGTATTACTGTGAAGCGATTTAATTCGATTGAACACGGTAAGCTTGCTGCGGTCAATGGTATTATTGTGCATCAGACTGACAGCACGACAGCCAGAAGTACTTTTAACAGCTATCAGAACATCGGTGCGAATGGTGCTCATTTTCTGATAGATAAGGACGGAACTATCTGGCAGACGGCTTCATTGTACAAAATAACCCATCATGTGGGTTTCCTGCAATCGCGTTGTTTACTGAAAAAATCATGTAGCCCGCAGGAATTAAAAATAGCAATGGATATGGATAAAATAAAAAACACCAGGGAAAAATCAAGGAAAGTACACGGTTATGAAGCCAGGAAAAATTTCCCGGACAGATTCCCTTATAATGCTGACTCTATTGGAATAGAAATTGTCGGAAAGGCAAGGATTATAAATAAAGTATATGTATACGAAGCGGTTAATGACAAACAAAATAAATCATTAAAGTGGCTGGTAAAGGAATTATCAGACACTCTAAATGTTTCGCTAAATGAAGTTTATCGTCATCCTGATGTAGCCAGGAAAAATATCACGGAGGGGAGTACTGCAAAATGGTAACCATTAAAAAATTTTCATTAAAAATTTTACCTCCGCTACTGCCGCTCTTTATCATTTCTGCATGTAGCCATCCGGAAAAAGTAAAAGCACTGACTGAGATTGAAACAGGTATGACGGTTTCATGGTCAATGAAAGATGAAAATCTTAAAGAGGAATGTAAAAAATTCCAGCCAACCCGGGAACAGATACTTAAGTTTTTTAATAAATCACAGCGTGTTGAAGGGTTCGTTGTTAGCGAAGATCGTTACACCCCCTGCTTTGCAACAGGCCGGTTAACATGGCGTGATGGCACTGGTGCAGAATGGTATTTGTATTCCAGCGGCACAGCCAACCTTTTGCTGGATAATGGTGAAACAATACATCTGTATCAGCGGGATTATCGCTGGTTTGATCCAACGGCATGCACTTATGGCCTGAGTGGTGAAGGTGAATGTTAATGGCTTTAAAATGATGGTAACCATTAAAAAATATTTATTAAAAATTTTATCTCCGTTACTGCCTGTCTTTATCATTTCTGCATGCAGCCATCCGGGAAAAGTGAAAACACTGACTGTAATCGAAACCGGAAAGACGCTTGAGTGGTATTTAGATGATGCAACCATAAGAGAAGATTGCATTAAGTTTCAACCCACCTATGAACAGATACTTAAGTTTTTTAATAAATCACAGCATGTTGAAGGGTTCGTTGTTAACGAAGACCGTTACACCCCCTGCTTTGCAGCAGGCAGGTTAATATGGCGTGATGGTACCAGTGCAGACTGGAGTTTGTATTCCAGCGGTACAGCCAGCCTTTTGCTGGATAATGGTGAAACAATACATCTTTATCAGCGGGATTATCGCTGGTTTGATCCAACGGCATGCACTTATGGCCTGAGTGGTGAAGGTGAGTGTTAATGGCTTTGAAATGATTAACCGGGCGCAGACCCGGCCTGCTCTCAGGCCGGGATGACTGGTCGACTATTTTCATGCGCTGATGCAGACTTTCTCCTTGCAGGCCAGAGAGGGTGTCGCCCGGGATAAACTGCGGGCACTGATCGCTCCGGCCCTGAAAAGTCTCAGGTTTTTTCAGTAATTAGCTGAGAGCAAAGTTGTGCAGTGCTTCACCGTCCAGGCGATAGCGGACCCATTCACTTTGCGGCAGGGCACCGATGCTTTTATAAAAGTCGATAGCCGGGGTATTCCAGTCGAGCACACTCCACTCTAAACGACCACACTGACGCTCAACGGCCAGCCCGGCAATATGCTTAATCAGTGCTTTTCCGGCTCCCTGACCACGGGCTGCCGGAGACACATACAGGTCTTCCAGGTAGATGCCGTTACGCCCCAGCCAGGTAGAGTAACTGGTGAAAAATACTGCATAACCGATGATTTTTCCGTCCGCTTCACTGATCAGTGCTTCGGTTTTACTCTCTGGTCCAAACAGTGTGGCGCGGATTTCTTCCGCTGAAGTGACAACCTGTTCCGGAGCTTTTTCATAAATAGCCAGTTCGGTGATCATATCGAAAATAATCTGGCTGTCGTCAGGCTGTGCCTGACGGATACGCAGGGTCATGGGCTTTCCTTAAATAAGTCAGTGATTGCAGGTGCTAAGCATAATCGTTATGCTCCGAAGAATTAAGTGCAATGAAATCACCGAATGATGAATATTATGCATCCTGTGTTGCGTCGTCTGGATCTGAATCTGTTACTGGTTCTGGATGCTGTCTACCGGCATGCCTCGGTCAGGCGTGCCGCCGAAGAGCTTTCCATGAGCACTTCTGCCCTCAGCCATGCGCTTTCCAGGTTGCGGGAATCGCTAAATGATCCGTTGTTTTACCGTGAAGGTCACCGGATGATTCCCAGCGTGTTTGCCACCGGACTGGCTCCCTCCGTCAGTCAGTTACTGGGGCAGCTTAACCAGGTACTGGCACCACAACCGGCGTTTAATCCACTCACCAGTCAGGAATGCTTTAGCATGGGCATTACCGATTACACCGCCGCCTGTGTATTCCCGCAGTTAATGGCTACTCTGCAACCGCAGGGACCGGCGCTCAGTTTTGACTTACGCTATTTGTCGTCGGGTCTGGCCGTGAATGAATTGCTGGCAGGGGAAATCGACCTGGCGCTGGGGTTTAGTGTGCCGCATCAGCCGCCGCATCCGGAGCTGGATGAAATTGACTGGATGCAGGATGACTATGTGGTCATCAGCCATCAACAGCGACGCAGGCTAAGCTTCGAGGATTATCTGGCGGCACGACATCTGGTCGTGACCCCCTGGAATGAGCGACAGAGCGTGCTGGATTACCAGCTGGAGCAGCTGGGCCACCAGCGGCAGATTGCGATTAAAACACCGTCCATGTTGAGCGGTCCGTGGATTGTCGCGGAAACTGACTTATTGATGGCGCTCCCTCGCCGGGCAGCAGAACGTTTACGGCATTCGCTGCCGGTCACTGTCTGGGAACTGCCGTTTGAAGTTGAGCCTTTTACAGTGAAAATTTTGTCACACCGGCGCAGTGGTAAGAAACAGGCCACAGACTGGCTGAAAAGCCTGTTATGCAATATCGATAAAGAATAACCGGTAAAAGGGTAGGCTGTTTCAACTGACAATCATCCGCGTCTTTTCCGGGGCTGAAAGCAGTTTTCGTATCGCGCTGATCACTCTGGCCGGATCGGTCAGAAACGGGCTAATCCGGGATGTCACACAACGACTGTCGGCAAACCGCTCAGCACCGTTTAACTCAATATCGGTAATCAGCAGGACGGCATCCGCTGCGCGGATTAACTGCTCTGTCAAAGGATTTTCGATACCCAGTGCCCCCTGGGTTTCAATGTGAATATTCCAGTTTTCCTGCTGGCAGATTTTCTCAAGCCGTTCAGCGGCCATATAAGTATGGGCAACGCCACTGACACAGGCAGTGACTGCGACTAAATTCCGTCCGGTGAGTGGCATAAATCCTCCGGGCAACACGGTTAATCATCTACGCAGCAAACGGAACCCATGCGGCCACGCCGGGCCGCAGGCTGGGCACCGACACTGGCGATCACTGGCTCAGGTGAGCATCTATCTTAGTCATTATAGCGTCTGCACGTTTTACCGCATCGCTGATATTCACCCTGACAATGGTTTTGCCGCTGAAACGTTCTTCATCCTGAATACCAATATCTTTAGTCAGGATCACCAGGTCCGCCTCACTGATATCGTTCTCTGTCAGAGTATTTTCCTGACCCAGTGATCCCTGGGTTTCGACTTTAACCTGCCAGCCACGGGATTTGGCGGCAGTTTCCAGGGCTTCGGCGGCCATATAGGTATGTGCAACACCTGAAGGGCAGGCAGTTACAGCGATAATTTTTGTCATCAGGTTTTCCTCACGGGTGAATTTCGAAGTCCAGATCCAGATCCTCTTCCGCGGCAGGGGCTGCGGAGATTTTGTGACGGCTAAGATGCTTAAGCAGATTGACGCAAAGGGCAGTCACCACCATGCCGGTCACGACGGCTAACAGGTAACCAAATTTACCGCTAACCACCGGCAGAACAATTAATCCGCCCCAGCCGGCATAACATTCAGCACCGGTCAGCGCAGCGACCACGGCACCGCTTACTGAACCGAGCATAATCGAAGGGATCACCCGCAAAGGATCGCTGGCGGCAAACGGAATGGCGCCTTCTGTCACCCCGACGCATCCCATGACCAGAGCGGCTTTGCCGGCTTCCTGCTCTTCGGCAGAGAAATTACGGCGGCCGATCAACGTTGCCAGCCCCAGGCCAAGCGGCGGGATGCAGATACTGACTGCGGCAATTGCTACCACGTGATAAACACCCTGAGCGACACAGATCAGCATAAAGGCGTAGGCCACTTTATTTACCGGCCCTCCCATATCAAATGCCAGCATTAACCCCATAATTACTGCAAGGATCACCACGCTACCTTGTTGCATACCTTGCAGCCAGACAGTCAGGCTTTTGGTCAGCATACCAACGGGTTCTCCCAGGCCCCACATCATGATACCTGCGGTGATCAGAGTGCCAATAACAGGGATAACAAAGATAGGCATAACCGAGCGTAACACTTTATGTACGGGGATTTTTTTCAGGTAATACACCACAATACCGCCAATAATGCCGGCAATCAGTGCCCCGAAGAAACCTGCCCCGAAGCTGTTACCGACCCAGGCGGCAATGGCACAAGGGGCAAGTGCAGAACGTTCGGAAATCGAGTAGCCAATATAGGCAGCCAGGAAAGGCACCATCAGTGTCAGACCAGCCACACCAATATCAAATAATTTTTTCAGATTCGCCGCCGACTCAGCATCCGGTACGGCGCCTTTACCATAAAACATCACCGCGACCGCCAGCAGAATCCCGCCGGAAACGACGAACGGGATCATATAAGAGACCCCGGTCATCAGGTGTTGCCGGGTATTTTTTAGAATCAGTGTTAATTCGCTCATCGAGTGCTCCGGAACCTGAGAACGCCAGTATGCAGGCAGATGATCGCAACAATAGAGAATCCGGAGAACGCCAGACAGGGGAGAAAACAGGGATTTGCTGGATTTTTGTTGTATCCCTCCGAAAATGAGAGGGAATTCAAAATAAATCACATTTAGCTACATTAACCGATATTATTTAACATGTGAGCTGAGTCCCGGTTTCAGACTCTGCATACAATTGTCCAGTATTTGGCAGCTTTGTGAGATATCCCGCAGGACAGCGCTTACTTATCCTGTACTGACGATCAGTATTTTGCGGAGAGGGGCCATGGCAGAAACAATAGAGTTTGTCTGTGAGTTAAATGAAGGGGTTCATGCCCGTCCGGCCAGTCAGATTGAGGCTGTCTGTAACCGGTACAGCTGCGATATTGAATGGCATAACCTTAGGAGCGGACGCAACGGGAATGCCAAAAGTGCCTTATCACTGATTGGTACTGATACGCTGAAAGGCGACAACTGCCGGCTGATAATTTCCGGAGACGACCAACAGCAGGCTTACCAGTTTCTGTACGACTGGATAAAAGAGGAATTCCCGCGTTGCGATGCACCGGTCAGTGCTGCGCCGATACTGCAGCGTGAACCGCTACCTGAATCACTGAGCCGGCTAAATCCACACTGCTTCCCCGGCCAGCCAGTCAGCCAGGGAAGCAGTGCCGGTCGCCTGACATTACTGGCGGCATTCGATTTCGAAAACCCGGGTGAGCTCCCTGCGGCTGATGAAATTTCCCGGGAACAGGTGCGACTAGCCGGGGGGTTGGAGATGCTGGTGAAAACCCTGAAGCTGCAGTTACTGGACAACGAAGACACCGCGACAGCGGTTCTGGAAGCCCATCTGTCGCTGGCAGGTGATCTGTTGTGGCAACAACGACTGACCGGCCATGTTGCTGAGGGCAACAGCTGCGCACAGGCGATAGTGTTGACCACCGACCATTTTTGTCGTCAGTTTAATCAATCTGACAGCGGTTACCTGAGGGAGCGGGTACTGGATATTCGTGATCTTGGCTTTAGACTGTTGCAACAGATTTATGGCGAGCAACTTTTCCCGTCTGCCCGAAAACTGACGTCGCCTTCCATCTGCCTGTGCGAAGAACTCACCCCCGGACAGTTCCTGGAACTGGACAAAAGTCTGCTGAAAGGGCTGGTGCTAAAAAGTGCCGGAACCACATCACATACCGTGATCCTTGCCCGGTCATTTAATATTCCTACGCTGGCAGGGGTGAATGTCGCGGCGCTGCTGCCAAAACTCAACTCTGATGTCTACCTGGATGCGGACGCAGGGGTAGTGATTACTGATCCTTCACAAGCGATTCACCGTTACTACCGCCAGGAATCCCGGGTACAGGAAAGCCTGCGTCGTCAGCAAAGTGTCTGGAAAGATGCTCCGGGAAAAACTGCCGATGGCCGAAACCTTGAAGTCGCTGCCAATATTGCCCTGTCAGCCGAAGCTGCCGGTGCTTTTGCCAACGGCGCTGAGTCGATAGGTCTGTTTCGTACCGAAATGCTGTATATGGACAGGAGTAGTGCTCCGGGGGAAAGTGAGCTTTACAACATCTTCTGCCATGCTCTGGAATCTGCTGCGGGGCGCAGCATTATTGTCCGCACCATGGATATTGGTGGTGATAAACCAGTGCCTTATCTGCCCATTCCTGCTGAGAATAACCCGTTTCTCGGTTACCGCGCCGTGCGTATTTATCCGGAGTTTTTAACACTGTTTACCGGTCAGTTACGGGCGATTCTGCGGGCCTCTGCTCATGGTGACCTGAAGATTATGATCCCGATGATTTCATCGATGGAGGAAATTCTCTGGGTCAAAGAAAAACTGCAGGAAGTGAAGCAGCAGTTGCGGGAAGAACAAATTCCGTTTAATGAGCGCATCTCTCTCGGGATTATGCTGGAGGTGCCGTCGGTGATGTTTATCATTGACCAGTGCTGTGAAGAAGTAGATTTCTTCAGTATTGGCAGTAACGATCTAACCCAGTATCTGCTGGCGGTGGATCGTGACAATGCCAAAGTTGACCATTTGTATAACAGCTTTAATCCTGCTTTCTTGCGGGCGCTGGATTTTGTGGTTCAGGCGGTACACCGGCAGGGCAAATGGATAGGTCTGTGTGGCGAACTGGGTGGGAAAGTCTCAGCGCTGCCGTTGCTGGCAGGGTTAGGGCTGGATGAAATCAGTATGAGTGCTCCGGCGATTCCGGCGGTAAAAGCCGCACTTGCCCGGCTGGATGCCAAAGCCTGCCGTCAACTGCTTAATCAGGTGATGAATTGCAGGACGCCGCTGGAAGCCGGGCATCTGCTGGCACAGTTCAGAATGACTCAGCATGATGCACCGCTGATCACCACTCAGTGCATTGAACTGAACAGCGACTGGCAAAGTAAGGAAGAGGTGATCAAGGGGATGACGGATAACCTGCTACTGGCAGGACGCTGCCGCTATCCACGCAAACTGGAAGCCGATTTATGGGCCAGAGAAGCGGTCTTTTCTACCGGCCTGGGTTTCAGTTTTGCGATTCCGCACAGTAAGTCTGAGCATATCGAACAATCCACCATTAGCGTGGCGAAGTTGGCCGAACCGGTGGCGTGGGGAGATGAACAGGCACAGTTTATTATTATGCTCACCCTGAATAAGCATGAAGCAGGGGATCAGCATATGCGGATATTCTCGCGTCTGGCGAGACGTATTATGCATCAGGATTTCCGTGACCATCTGAATCACGCAGAGTCAGCCGTAGCGATAGCTGCCTTACTGGAGCAGGAACTTGCTGTCTGACTGCCGGTAGGGAGTTTTCCGGCAACCCTTTCAAAATAAAGCACACCGCACATCACTGTGTGCGGTGTGCGTTGGTGTCTGATTCTGCCCGCCGTTACCGGCTCAAATTAACTATTGACTTAAAGTTGACATTAAGTTGCACACTGGATTGCGATTTTATCAGCAACGACGGAATACAACTTATGACAACTGACAATGTAATTGTGATTATCTGTTCAGGACTGGGAGCGACTTTGCTGACAGATGTCTGGGCGCTGTTTCAGAAGCGAATACTGAAAATTCCCGGACTGAATTATGCGCTGGTGGGGCGCTGGGCCCTGTGGATGGCCGACGGTCGGTTTTGTCATCAGACAATTATTTCGTCCGCGGCGCGCAAAGGCGAAACTGCTGCCGGCTGGATAATCCATTATTTGAGCGGGGTTTTACTGGCCTTTATTCCCCTGACGATTGCCGGAGAAAGATGGCTGCAACAGCCCGCAGTCGGTATTGCTCTGATATCCGGTATTCTTAGTCTGGTCGCTCCTTTTCTGCTGATGCAGCCTGCGCTGGGGTTTGGCATTGCAGCGTCTAAAACCCCCAATCCCGGCCGGGCACGGCTGCTCAGCCTGGTCATCCATCTGGTGTTTGGCTGCGGCTTGTACCTCTCCCTGAAGTTACTGAATATGCTGTTGCTCTGAGTGGGGGGGTTACAGGGTCCGGCAATGACGCCTATATTCTGAAGGGGAACGGTCCGTATGCTTACGGAAGATCCGGCAAAAATAGTTGCTATCTTCAAAACCGCACTGGTGGGCAATCTCTTTGATCTTGAGTTCGTACCCACGCAACATTTTCTTAGCCAGCTCCAGCCGCACCGCCGTGAGATATTCATTAAACCCGATCGTGCCTGCTTTCTGAAACAGATGAGACAGGTAGTTCGGTGTAATGTGAAATTTACCGGCCACATTATCGCGGTTAAGCGGCTGGAAAGCGTGCTCATCAATATATTCCTGGATTGCCAGCAACAGCTCATTGCTCTTACTCAGCGTATCCGCCAGATGAGTCATCTGATCAATACTGTGGCTAAGCAATCCGGTCAGGGTGATTTGTGCGGTCGGCATTGCCGGGGCCAGGGCCAGTTCATTCATGGCCATTAACAGATATGAACCCACCCTGGGGCCAAGCCGTGCCACATGTTGTTTCCTCAGGCTGACCAGCGATTTTCCGTCCCACTGTTGCAGGCTGAACCCAAGTTTTTGTTTGCCAAACAAAATACTCAGGGTGGTGGCCGGGGTTTGCCACTGCGGCAGATTCCATTTACCAGCCGGAATATATAATGCGGCTGGAGCTGTCAGTGGCGGACTGTGTAACGGCAGACATTGGTCAGAGACTTCGCCGGTAATGATCAGTTCCAGTCGCGGAAAGGGGACGGTTAAGGCCAACCGGGGGGCTGGGAGCTGAGTTGCAGGAAAATGCACACTGATCTCTGATTGTCTGCTGATTAGTTGTTCAAGTAAGGCAACGAGGTTGATGTCCGACATGGCTGCTCCGGTTATATTTATGCTGGATTTGAGTCACGTCACACATTGCTGCGACGGACACAATAATCCAGTGTTGTGTAGCTATCTCATACAGAATGTTGGCCGGAATTACAGTAATTTTCTTACATGTTGTGAAATGGTTAACAAAAGAGGTGGGTATGCAAAATCATTCTGCGGTATGGCTCGATGCTCTGGGGGCAAATGCTGAACTGACTGAAACCATGAAGCACCAGCTGGATACTCTGGGATATACCATTGTCCCGAATGTGGCGGATGCTGACTGGCTGGCCGCGATGCGTGAGCACATTGATCTGCTGGTGGCTCGTGAAGGGGATAATCTGGCGATTGAACATCACCAGGAGGCCACTGCTACACGGGTTGCTAATCTGGTGAATAAAGGGGTGATCTGGGAAAAAGTCTGGGCGCATCCGTTAATACTTTCTGCCTGCAAATATGTATTTCAGGGAGATTTCAAAGTTTCCAGCCTGAACGCACGTGAAGCGCTGTTTAACGGCGGGTTACAGCCTTTGCATGCCGACTGGAAGAAACCACGGCCTGATTTTCCTAAAGTGCACCTCGTCAACACTATCTGGGCACTGGATGACCTGTCTGCGGCTAACGGCGCACCAAGAATCATCCCTGCGACCCATTTGCGACCGGAACTGCCTGAAGATGTACTGGCCGATACTCATGCCACTCATCCGGATGAAGTGGTGTTTGCCGCCCCGGCGGGTAGCGTAATGATCTATAACGCCCATACCTGGCACGGTGGGACCACCAATACTACCGGTGAACGTCGTCGGGTACTGCATGGCCTGTATATCGACCGCGCCGATACTGCGCAACAGGATCAGCAGCGATGGCTTACCCCGGAAACAGCCAGCCGTCTTACACCCGCACAGAAATGGCTGCTGGCGGTGGAGTGACCGTACAGTAGTTATTCCGGTTTACTGTTACAGTAATAAAACCTGTAGCCGGAAGAGAAATCCAGACGTGATAGAGTGACGAGTCCTTACAGATTTAGGTTAACTAAAACAGTGTGCATTCTGGCTCTCTGGTGATCGCAGGCTTCAGTTATAGCGTTCGACTTTCTGGTTAATGTCCTCCGTCAGTAAGCCTCATGACTCATGCTATTATTTTCCGTTGTCAGCACATTTGTATTAGCGAGATATTTAGGTTATTGCAGGCATTGGAACATCATGTTTACTGGCGCGGATGTGACCGCCGGAGAAAGGTGACTGATGGGTAATTTGTGGGCATGACCGGTGTTTGTTATTAGCCGTTGGGGGACAGAGCAGAATGTCAGCTAGCCAGTCTTTCTGCTCCCGTATTTTAAAAGGGGGACATTCGTATCGGTAGTCTAATCCGAATTATGTTTTGGCTAAATCAAAGCCGTTAGTCATGCTGTATCCACACGTTGATACTTAGTCAGTGTTGGATTCAGCACTATAATGTGAGTTTATTCGATTTCGAACACCTCAATTTCCAGGCGATCACTCAGAGATCGTGAACAACATAGAATGATTTGATCGTTATCTTGTTTTTCATCTTCGGTCAGGTAACTATCTCTGTGGTCGGGGGTACCGTTGAGGACATTTGCAAGGCAGGTACCACATATTCCTTGCTGACAGGAGACCTTCACTTTAACGCCCGCATCAGAAAGTGCCTCGGTAATACTCTGGTTTTCCCGAACGATAACTTCTTTATTCAGGTTGGTTACGCATACGGTAAAGCTGTTTCCTGAATTTTCGATAGTTTTATGAAAGAATTCTTTATGCAATTGCTGACCGCTGAAACCGGCATCTTTTGCATTATCTAATACCCATTGCATAAAGGCTTCAGGACCGCACACATACAAATGAGTGTTATAAGGCACACCATTTAAAATTTCGCTGAGAAGGATTCTTTGCTGAAAGTTTTCATCACTGAAATGTAGTATTGCCTTGTCACTCCAGCCGCCCGCTAATATTTCATCGACAAAACCGGCAGTCGTGCGTGATTTCGCACAGTAAACAAATTCGAAACTTTTTCCTTGCCGGTACAAAGTATCAGCCATTGCCAACATGGGGGTAACGCCAATCCCTCCACCAATGAGTAAACTATGATTGGCAGAGCTATCCAGCGGAAAAAAATTTCTGGGGGGGCTGATTTCTACCAAATCTCCGGGCTTAATTTGATGAGCACGAATAGACCCCCCTCGTGATTCCGGGTTTTTTAAAATTCCAAGGCGATAAGCACTGAGATTTTCAGGGCTGCTACATAAAGAATATTGCCGTACCAGCCCATCATCCAGATATAAATCCACATGGGCACCAGCTTCAAAGGAAGGCAGTGGTTTATTATCTAATGAAGTAACAGAAATGACCATCACACCCTGTCCCTGTTCTTCCCTGGAAATAACCTTTACTTTTATATTGTCAGACATTAAATATCCTAAGCTCAACAGAGTGAGATAAGTGCATAGCGGTATAATCGCTATGCTTTGGCAGAGATAAATTTATGACAGAACCTTGGGTTATAATATATACCCTACACTACTTAAATATTCTTCGGAGTTTATTAATTTAATGATTTTTTTGTTTATCAAAAAGTCATGATCATTAACCTCAAGTTCATAAGTAATATCAGCAACGTGATGTTGCCGGTGACCTTTGCGAAATTCCCATAAAGATTGTGCGCAACGAACTTCAATAGTTCCATTTGAGTCTCTTACCAGGCAATACCGGCCACTCATTCTTACTGTACGTGCTCTGGGGGTGGTAGAAATAGATTCTCCGCTATATAAGCGATTAACCCGCTTTTCTCTCATCTTCTGGTTGTCATAAGCGTAATTGAGTGCGTTTACATAATCAGTGGTCTGATGATCAATGGGGATAATATACAAGCCTTCAGGTTTCCAAAGTGTTAACCATTTCCTGAACTCACCCTGGTCGAGCAAATCGGCTTCCTGGTTAATAAATCTGACAGCCCTTGCAAAAATATCCTGGCTCATTCACTAACTCCTTCATTAGTCATGTAAAATTTCCATTGCTGATAAGCCGCCCGCATACCCGTTTCTGCACTGACATCGCTTTTAAGGCCATCCGGGGTAGTAGTTTCACCCGCTAATCCGCGATTTACCATGATCCAGAGATTTTTACCTGCGCCACCTCCACGCTGGACTCGCTCCCAGGCTTCTGAATCATCTGGTGTGCCAAAACCCATCGGACCCTGGAAGTGTTCATGCAAGCGTAGTCGCTCCTGGTTAGCAGCCTGTGGGCCGCCCTTCATAGTGATGACCATGTGATGGATTTCTGTTTCTTTAACTGAAACCGGCTGTAGAACACGGAAAAAGGCCATTGAACAGGCAACATTAGGGAATAGATTAAGATTGAAACCACTGCCCCCTACAGCCCGGACAATACGTCGAACCTGAAGCTCTTCATATCCTTCCTGCCGAAGCTCATTAGCCAGCCCGATAAAACGTTCAGGAATATCAGCTTCGAGATTTTCTTCCAGGTCAATAAGCTCAGGAATCATCACCATCACGCTGTGACCATTACCTAAATCTTCAACATAGCCTTTGCCATCAACGAAATTAAGCATTTCTTCTGTCTGTTTATCGACTGAGCTAAGGAAAGATTTGTGTACAATCGGGAAGTGATACCCGTCAGTAGTATTTTCCAACTGAATTTTCCAGTTACCCGGAAAGCGGAATTTATGAGCCGCAGTCGCTTCGACAGGATAACCGGCACCTTGCTTCATAAACAGATCGATCCATTTTTTTGCAGGACCCAAAAAGTCTTGCAATGGTGGGGCATCCTGATTGAATGTAGCAAAAACCAGACCACCATAACTTTCGGTACGCAGGCGGATCATACCAAGTTCTGAAGTATCCAGCGTTTCACCATAACTTTCCGGATGTGGTACTCCCCGTAGTGCACCATCAAGCCCATAGCCCCAGCCATGATAAGGACATACAAAGTTATTGGTCTTTCCTTTATTGTGTTCACAAACTGTTGCGGCTCTATGGCGGCAACGGTTCAATAGTACATTAATATTTTTTTTTCGATCACGTACCACAATGACCGGATTTTTTCCTACCATAGAAGATTTAAAACTTCCCGCATCTGGCACTTCGCTTTCATGGGCGACCCAAACCCAGGTTTTGGAAAAAATACGCTCCATTTCCAGTTCGAATATATCTTCAGAGGTATACAAACTTGTGTGCACACGGTCCGACTGTATCAGACCCGATATTTCTTTATTACTAAGCTCACACTCAATATTTTTAACTGCAATTATGTCGTTCATTTATCACTCCGGGAACGGGGGGACGTTTTGGTTTATATTGTGATTATTTTTCCCCATCACCATTGGTGAGTGAGGAGAATGCTACGATTTAGTCCGAAATGGTTAATAATCCATATCCGTTATTTTTAATTGCTTTAATCTGTTATCCTGGGTTAAAACCGTAGTGGCGAAATTAATCAGCCCGATTTCGTTGCCTTTCCCGGCGATAATCTGCAGGCTCACTGGCCGGTTATTGATTTCACCCACAGGCAGGGTTATTGCCGGATGGCCAGATAAATTAAAAGGGCGCAACAGTCTGGTCAATGGTACAACGGTTATCGGATCCTGAGATTCACTCAATGTCGGAGGGAAATCAGGTAACGTTGGCAGCAGAATAAAACGATGTTTACCGAGAAGCTGATCCACTTCTTCGGTAAACATTGTGCGCACCTTTTCTGCGTTGGCCAGCTGTAGTGCTGTAACTTTTTCGCCAGACTGAATTCGGGTTCTAATATCGGCAGATAACACACCAGACTGGCACAGTGCGCCAAAGGATTGCCAGTTTTCATGGTTGATAATGGTCAGACCCGCATTATGTGCCCCGGTTAGTCCTGCAAGTATTCCTGATTCAAAATGCCAGTCACGTTGATGTAAAAAATCTTCTATAAACTTATCTATCTCTGGCAACGCCAGTCCGGGCAGCCAAACAGGGACAGGTTCAATGTCATTAGCTTCAGCCGGGAACGCCAATGATTCCAGTACCGTTTTTAGCACAGAAAGGTCACGGCAAAAAAAACCTATACAGTCGAGTGAACTTGTTGCAGGTATGACTCCATGGCGGCTGATTGAAGAAAATCCTGGTTTTAAACCGATGATCCCACAACAGGCTGCAGGCATTCTGACTGACCCACCGGTATCTGTTCCTATTGAAAAATCAGTTAGCTTACCGGCGACTACCGTGGCGGAACCTGAAGATGATCCTCCCGGAATAATTTCCGGATATAACGGATTTACTGGGGTACCTGACCAGTGATTAATTCCGGTGACACCAAAAGCGAGTTCGTGAAGTGTGGTCTTACCTTTAAGTGTATAACCACTATTAAGTAATTGTTCGATGATCCATGCATGCTCCTTAGCCGGGGCGTTATCAACCAAAGCGATGCTACCAGCGCAGGTTTTCATTCCTTTAATATCAATAGTATCTTTCACAGCAAAAGTAACGGGACCACTACCCAGAGTAAACTTTGATATATAACCATCGGACAGATTTTTAGTGAGCGGTTCTGTCGGAAAATTAGTATCCATAAATTTATCCTTGTCAATTTACCGGAGTAAGAAATCTGTTATACAGTAAACAGGTTCCTGTAATGTTTTTTACCGCAGGATTAAATAATTATTACTGTTGCTGATATTTTCAGGCTCACTAATGGCATCAATATTGGCGTTTTTGTTTTATATAATCTGAAGGCAGAGTGGGTCAAATTCTATTGTTTTATTATTACTATAAATACTATGCATGCCACTAACATTGCACTTTGATGATGCATTTTGTGTGGATGGCTATTCATTTTGGTGCAGAGAGGGTTTCATTTTTTCTTAATAAAAATTGCTAAGTGAAGTTTTTTATCTGATGATTAATTCTCTCCGTCTGGTTGAAAGGGTGAATATGAAAAATATTAATATAATGAACATTGATCTTAATCTGATGAAAACATTTCTGGCTATATGTGAAGAACGTAGCCTGACAGCGGCAGCAGACCGCTTGCATTTAAGCCAGCCAGCGGTAAGCCATGCCTTGAGGCGATTGAGAGATATATTTGGTGACCCTCTATTCATCAGAACAGCCAGTGCAATGGAACCCACTGATGCAGCCTTAAAGCTCTATCCCCCGATTGAGAACGCATTAGGTCTTATTCATGGTGCATTGACTATCCACTCAAAATTTGACCCACAGACCGCCAGCAGGACTTTCAATATCTCTATGTCAGATATGTCACAGATGTACATTCTGCCTTTTATCATGAACATTATGTCAAGCACTGCTCCTGGTTTATGTATCAATGTGGTGCAGGTACCTAATGAGAGTCTGGATCAGGCTCTGCGCAGAGGGGAGGTGGATATTGCCGTCGGTTATTTTAATCATCCGGGAGAGGAATGTATTTTTGAAGAGTTATTGCAGGATGAATTTGTCTGTATGGTCAGGGCCGGTCATCCTATCGCACAACATCAGTTGACAAAGGAACATTTGTCAGAACTACGATTTATCGAGATATCATCAAATATTACGATACATAATGTCATTGCTGACGCTGCTTTTGCCCGCGCCAGCATTTACCGTAATATTGCATTGAAAATGCCTAATTTTACTACTGCCCCTAAAATTATAGAAAAAACTGATTTGGCACTGATAGTCTCGCGAAAGATTGCGGAAACTATCAATGAGAACATACGGTTTAAAATTTTAGACTTACCAGTGGATATCCCTGCCATACGAGTTGGGATTTACCGTGATAACCGGCTGGTCGGTGATAATGGGATCGTCTGGCTCCGGGACCAGATAGTCAGCATATTTGAAAAAAATAAATAATAAGCAATGACTGAAACTGCTGCAGATATTTTCTCTCATCTTATCTATAAGAAGAAGTGATTTCCGAAATATCAGGATATGTGGTGATTGAAAAGAACTGATTGAAAATTAAACCACATGACAGGGAAATAATAATTAGTCTCATCCGTAAATGCCGGATAAAATTTAGTAGAAGTAAGAAAAAACTATGTATCAGGATCATTATGGCGCGCCAATTATGGGCGTAGTGCTACTCTATAGTGCAAATTTAAGTATATGAATAAGACTAATACATATGATGAATCAGTAGAATTTGACCATTGACTTGTCAGGGATATATTGAATGCTCAGTAAACAAATACTAATAACGTCTTATTACCTGCAAGGAATATATGATGAGTGGTGTGGTGATTGATTGTTCTGAAAAAGATATTGAGAAGGAAACTAAAAAACCTGCCCGTTTTGTATTAACGGCTGCTATTGGACAAATACTCGAATGGTATGATTTTTTTCTGTATGGTACTGCGGCTGCATTAGTCTTTGGCGATTTATTTTTTCCTGTCAGTAAAAATCCGCTGGCAGGAACCATTGCTGCTTATGCCTCTCTGGCACTGGGTTTTGTTGCAAGGCCACTGGGTGGCGTTATTTGCGGCTATCTGGGTGACAAATATGGAAGAAAGAAAGTTATGACGGCGACGATTGCGCTTATGGGTCTGTCAACGTTCATTATGGGTCTGTTGCCAAATTATCAGCAGATAGGAATAGCGGCACCGGTAATATTGATAACATTGCGTATGATTCAGGGGTTAGCTGTCGGGGGAGAATGGAGTGGTAGTATTCTGGTAATTAGTGAAAACACTCATCGTTCAAAACGAGGATTTTTTTCTGCCATGTCACCCTGTGGTTCAGTAATGGGCTTTGTTTTATCTTCAGGAGTATTTATCTTCTCCGAGGCTGTGTCAGGTTCGGCATTTAACCAATGGGGCTGGCGGATCCCTTTTTTGCTTAGCATTGTACTAACCATTATTGGCCTGTATTTACGTTTTACTCTTAAAGAAAGTGCAGATTTCGAGGCAATAAAGCGTCAGGACAAAGTCGAGAAATCACCTTTGCTCGCAGCTATAAAACAACATCCAAAAGCTATTTTAACCGTGTTTGGTTTAAGGCTTGGTGAGGGATGTGCATCGTGGATCTTTTTTGCATTTTCGATTGCATATGGAAAATATCTGGGATTGTCAGGAGATTTCATTCTGTCTTCTTTAACCTTATCAATGTTTACTATGATTCCCTTTTCCCTTCTGGCCGGCTATATGACCGATAAGTATGGCCGGAAAACTATTTATCTCGCAGGTTCGGTATTGGCATTACTCTATGCATATCCGTTTTTCCTGCTACTCGATACTAAACAGCCTGGCCTGGTTATTTTGGCGTTAATACTGGCTAATGGTGTTATTCTGGGCTTACTGGAAGGGGCACAGCCCGCATTTATCAGTGAATTGTTTCCGGCAAATATTCGCTATTCAGGCATTGGCCTCGGCAGAGAAATATCCTCTGTTATAGGTGCAGGATTAGCACCATTGATAGCCACAAGTTTATTAGCAACCTTCAATAGTCCAATACCAATCGCTATGTACCTTGGATTTATGGTACTGGTGACTGTAATTACCACACTGCTAGCACCAGAAACCTATACCCGACAACAACGTCAGCATGATAAGCGCTTATTAGAAAATTAATACTTCGCTTACCAGTGAGAGAAAATTTGCTCACTGAGGTTTTATTATATTTTTATTGAGAATTAAACTTTTAATTCGTGTGTGTATTAACCTTTCTTTAGAGGTCGAAATGAATAATAAAAGATTGTTGGTAGTAGCTACTTTGATGGTCACCAGCTATTCTCAGGCGGCTGAAATATATAATAAAGACGGTAATATACTGGATCTTACTGGAAGTATAAGAGCCAGGCATTATTTTAGCCATGATACGACTATCGATGGCGATAATAGTTATATGAGACTGGGATTCTTTGGCCAAACACAGATCAACGATGAACTTATCGGTTACGGGCGGTGGGAAACGAATATTCAGTTAAACAACTCTGAGGCTGAAGGGACATCGAACTCCAAAACCCGTTATGGTTATGCAGGTATTCGCTGGGCTGACTACGGTTCTATCGATTACGGACGTAATGACGGTGTGCTTTATGATGTGACCAGTATTACCGACTTTGCTCCGATTTTTGACTTTTTGACTGACAGCTATACTGATGTATTTATGACCGGCAGAGCCACAGGGCTTCTGACTTACCGTACGCATAATTTTTTCGGTCTGACAGATAAATTATCATGGGCGATTCAGTACCAGGGGAAAAATGGATCAGGAAGCAATAATGATTCACGAAGTGTTTACTATGAAACTGGTGATGGGATTGGAAGTTCACTGAGTTATTCTTTTGATAATGATATTAGCGTGCTCGGCGCTTATGAAAATTCAAAAAGAACAGCTGCGCAAAATCAACTGGCTTATGGCAAAGGGCAATACGCCAGTATGTGGTCTGTAGGAGTAAAATATAATCCAGGTGCATTTTATTCAGCTTTGCTTTATTCACAAGGTAACAATATCACACCGATGAAAGGCTATGGATTCGCGAATAAAACTAATAACTATGAAGCACTGATAAGGTACACATTTTCTAATGGGGTGACTCCGGGAATTGGCTGGTTTCAATCTCAGGCAAAAGATGTAGAAAATTTTGGGAATGTCACTTTAGCAAAATATCTTGACGTGAGCACTTCTTACCTTCTCGATAAAAACATGTCTGTTTATGCAGATTATCGAATAAATTTTATTTCTAAGAATTCGCCTGTAAATATATCTTCAGCCAATGATTTCGGTATAGGCATGACCTACCAGTTCTGACAGAGTCTGATAAAACATTAATCATGGAATGACCGAAATTTCTTATAAATATTTAATTCATGTATTCACTGCTACCCTGAAATTAATTTTACATGTAGAGACGACTAACGATGAATAAAACTGATTTTTTTAATGCAATGTCACTCCTGTCTGCTTCGGTTAATATAATAACCACCGACGGGCCTGCAGGAAAAGGGGGGATTACCGCGAGTGCTGTCTGTTCGGTTACCGATACTCCACCGACGCTTTTAGTGTGTATCAATAAACGAAGCTCTATCCATAATAAGATCATTCAGAATAAACAAGTATGTATCAATATACTTTCTGCCGGGCAGGAAGATATTGCCAGGGTATTTGCAGGACAATCTGATATCAGTCATGACGAACGGTTTGTCCAGAGTCTCTGGTTAGTGGGCGGCAATGGGGTGCCGACCCTCCAGGAAGCGACAGTCAATTTACAAGGTGAAGTCAGTCATCAACAGGATTCCGGTTCTCATACGGTTTTCTTTATTGCTCTTTCCGCGGTCAGTTTTAAAGAAAACCCGTCCAGTCTGACTTATTTTAACAGGCAATTTCACTCACTGGGGCATTGTTAATTCTGGAGGTCTTCGATGAATTTTTGTCTGTTTGCCCGGGCTGTCAACGGAATGGTGACAGAACAGGCGTTGGCTGAGTTAACAGAAAATATTGAGCTGATTAGCGGCCTTACCGGTATGTCTATTCACCACCCGGAATTACACGCGGGTGATGATCCCTGTATCGAAAACCAGCAAAGTCCTGGCAGTGTACTGCAGTGTTACTTCGATAATATTTCATATGCTGAAGCTGCACTGGCAGAAAAAAGTTTTCTTTACGACTGGCTATCGGAGGCTGGAGGTGTAGACCAATTTTTCTGCCAGATAATGTCGGTCAGATATTATCTGACGTCAAAATCACCACGAGATAATACCTTGACCTCGTATCTGGTAGGTTATCAAAGCCAGGACGAACTTAGTCATTACTGGGTCGGGGAATATCTGAAAACCCACCCGGTGCTTCTGACACAACTGCCGGCAGTAGTGGGGGTGGAGGTTTATACCCCGGTAAACTTCTATTCCGATTATCCATTCGTTGAACGCTTCATTCAACGTAATAAAGTGGTTTTTAATTCGGTGGAAGAATTATCAGCGTCACTTAACTCACCGGTCAGGAAATTGTTGCGTGAAGATTATCAGCGATTGCCTGTCATGGATTTAAAATCCCCACATTACCCGATGCGTTCTTTCATTATTGAAGTTAATGATATCTAACACAAATATATGGTTGAGTCGGGTTTTTATAAAGATGCTCTGTAGTCGTAATATTAACCCTGGTTATTTACGCTATCAATAATGAGAATTGGTTTTTAATCAGTAAAGCAGTCATTTTAATAATTCATGTTATTTTTGTTAAAGGTGATCAAATGACCGTGATTAATAACATCCAGTACACTAACAAACTGGATAGTCAATTCGGACAATCGGCTATGGATATCCTGTTGACGGAAATCGAATCCCGAAGAGAAGAGTTCGGCCATGTTTCTCATGTCCCCCGGGATGTGATAGATAAAATGATAGATGCGGGCATTTTTCGTGCGACAACGCCCAAAATGTTTGGTGGTGATGCTTTACCGCCGATGGATTTCCTGAAGATTATTGAAGATATCGCACAAAGGGATGGTTCGGCAGCCTGGGTTGCGGCTTTTGGCTCAGCAAATATCTATGTCGCTGCATTGCCGGTGAAAACCCAGGCGGTAATTTATGCAAAGGGGCCTGATCAGGTCTATGGCGGTGGCTTATACCCGGTACAGCCAGCCATCCGGCTGGAAAATGGCTGGCAGGTCAGCGGCCACTGGAAATTTGCCAGCGGTTGTAAAGGCGCTGACTGGCTGGGTGTCGGTATCGGCGGCACCCCGGCTAATGGAAGTGGTCAGTCTGCGGGGAAACCACTGACGGCAGTATTCCCAGCCAGTGAAGTGGAAATTGTTGAAAACTGGAATGTGGTGGGAATGCAGGGAACAGGAAGTCATGATCTGCGCATTGAGAGTAAGGCCGTTCACGACGACTGGACATTTATTCGTGGTAGTAGTGCGACTATTGATGAACCGCTTTATCACTATCCTTCAGTTTGTTACCAGGCCCAGGTACATGCTGCAGTGAATCTGGGATTAGCCCGTGCAGCTTTGGATCTTGTGGCTTCAATGTCTGGCAGTGACAAAACATTGACCGGATCACCACGACTCGGGGACAGAGCTTATTACCGGATTGCTCTCGGTAAAGCGGAAGCGATGTTCAGGAGCGTCAGGTCCTTTTTTTATGAAGCACCAAACGACGCATGGGGTGATATTCAGGCGGGAAAACCTATTCTGGATCAGCAGGCGAATTTATTACGGCTGAGTGCATCACATGCTGCACTGGTTTGCTCGGAAGTCATCAAAGCGGCATTTCATCTGGCGGGAACTGCGGCAATATTTGAATCTAACAGGATGCAATGGATTTTACGGGATTCTATGGTTGTCACCCAGCATGCATTTCTTAGTGAGGCAACTTATGACGGGGCCGGAGCTATTTTCGCGGGAATTTCGCCACTCACGCCTTATCCATAATATTTAAAGTGACTTATTTTATTAATTAGAAATTTTATGTAAAGGATATTTTATAATGAATGAGCATGCTATTGATGCATTGGTAAGACGGATTAATGTTCTTGAAGCAGAGTCTGAAGTCAGAAGACTGGAAATGCGCTATATGTTTTTATGTGATACGCCGTTGCCAGAATATGGCGTTAAGGGCGATGCTGAACGCATTGATCTTATTGTTGAGCTCTTCGACGAAGACGCCGTCTGGGAAGGTGTAGGAGAATATTATGACGGACAATTTGGCCGTGCTGTTGGTAAGGCGGCTATTCGCCAACACTTTAATAATTTCTGGGGAAGCAAGAAAGAGCCGGCATTGCTACTCAATTGTCACTATATGACCTCAGAACAAATTCATGTATCAGCTGATGGACTTACAGCCACAGGGCAATGGGTGCATATGCAACCATGGTTATTTTCTGATGGAAAGGCATTATTACGTTCTTCACGATTATTTAATAGTTTCAGGAAATGTGATGACGGGAAATGGCGTTTTACACGTAACCGTACCGAAAATGTTTTCATCGCACCGTTATCAGCAGACTGGGCATCCGACTATCCTTCAGCCTCAGTGTTGATGAAGCCATAACAGAATCGTTTTCGCGCCCCCGGCTGTTAATCTGACAGCCGGAGTACAAACTATCTGAAATATGTTCAGATGCTGACTTTCACCTTCCTGCGTGCTGACAGCAGATAGGCTGAAACCCCACAGACCAGGATAAACCACGGAATTAGCGTAATAATTTTTGAATCGCTGCCGCTAAGGGTTTGTAGATTATTAATCACCAGAATAATGGTGACCACCATACAGATAAACGACAGTACCGTGGCCCGGAAGAAGCTGAATATTTGGTGTGATGATTCTCTCCGACGGTTTTAGTACCAGGTACGCGAGCGAGAAGCCTGATTCAAGGATATGTACCATTGGATCGAGGCCGACTCCGATGATCTGCTCTTCATAACAGCACCGCAGATATTCCCACCGCCATATCGTTTCTCGCCTTCAGCCTGATTGCGGGTTATCAACCGCTCGACGTGAGTAAGCGACTGACGGATAAACGAAACACATTAACGGAATTTTAATAGTTTCCCTGAAAAATGGATATTTCTGGCATAATCGCCGTCATCTGAATGTTTTTGCAGACGACCTGATTAAGTTTTTTACGATTTTAACTGGAATACTGGAAATTATTGAACTAAGTTAACCCGCAATATGCAGTTGATTACTCTGATTACTGCCGTCAGATATCGCAGGGTTTGCTCATTATGCCGTTTAATTCAGGCTTGCCGAAGTCGTCTATCCTATTCTTTTTAATTACATTTATACTGTTTATTATTCCGTTAAGTCTTGCCCGGAGCCATAACATTGTATTTTTTTGGCCGGTAAATACAGTCTCGGCGTTACTCATGTTGTATATCGCGAGAAGAAATTCCCGATGTCGACGAACGACGGCTATTTTTCTCTATAGTCTGTATCTTCTGGCTGGAATATTAGCATCGTTAATGGGTGATGATGCTAATCCTGTCCATCAGTTACTGGTCCTGGTATGGATTAACTCTTTGCAGATGATATTTATTCCGCTGACAATCGCGATATTGGTGAAAAAGCGCTGGCTTATTTTTCCTTACCGAAAAACCATGATAATGCTGATTCCGGTGGTTTGTGCCAGTCTGCTACAGTCATTGTGTTATGCGGTGTTTGTCGCTTACATCCAACAGCACGTGTCGTTATTTGGTTTGATTGAATGGACCAGCGAGCAACTGGCCACCGGGTTGATCATGGTGATGATCGTCTATCCGTTTTTTTTTCGTCAGGCTTTACCGGTGACTGGAATTAAAAGGCAGCGTTTTATAGTGCTGTTTGGTTTTATGGTATTGGTTCAGTTTATGATGTTTTTTAATTACTGGCTTGGCGTCTCATCCATCGCGGCGCTGGCGCTGTTTATCTCTGCCCGTTATCTTAACTTTTACGCATCAGTCTTTTATAACGGACTGTTTCTACTGATGTGTTCGTTGATGCGTGGCTATTATTATCTGAAGACTGATGCCGTAATCTATGGCAACAGTCTATACAGGGAGATATTTTCTCACCGACTGGAAGATATTTCTCTGGCGATTATTTCCGTGTTTCTGTGTGAGTTAATGCACTGGAAACAACGTGCCGTAAACAAGATGACCCGACAGTCAGAAACGGATTATTTAACAAAGCTGTATAATCGTCGCTACGTATTTTCGAATAAAAACATCATTATTTCGGGGCAGCAACAAGGTTTTATCTTACTGGATATCGATAACTTTAAAAGTATTAATGACAATTATGGTCACGACAGCGGGGATGAAGTACTTAAGTCAATTTCCGCAACCTTAAAAGAGTTACGTTACCCGGGCATGATAATTTCCCGATGGGGGGGTGAGGAATTTTTTGTCATCTTCAGCAGTCATCATCGTTGTGAATTTGTTGCTTTTTGTGATCAACTTCTGGAAGCGGTCAGAACCACCAGGGTTAACGGCGGCCATCAGAAGATTCCCCGGGTGACGGTAAGTTGTGGTGCGGTTTTTAACCCTGATTATCAGGGGAATTTTGAAAATATGATTTCCGTCGCCGATAAAATGCTCTATCAGGCAAAAGCCCGGGGAAAAGATTGTTATGTGATTTACGATATCTGATTCACAGGGAGGGGCAGAATGCAGACTGTCTTTCTGGCCGGGCGTGGAATCGTTGTCATTAGTTTTATCCGCTATCGGTCATTCCGCGAATTGAAAGGAAGGTAATGGGTTCCTGTCGTCAGCCGCTATTAATCAGGGTATGCTGGTCGGCGTTTTCCGTCTCATCAGCTGATTATGCCAGGAGTGTTTATGTCTGAAACCAACGTTATCCGTATTGCCGCTGCGGTTATTACCGACAGACAACAGAGAATGCTGTTGGTGAGGAAAAAAAATACCCGCTATTTTATGCAACCAGGCGGTAAAATCGAGCCACAGGAATCGGCACAAGCCGCAGTGATCAGAGAATTGCAGGAAGAACTCGGCGTTTCGCTAAAGGCTTCTCTGTTAATACCGATGGGGGAGTTCACTGAAAACGCCGCGAATGAACCAGGTTATATCGTTCAGGCCACCTTGTTTCGTCATGAGCGACCGCTGAGTGAAGTGGCTGCGGCCGCCGAAATCGAGGAAGTGCGCTGGGTATCGCGCGAAGAAGCCAACACCTTATTGCTGGCTCCGCTGACTAAAAATATCATTATTCCGTGCGTATGGGGCGGTTATAACTAATCAGTAATATTTACTCTGGTTCATTAAATACCAGGTTTTCAACTGTTTGAATTTTTAGTAAACCACATGCTGATCAATGGGGAAGTCATTCACTGATTTTTGCCAGTAATCGTTCAGCATGTTGTCTCACTCGCGGTAACATTTTCGCCCTTTGCTGAGCACTGTCTGCTATGTAAGACAGGCCGCCGGTATAGATATATCCAGTACATTCCATACCGCATAAAGAGGCAAATTGCTTTAACGGTGGCATAAAGTCTTCTATGAAATAGTTTTGCATACCGCCAGGGCGATACATTTCCTCCGAAGCTCCTGAAGTGAAAGAAAAAATTATTCTTTTGCCGGATAATTTAGAACCCTGCGAACCGTGGGAAAAACCATAAACAAATACATCTTCCATCCATTTTTTCATTAACGAAGGAACGCCATACCAAAAAAACGGGAACTGCAAAACGATAATGTCAGCAGAGACTAAACATTGCTGCTCTTTTAAAACATTGATTCCATAATCAGGGTATAAAGTATCTAATGTTCGATGTTCTGCTGCGGGAATCTGTTGTGAAATAAGCTTTAAAATCTCCTTGTTCGCGAATGATTTTTTCAAATCCGGATGACCAGAAATAATCAGTATGTTTTTCATTTTTTTTCTCACTTTACATATTTAATCTATCTAAAACAATGAGTTGCATATAAGTTGTTTGCAGGACACGCAGTTAATAATTACGTTCGCGGTGAGTTGCCTGGTTCTGCAGTGAACCTCAGGATACGAGGTTAGTTGAATAAGTTTAATGGGACTCCGGGTTGAATTATTTATAACCTAAGGTTAATAATTCCATATTGATTATCTGAACCGGGAGAGACCACGTGCAATTATTACAACGGGCGGGAGGCATAGTTTCTTTTGCTGAAGCGGCAGATGCAGGGAGTTTTTCCGCGGCCGCACGACGTTTGGGGATTAGTGCTGCTGCTGTCAGTAAAAATATTGCCAGTCTTGAAGAAGTCCTGGGTGTCAGACTAATGAACCGGACTACCCGAACATTAAGTCTTACTGAGGAAGGAGCCTTATTTCTTCAACAAGCGCGTAAAGTGCTTGAGGTTGTAAACGATGCCGCGGAAATTATGGCGACCAGCAAAAATCCTGTTGCAGGTCATGTCAGAATTTCAACCAGTGCGGCTTTTGGCAGGGATTTTTTTCTACCGCTACTTCCAGAGTTAAAGATAAAATATCCTGGACTCACGCTTGAAACTGATTTTGATGATCGCCGTATTGATTTTGTACAGCAAGGATATGACCTGGCGATTCGCGGCGGAACAATTACAGATTCATCTCTGATATCGAGACCAGTGTGTCAGTTAAACCGGGTGCTGGTGGCTTCGCCTGACTATCTTGAGCGTTATGGCATCCCACAACATCCTGACGATTTACGTCGCCACTCCTTAATCGCGCGCCGTTTCCTGGGAGGAAAGGTATCTTCATGGGAATTCAGACTTAATAATGGGGGACGAATAACCGTGGTGCCTCAACCTGCAGAACTCACGTTGTCAGCGCCTGAGACACTAGCTGATGCAGCAAGTATGGGGTTGGGGATTGCTGAAACAGGTATTCACCATGCCTTAAATTATCTGAAAAAGGGACAGCTGAAAGCGCTACTGTTAGGCATGCATGACCCCGGAGATTATACTATGACTTTACAATATCCTCATCGGGCACTAATCGCACCGAGGGTCAAAGTCACAGCAGAGTTTCTGCTGAGTAGATTTGAACAGACAGAAGCACTGCACTTCCCCGTCAGCGGGTTGTGGGATTTTCGGGCTGAATAAGCGAATAACTCTTTCTTTAAAGTGAAACAGAGATATTTTTCACATTCACACCCCATGTATCGTAATGCTTTAACCAGCATAGAAAATGCCCGGCTGGCGTCGAATGAGATAGAAAAAAACGAAAAGCCGGAAAATCCGGAATGAAGTGTTCGGAAACCTGGACATATTGGCGTTTATCAGGTTGATGCTTCGCAAATTGCCGCGAAAGGAAAGCAAGGATAAGTCTCTTTGCAGGCTTCCACGGCATTTGCGATATTAGTGAATAACTACAGGAGAGGGGTTATTCGTTGTTCCTGCCCAGTCTGGCTGAGAGTGAAGCAGCTATCTCCAGCAATTTTTTACCTATGGTGTCAATGGTGTGCGGCCCGGCTTCCTGTTGCAACAGACTCACAGCCAGACCTGCTACCGCCAGGCCGGAAAAATCCCTGACTGGTGCGCCAATACACAACATACCTTCGCGGATCTGTCCGTTATCGATGGAATAACCACATCCCCTGACATGGGCTAATTCTGCGGTTAAGGCACTGACAGAATGCACACTGTGGCTGGTCAGTGGTTCCGGCCAGCGATCGGCAAAACGTCGGCAGATCTCTTCATCACTTAACGTACTGAGAATGGCTTTACCGGTCGCAGTGAATGGCGCGGGCAGTCGCATGCCAATGCTGAAGGTAAAACCCAGAGCGGCTTTACTGTTCGAACAGGCAATGTAGACCACCTGGCAGTCATCCAGTACCGTGAGGGTAACGGTAAATTCACGTAGTTCATTTCGTCCCTGTAACAGGCGCTGAAATTCTTCAACCAAATCGGTCTGGCACAGGAAAGCATTTGCCCAACTCATGATTCGGGAACCGACCCGGTAAGTGCCGTCACTGTTGCGAATCAGCATGCCTTCATCTACCAACGCAGCACAGAGACCATGTACCGAACTCTTTGGCAGCCCGAGTTGGCTGACAATTTGGGTAAAGCTGAGCGGTGAGGGAGACTGACTGATCAGATCAAGGATCTGCACTGACCGGCGTAATGCAGGCACAGTCACTCCCGGTTTTTCTTCTGCTGAAATTTTAGGCATTGATCGCACTTCCGTAACAGTAATTTGACGTTTTATTAATAATTGCTCAAAATTCATCCTAATGAATATAGTTCAACAGGTTGAACTTTGTCCACCGGAACCGGAGAAAATGATGCTCAAATTACACGATCCTTCCCTGTTAAGGGAAACCTGCCTGCTGGCAGGAGAATGGCGCTCAGCCGCGGATGGCGCGACTCTGGCGGTAAATAACCCTGCAACCCTTGATATCATCGCCCATGTTCCCCGCCTCGCACAGGCAGAAGTGGAACAGGCGGTGGTCTCCGCTCAGCAAGCCTTCGAACAGTGGAGACAACAAACTGCCGGTCAGCGCTGTGCTTTGCTACGCCGTTGGTTCGAATTGATTACCGAAAACAGCGAAGATCTGGCGGCGATTATGACGGCCGAACAAGGGAAGCCGTTGGCTGAATCACGTGGTGAAGTGAGCTACGCGGCCTCATTTATCGAATGGTTCGCCGAAGAAGGCAAGCGTACTTATGGTGATGTTATTCCGCCGACTCAGGCAGATAAACGGCTGCTGGTGATTAAACAGCCAGTTGGCGTCTGTGCTGCTATCACTCCCTGGAATTTTCCTGCCGCCATGATCACCCGTAAAGCCGGGCCTGCACTGGCGGCGGGCTGTGTGATGATTGTGAAACCCGCTAAACAGACTCCGTTGACGGCACTAGCGTTGGGTGAGTTAGCGATGCGGGCAGGGATTCCGGCGGGTGTCCTGCAGGTGATTACCGGTGACTCCAAAGTGATTGGCGGGGTTTTGACCCGCAGTGATGTGGTCAGGAAATTATCATTCACCGGTTCGACGGCTATCGGCCGGTCGCTAATGGCAGATTGTGCACCAACGCTGAAACGATTATCACTGGAACTGGGGGGTAATGCGCCGTTTATTGTTTTTGATGATGCAAATCTGGAGGAGGCGGTGGAAGGAGCGTTGCAGTCAAAATACCGCAATGCCGGTCAGACCTGTGTCTGTACAAACCGTTTTCTGGTGCAGTCCGGAATATACGACCGCTTTGCACAACGGCTGGCAGAGAGAGTGGCTGAACTGAAAATTGGTGACGGTGCCGATGAAGGCGTTCAGATAGGCCCACTGATAGATGAGGACGCAGTGGTCAAGGTGCAACAACATCTCAAAGACGCGCAGCAAAAAGGCGGCAAGGTCACCATCGGCGGTGAGCGACTCACGCCTGAGGGGCTGTTTATAACCCCTGCGGTGATAGTGAATGCGGACCGGGAAATGTTGGTCGCTCGTGAAGAAACCTTCGGGCCGGTAGCGCCATTGTTCCGTTTTGATACCGAACAGCAGGCGATCGAAATGGCGAACGATACTGAATTCGGGCTGGCAGCTTATTTTTATACCGAAAACAGCCGACGGATGTGGCGGGTCTCTGAGGCTCTGGAATACGGCATGGTGGGTCACAATACCGGACTGATTTCGAACGAGGTCGCTCCGTTTGGCGGGATTAAACAGTCAGGGATTGGCAGAGAAGGTTCAAAATACGGTATCGATGAGTATCTGGAGATTAAGTATCTCTGCACTACCACAGGCTGAGCAGACACTTTTTTCACTGCAACGTTGATTGCGGCAATCGCCGGTCAGTAAGGAATCCACTATGTCAGAGTTTATTAAGCCATTTGAATTTACCACGGTACCTTCCATTCTGGTGGAATGGGAAGGTGCGCGGCGTTTGGGAGAAATTCTTGCCGGTCGCTTTTCTGAACGCAATGTCCTGATTGTCACCGATGGTGGTCTGGTGAAGGCGGGTTTGCTGGAGCCGGTAGAACAGAGCCTGCGCAGTCACGGGTTTGAGGTGGCGGTGTTTGACCGCGTAGTGGCCGATCCCCCGGAAGCGCTGGTGCGTGAATCTGCTCAACGGGCAAAAGATCATCAGACCAGCCTGGTGATTGGGCTGGGAGGGGGATCTTCGCTGGATGTCGCAAAGATTACGGCAATTCTGGCAAATTCCTCTCAGGAACTGAGTGGGTTGTACGGTATTGATAATGTCCGGGGACAACGTCTGCCGCTGGTACAAATCCCGACCACGGCCGGGACAGGCTCCGAAGTGACTAATATTTCGATTCTTACGACCGGCGAGACCACCAAAATGGGTGTCGTGTCACGCCAGTTGTACTGTGATTTTGTGCTGCTGGACGCGCAACTCACCGTCGGGCTGCCTGCAACCCACACTGCGGCTACAGGGATTGATGCGATGGTCCATGCCATCGAGGCTTATACCAGCCAGCATAAAAAGAATCCGCTGTCAGATGCTCTGGCGCGGGAAGCTTTACGTCTGATTTCAGCGCAACTGGTGATTGCCTGTGGTGATGGCAGTAACCGCAAAGCCCGCGAAGCTGTTTTGTTGGGGGCAACCCTGGCCGGACAGGCATTCTCCAACTCTCCGGTGGCGGCGGTACATGCGCTGGCCTATCCGCTGGGCGGACATTATCACATCCCCCATGGGCTATCGAACGCCCTGATGTTGGGCGCGGTACTCCGATACAACGCGAAACAGGCGGCCCCTTTATACGCTGAACTGGCGGATGTGCTGAACGTGGGTGCCGGTGGCGATATTCAGACTCGCTGCGGTGCCTTTATCGACGAAATGATCCGCATTATGGATGAAAGCGGTGCGCCAAGGCGTTTACGCGATGTCGGTGTGAGGGAAGATACCCTGCCGCTACTGGCCTCTGACGCAATGAAGCAGACTCGTTTGCTGATAAATAACCCGGTTGAGGTTAGTGAAGCTGACGCGCTGGACCTGTACCGGCAGGCTTTTTAAGCCGTCGTCATTGTACCCTACGTACTGCAAGCAAAGGACATCTCACCATGACTGATATTCGCTTATATATGTTTCAGACCGGCTCGCTGAAATGCAAAGTACACAACATCAAAATGAATCAGGGCGACGGCGCCGATTATGAAATACCGGTGCCGTTTTTCCTGCTTACTCATCCTCAGGGCCACACTCTGATAGACGGCGGGAATGCGGTGGAAACAGCCACTGACCCGAAAGGCTATTGGGGCGGCATCACTGATGTCTACTGGCCGGTCATGCGGGAAGATCAGGGATGTGTGGCGCAACTTAAAAAAATGGGTATCCGGCCGGAAGAGATTCGTTATGTATTACAGTCGCATTTGCATCTTGATCATACCGGGGCGGTGGGCCGGTTCCCGAATGCCACCCATATTGTACAGCGCCGTGAATATGAGTATGCCTTTACTCCTGACTGGTTTGCTGCGGGTGGCTATATCCGTAATGATTTCGACCGTCCCGGCCTGAAGTGGGAGTTTCTCAACGGAGAAAATAATGATTTTTATGATATTTACGGCGACGGTACGCTGAAGACGGTCTTTACTCCCGGCCATTCCCCCGGACACCAGTCGGTACTGGTGACATTGCCAAACAGCGGATCGTTACTACTGACCATCGATGCTGCCTACACCATGGATCACTGGGATGAAAAGGCACTGCCAGGCTTTATGTCGTCGGCGGTAGAAGCAGTACGTTCGGTGCAAAAGATGCACAGTGTGGTCGAGCGTACCGGTGCCAAAGTGGTCACCGGCCACGATCCCGATGCCTGGCCATCTTTCCGTCATGCTCCGGAATATTATGATTAACGATTGAGCAGTTAATTTTTTGTCCGTACAGGAAAAATCCAGTACGGACAAAAATAGTACCGATCTGTGTTTTTTTCAGAATTCATAGTAATAGTGTGATCAGCAGGATAAATCACAGGGCACTTACCGCAGCCCTGTGACTGACACAGACTCACTTCTTCTTATTTAGCATCGCCTGCAAATCGGCAAATGGATTATAGGTGGCCGCACCGATATCTTTTTGGGCATCATCTCCGGCGACAACGCGGGTGCCGTACTGATCGGCTTCCGTATATTTTGAGTGCTCATGATCATGACAATACAGACACAATAGTTCCCAGTTGCTGCCGTCTTCGGGATTATTGGTGTGGTCATGATCAATATGATGAACGGTCAGTTCACGCAGGTTTGAATAGACAAACTCCCGCGAGCAACGTCCGCATATCCACGGGTATATTTTGAGTGCCTTCTCGCGATAACCGCTTTCCAGCCGTGCATAGTTTTTGGGGATCAGTGCCATTGCTGCTACCTGTGAACAAGATAAAGTGGAACAAGCCGCTACTATAGCTTAACCCGGCAGATAATGGGAACGAGCAGGGGACTGGTTTTGTTTTTCATGATCAGGTCTGCTCAGGGAAGGGCCTTGCCGTGGTAGTCAGATTTTCGCCAACGCCTCCCACGCTAATCTTTGGTTGCCAGCCCATCGTGTCGAAATCCTTACCCTTTTTAATCTCAGCCATCGTCATTTCAGAAGTCTCCCTGTTGAGTTAACTACTGACCGGGATCTGTTTTAGGTCGAAGTGGTTACTATAAGTGACTATAACTATTGATGATTATCACTTTCTGGTTTGTCGGGCAAATAGCAATAAATGTTAAGGTCTGGATCCGGCGAAAGATATAATTACTTAAGTTTACATTAAGAATAATAAATGGTTACACTTTGCTGATAAACAGAACGAAATCTTTTGGCTATGACGTCTATTTCACCCGGGAGGGTGAAATTTTTAACGATCTTATCTTCAGTGATAACTTCGAACAATTTGTAGTTAAAAAATTTCCCAGTGGCAATCCTCTGCGTGATATTTATCTGGTCAGGTATATTTCAAAGTACTTCATTATCAAGCGTGACCGGGAAGTAGATCACCGGCTGGAAAAGCGGTTGCAGAATTTTATCTACCGATCTGCCAATCTTCGTCTGATGCACTATCTGAATCAGGGAAGGGAGTGGTTATTGAATTACACCCCGAATATCTATTTTATTGCTGAAAAGAAAAGGTTTCGTCAATGCATTGATAGTTATGCAGTTTTTGAATTCATTGATGGAGCGTCGATTGGCGAAATTGATCAGTCTAATATAGAACGGGTCAGTGAATGTATTTCGGCTCTTCATCGCGGTGGATTATCTTCCAATGATATTCATGCCGGAAACTTTATTATATGTGATGACGGGCGGTTGAAAGTGATTGATTTGTCATTTAAAGGCAGCCTGTCGTTGTGTAAAGCTAACGACATGCTGCTTCTGGAGAATAAATATCAGGTTCAGGTGACCAGGAAAAATCTCTATTATTATCTGCTGAAAATTAGAAATAACCTGCGTACTCTGTCGAGAAAAATACGCGGTAAGCTCTGAATTATTTTTCGCAGCAACAGAGTGTCAAAAATTTTCTGAAACAACTATCAACACGACTTATCGCAGAGACCACCGGTTTCACCACCAGCATTTGAATCGTGAATACCGGCTGTCATGTTATTTCTGCAGGAAAACCCGGGCACTGGATAACCTGTTGTGACTGACGGTAAAAATATCTTCACCACGTACCAGAAAAGGGTTATTTACGGGGCCGTATCCCCAACTGACACGAGCAATGCCATGATTCCACTGTACCGGAGCAGGAGTGAAAATAAAGCCGCTGTGCAGGGATTGTACTTTACCAATCGCCGCATTGACCTGTTCCATACCCTGATTAAGACCATTCTCGTCGGCAACAAAAAAGTCCGCTGTATAGACCGTTGGAAATTTTGCCGCTCGTTCAGCGGGATGGGGATCATTCCAGAGGGCAAAATGACGGTCAATCAGTTGCTGTAATCCCGCAGGTTCGGTCTGAGTTGCTTCTATATTCATGTTGATCTCCTTCGCAAAGACATTATGGGCACCGGTTAGCAGACCGGTGGCCAGTAACATAGTGCTGAATATTTTCTTCATCCGTTTATCCTCTTAGCCGGCAGTTTTTTCTTTACCGGTTAGTTCAATCTGAGAACCCCAGGGAGTCAGAAAGTAAAACCACTGGGTGCCATCGGCATTGGTGACCGGTTCACTCAGTATTTTCAGACCGGCTTTTTTCAACGCCTGGTATCCTGCCATCACGTCGCTGGTCTTCAGGGCAATATGGGTTTCGGCATCGTCGTCCTGGTGTGGGCGATGATGATCAATCTGTTTTCCGCTGTACTGAAACAGTTCTACGCCGGTACCATTCGGTAAGCGCACCATGGCAAAATGCTTAAGTTCGCTGGACTGATGCCAGTTATAGGCGGTTTTCCAGGCGGCCGGAATGGCCCCAGGCGCTATGTCGGATTCCATTGTGGCGCCAAAGGTGGTCCGGAAAAAGCTGATAGCCTGGTTCAGGTCAGGAACGTTAATTCCGACATGATCTAAACCGGCAACGGTCACCAGTGGGGTCTGTGCGGCGCTGATTGCCGGGACTGAAAAACTGGCAGCACCCAATACCAGTGAGGAAGCGAACAACAATGAAGTGATTTTCTGGTGGCTCATGTTAATTATCCTTCAGATAAATGATTCACCCGACGAATCTTTGTTGCTGACCGTCGGTATCGTTTGGTTTAAACAGCATATCGACGGGGAGCTAATTTCAAAATAGAATGATTTGAAACTCATCATTGCAGATTTGAAATGAATAAATTCCCGGATTTTGAAGGACTCGCGATGTTTGCCAAAGTCGCCGAAGAAGGGTCATTCGCTGCGGCGGCCAGAGTGATGGGGGTGTCGGTACCCACCGTATCACGTGCTGTAGCCAGACTTGAGGAACGGTTAGGCGGGCGCCTGTTTAACCGCACCTCGCGGCAGTTGTCACTGACAGAGTTTGGTCAAAGCATGGCGGCAAAAGCCTCGGAGATATATCGTCAGGCAGAAGAGGTTGAAAGTGAAGCCCATGAACTTTCGGTGCAACCACGCGGTCAGGTTCGTTTGGCGGTGCCTATGTCATTTGGTCTGCGCTGGGTTGCACCACTGTTACCGAAACTACTGGATCAGTTCCCCGAGCTGAGCGTCGATCTTCATCTGTCTGATGCCTCCGTGGATTTAATCGCTGAGGGTTTTGACGCGGCATTGCGAATCGCGGCATTGCCGGATTCTTCGCTGGTAGCGCGTAAGATCTGTAACGTGACACAGTACCTGTTGGCTTCTCCGGACTACCTTACGCGCGAGGGAGTGCCTCAGCACCCGCGTGAACTGTCGGCCAGAACATGTTTTAGCTATGCTTATCGTGCCCGCAGCCAGGTGTGGCGTTTCACTCATCCTTCGGGTGCTCAGGAAGATGTCGTACCCAATGGCCCGTTGCGGGTGACAAATTCAGATGCATTACTGCCACCACTGCTGGACGGGCAGGGGATTGCCGAATTGCCGGACTTTATGGCGGCTGAGTATCTGAAAACGGGTCAGTTAATCCATCTGCTGGATGAATGGTCAATGACTCAGGGCGGGCTCTATTTTGTGACCCCGACAGCCCGCAGTCGTCCGCTCAAAGTGAAGGTATTGTCAGATTTCTTTGTTAAGCACCTGAGTGATCCTGAGTGGGGTTAAGCTAAGACAGTGTCATTTACCGGACACTGTAACCATTTCATTTTTGCAATGATGTCTTTCTTTATTTTCTATTTTGTGGTTTTCAGGGTTCCTTTATTGTTGTCTTATGCCGCAGACAGCCGGCTTCAAAACAGAAGGGCATCACTCATGAAAACAGCCGTACAGCTACTGCAAAACTATCTGGACAGTATCCGGGACCCAAAAGCCGCTGCTGCACTTTTTGCCGCTGAGGGTGCTCTGGAATTACCGTATCTGCAGACTCTGGGCCAGCAACACAGGGTTCAGGGACCGGCAGCTATCGAAAGCTTTATTGGCGGGCTGCTAAGTAAAGTTACTGAGTTTCGTTTCCGTAATATCCGGTTCTTTATTGAAACACCGACCCAGGCTTTTGCCGAATATAGCGTGGAAGCTCCTGTCGAAGGAACCGGACGGATATACAAGCAGACCTATGCCGGAAGGCTGGTCGCGGAAGACGGGAAGATAGTTTTGTTGCGTGAATCACTGGATACGCTTGCAGCGTGGCGTGCTTTCCACGGCGAATAATCCTGAGCTGAGCCTGTCTGCAAGGCGTTACTCAATTCAATAGTAGACTTACGGAGAAAATAATGAGCCTTAGCCCTAAAATTAGTACCGCGGGTGATCACGATAAAACCCTGCCGACCGAAATCATCGTCAGTGCCTACTACCGTGTGCACCCTGAAGACCGGCAAACCTTTATTGATGCGGTTAAACCGGAAATGCATGCGGCTCAGCAATTACCGGGCTGTGTATTTTATGCCTTTTCTCAGGACCTGGTGAATCCGGATGCATTTCATCTGTCCGAAGGGTGGGCGAATATTGAAGCCTATGAACGTCATGAGCATTCGGAAACCTTTCTAAAAGCGCTGGCCACCGTGGTGAAAAACGTACGTATTCTGCATCGCGAAGGGATTCGTTATGATGTGGCCAAACAGCATATTGATGATCCGCGCGGAAAAGTCGCGTCCTGACAGGTTTTGCAGAAGCTTTCAGAAGAATCATTGCCGTTTTTCAGGCTAAGATAGCAGATATCAGGTCAGTCATATATCTGACTGACCACACCCTGAATAAAACACTTAACCCGTGGGGATCTTAACAATGTCAGTCACTTCAGGCGCACACCATATTGGTTTAACTGTCAGTAACCTTGAAGAGAGTGCTGAGTTCTTTACTAAATTGTTAGGATGGAAAGAAGTCAAACGACGTGATGATTATCCTGCCATCTTTGTAAAAGATGATTCACTGATGATTACGCTCTGGAAAACACAAACCACAGCGCCGGTTAACTTTGCTCGCAAAACGAATGTCGGACTCCATCACTTAGCACTACGAGTTGACAACCAAGAGGCTCTTTATCAGTTGCTGAAGGTGTTGAAGGATAATCAGATTGAAATCGAATTTGAGCCAACCCTGTTGGGTGACGGGCCGTCAATGCATATGATGTGCTATGAACCCAGTGGGATAAGAATTGAGTTCTATTGCGCAGGGTAGATGAATTTTTAGGTATTGGCAGGATAAATGCGGTCAGGGATTTTCTGGTGACCTTTGCAGTTAAGCAGTTAATATACCAGCCCGGAAATTACCGGCCTGTTTAGCAGTAGAGTTAATCGCTATCCCGCCTAAGTTTCCCTGTCCGTTTTATTAAAAGGTAGTGAGACGACAATATCCTCGTACGGGAAACTGCCTTCTGTTTCTGGCTGTGGACTACCGTTACCCGGAATCCGGCGGCTTTGGTGTTCAGACGTCTACCGACCCACCGGTCACCGAGCCACCAGGGGGGAGAAAAGTGTTATCCCCGGGGCTGGTGTGCAATAACTCCGGTTAATCCCTGAATAGCCAGGCCGTCTGGTCCGGCTCAAGTTCCCATTTCAGACCATTGAGCGGAGGAATATAGTGGCCGTTATCTTTGCTGCCGATTTCACTGGCATACATCCGGTTGAGTTTCTCATTGAGTTCATTAATGATGGTCGTAAATTTCTGATCATTGGCCAGATTATTTATTTCCTGAGGATCGTTTGTTAAGTCGTAGAGTTCAATATCGTTATATCTGCGAAGCATCTCCATTGTGCCGGGAGTGTGATGTTGTTGCAAAGAAAAATAGCGGGTGAACTTATATTTTCCGTCATAGATCATTCTGATACCGCCCCGTTTTTTCAGGTCAGGAGAAAATATACTGAAGCGTCGTTTTTTCTCTTCACTGCTCAGCCTTTCATCACGGATAACTCTGAACATATTGCCAACATAAGTCGCGTCTGAATACAACAGCATATCGTAACAATAGAGTATACCTTCCCGCAGATGATTAACCGGATATCGCTCCGGAGAGTACAGCAGAGAGCTGAAATCAACCCCTTTTCTTGAGGCCAGGATCCGGCTTTTCTTAGGGTTGTCTTGTCCGGTTAAACCGGCGATGGTCGGGATAACATCCAGGTGGGAGGTCAGGGCCTGGCACTCTTTGCCCCCCTGGAAGTCAGGGTGTACGATAATCATCGGCACATGGACCTGTTGCTGGTAAGTACAGGTACCCTTACCATTCATCTGATGTGCTCCCGCCAGTTCTCCGTGGTCAGAGGTATAAACAATAATTGTTTTTTCTGTCATGCCCAGCGCATCGATTTCATCAAGGATCCTCACCAGCTGGGTATCGTTATCGCGTATGCAGTTAAAATAGTAGTCCTGAAGTTTTCTCCAGCGTCTGTCCACATCAGCGATGGTACCGACCATGATGCCGTTGCATAACTGGAACTCAAGATGTGCCGCCGGGCGGCCTGGCTGATGAAACGACTGATGACGAGATTCCGCCAGAGGAGCATCCGGCCAACGTTGTTTATAGAGCGAATTTTCCGGTGGTTGTGACGGAAAAGAACCGCTGTTACCCGTAATTAAACGGCCCTGCCATTGGTTCTTTTCGCCAGGTTCATCGGTATTAAGGTACATGACATCATGAGGATTGACTAAATTAACCGCCAGCATCCAGGGCTGGTTTATCTCCTGCTTTTCTCTGCCATTTCCGCGCAGCCAGCTTATGGCCTGACTGGCGGTCAGTTCATCGAAAAGATAGCCACCGTGGCTACGCCCGATGATATCACCGATGCCGGTATAGTCATTAAAACCATACTCCTGCATCAGGGCATTGAGTTCATCGCGCCGGATAGAAGTAATGTCTGTGTAAGCCGTGTTTTTTTTAGCGGGAGGATTTTGTATCTGGTTATTAAGATGCCATTTGCCTTTGTAGGCTGGGTAGTAGCCAAGTTGCTGCATGACATGACCCAGGGTACCCAGTTTGGGGTCCAGACTGTCAGGCATCCAGGGAAAGCCAAGATTATCAAACATTCCCGTTTGGGGCATATGCAGGCCGGTATATAATACTGATCGTGATGGTGTGCAGACACTACTGCAAATATAATGGTTGGTGAAACGTGTCCCGGTTTTCGCTAACCTTTCCCGTCCGGGCACGGGGAACGGATATTTATCAAAATAGCGCTCCTGATCTGAAACAATAAACAGAATATTATAACCTTCCGGAAGTTTATCTGGCGGAGTCACAGGAACAACACGTGGCTGATCGGTCTGTGAATTTTCAGCTTTACTATCCGCTAATGCCATTTTTCCACTGAACAGAGAAGCCGCAGTGACTGCGGATGTTTTCCGGATAAAATCCCGGCGTGAGGTGTTAGTGTTTTTTTTCATATTTACAGTCCTTGTGATTATTTTTAAATTAACCTGGTTTATTTATTTAGTATTTCTTAACCTTTATTAGAATGGTGACTTCCATTATATTATTTAATTGGTTTCGGATTCTTTCTTTTTATTGCGGTTTTTTCTGGTGGGGAGTGAGTTTATGGGGAGTTTATTAAAGGTGTCATTATTTAATAAATTATTCTTAAATTAATTATTTGTTTTTGTAGGTCGCATAGCGTAATGAGATGCCGCTGATTTTATTAAAGTCACACAGTGACTTTTAGAGTCTCTGTCTGTGAACTTTTTATCTGAAATACCTCCTTTTCCTGGTGATAACTGACTGACAGGCTGAATAATTCCACACCCATAGGTTCAGATGACTGACCTGGTAAGTATTCAGATCGTGACCCTGTCATTGGGAATCATCTATGGGGCGGAAGCCATGCGCAGTGGACATGGACAGATGATAACCGTAGCAGCGAGCGGAAGCAGTGAGGTACAGAGTTAAGCTTAAGCTATTGTCGGGAGGAACACAGGAAATGAGCAAAGATGATGGACATGCTTCAGCGTCTCTGACCATAGTGCGCGCAAATTACAAATGAATAAGGTGGGGGCCAGTGATCATGTCAATTGCCGAAAACAACCAGATAAGGGAATCCTTATCACTCATCTGGTTCAGATAACAGCGCCTGTCCGGAATAACACAGCCAGTTTTATCGACCCAATCTATATTTGAATCTAAATTGAAAGTGCCGACCGGACACAGAAAAAAGCCCGCTTAAGTTTCCTTAAGCGGGCTTCTCTAATCTGGCTTCTCTGACTGGGATCGCCTTTGCCAGTAACTGGCTAATATTCAAGCTAAACCTGAATTCACTTTCTGTCAAGAGCACCAAAATGACCACCAATTGTTGCGGGTTACGTAAGGCTGAGTATGAAAGAGCTTGTGGAAAAGAACTTTATTGCGGAAACAATGATTCAGAACTACTATTTATTAATCCGGACTTTATGTTCAGTGGTGATCGTCTGTCGTTCGTTAAATCCTATACTTTAACGGAATCGGAGCATTCCAGGATAAAAAATAGGATAAGGCAATGAAAAAAATACCAAAATACATGAATTGAATTTTAGTTCCTCAACCAGATTAAGTAAATCCATTTTATATTTGATAACAGGGGTAGTAGGTGTGAAGCATGAGAATTACCTTACATATTTATAAGGATTCGACATCCATATCAAAACCTGTAACTCTGAACCTTTCAAGGGCATGTGTAAGATTAAGTCGCAACTAATACAAATTAAAATTGATATTTAACCCCGCCATCTCGCGTGCGCCAAATCATCATAAGAATCTTTTTATCAATACAATTTTTTGGTGGTTTTATATCTGAGAAGCAAAGTCTGTCTTTTTTACCTTCTATTTGATAGCCATCACCGAAGGCATAGATAACAATAAGAAATGGTATTTTATCACCAGTTGGAATATTGTATTTTTTTTAAAATTTCATTTTTGTTTTTTTGCCACCAATTAATCTTTTTTGAGTCGGTAAACGGTAATTTATTAACAATAATCTGTGCTGTACTACCATCGTAATGTGCGCCGATAACAGAAACGTTAGGCTTTACTGTAAACAGATAACCAATAATACATAAAAGCACAGCCAGTAAAAAAATGACTGGTTTACGCATTATCGTTTTCCTTCTATGTCAATCACAGCTTTCATATTTGACAGAAATGGACGAAAACCAAATTTGTTGAATCGTTGAAGAACGAACCATATTTTGAAAAACTGAAACTGATTGAATTATTGTTTACGTATATCACCGACGTCCAGACCAAAATGATCCTGGCCGGTAAACCTGACACTTGCTTTCCAGCCATGATCATTAACATCAAGACGGAGAATTTCTATTTTTGTTGCATAAACGTCGTGAATAGTAATTCCCATTCCATTAATTTTATCAAGTATTAAAGAGTCAAATTTCGGAAGTAAAGAGAGTTTAATGGCAGAAGTTAAATTATCCAGTCGTTCATGAGGAAATCCTTTACTGGTATAATCAATGAATAATCCAATCGTTTCTTGCATGATAGACGTTGTTTTCTTAGCAGCATAGTCAGAATGTAACATCTCGCGATATGCTGTATCCAACTGTGGATTATCAAATGCTGTCAGTCGGGTCAGTGTGTAGGGATCAACCACATTTGATATCTTATTAAGTCCGAACTCTCTTCTCAGCCTGTCTTCCGGAATGTCGCCATAACGCATATCGTCCGTAGAAAAATCATTGAAACGGCGCTGGGTCGTGAAGATTGGTAAAGGAAATAATGCATTGCTCACTCGGGGTACTCCGTTACCTGGTTTATCGCAATTGAATTTACAAACTGCCTTTCTAACAAACTATATCGTAAAACCATGTCGTTGATAGCGATATCGTACCGTTATGGTTAGAACATATAGCTGATGTCATTTACCATATCCGTAATGACAGCATGACTCAACGTGATAGTGAGAGGTTTCGGACTCAATGTGTTCAGATTCAGTGCTCTTAAAGAAAAAAATTGGTCAATTCATCCCACATTTCATTAACTTATTGATCTATAAAAACGATCAATAATGAGGTATTGATGGTTTATATCGATTAATAACGACTAATCAAATGATCAGGGTAAGTTACACTGCCAGCCGGGTAAGTAATCGTCCAAGATAACCGTCAATGTGTTCTAAAAACTCGTGATATCGTTCAAAGGGCAGGGCGGGACGATGAGCGCGTTGACCTGTGGTAATCGCACCTGACATTTCCTGAGCAGGATTGTAATCAAGAATACCCTGTTTAACGGCGTGACGCATAATGGCGGTGGTAAGCTGTTGAAGACGTATAGCCACTTCATTAAAACCCTTATCCTCAACCGCTTTTATTGGCACTAACAGGCCGCGGGTTTTCAGTTCTGCGATATGACGATTGCCGATTACCGGAAAAAGATAGGTTTCAAGCGTACGCAGAATTTTCCCCTTGTATTCTTCTGACCATTTTTTATTGCCCGCATGCCATTGTCTGGCAACCGCTTCAAACGAAAAAGTGTCGCTGTTTTCCCGTTTGTCGTGCTGCTTCTTCACAACAGGGTCGGTTCCTTTCGCCAGCTGTTTTTTTAATTCGTCACGGCGTTGCCTTGCATCAGATAAAGAGACGACAGGATAAACGCCAAGTGCCAGCGTTTTTTGCTTACCGCCAAAACGGTACTGCATGCGCCAGTATTTTGAGCCGTTGGGGTGTATGAGCAGATACATACGGAAGCCGTCCGTGAGCTTAACGGCTTTCCCGGAAGGCTTTGTATTTTTATATCATTAAGCGCCACAGGTCAGCCCTCCGTCTGATGGTACAAAACAGATCGAACCGGATGTACCAGCAAATATACCATTAAATGAGGGTGGATGGTGCCGAACTTTACGGGACGCTATTAAACATAGGGGAGTGGATAACTGACTGAAGAACGGAAAGCAGACGTTATGGAACGTCTGCTGACCTGAATATGGCTCCTCTGACTGGACTCGAACCAGTGACATACGGATTAACAGTCCGCCGTTCTACCGACTGAACTACAGAGGAATTGTCGTGAAGACGGGGCGAATATTAATGGCCTGATGGCAGGTTGTCAATACGGATAAACACATTAGGATTCAACTGCCTAACTTTAAAACATTCTGACGGTTATCTGTGCGCTTAGCGGCTTTTTGTTCACCGGCAGTGAAATCTTTCAGGACTCAGGGCTGCGAATAATCTTATTTATGTTAACAATTAGTGAACTAAGGAAACATTTTGCCACATTCCACTATGCTTAACGGGGCAGGGAGGCTGTAGAGCACGGAAAACAGGAATCTTCCGGCTTACCGGCAGTGAATCCGGTAAGACAACATTCTGTCAGAGATAAGGAATCTTAATATGAATGTACCTGAAAGGCGGCGGGGATCGGTGCTGGCTACGGGGGTATTTGAATTGCTGAACCCTGTTCCTTATGGATTTTTTGTGGGTGCACTGATTTTCGATATCACCTATGCGTACAGTAGTCAGATACTGTGGCAGAAATCCGCCAGCTGGCTGATTACCCTCGGATTATTGTTTGCCATTATTCCGCGGCTGATTAACCTGGTACAGGTCTGGACCGGGCCTGACTACCCTGGCCGACGTTTGCAAAGGCTGAGTTTCTGGCTGAATGTGCTGGCCATTATTGCCGCCATTTTTAATGCTTTCGTCCACAGTCGTGATGCTTACGGAATTGTACCGGAAAATGTGGTGTTATCGGTGATTACCGTCCTCTTCCTGGCATTGGGTGTCCTGGTGGTGAGCGGTCGGTCACGTAATTTTGCAGGAGGCAGACCATGAATAAAACGCTGAAACTGGCCCCGTTGGCGGTCATCATCGCTTTAGGGCTGGCTGGCTGTGATCAGCAGGCAAAACTTACTCCGCAACAACAATCCGGAAGTGACCCGCATCTGCCGGTGGCGAAAAACTTCCTGGTACCGCCAATGCAGGTGCCGGATGCCGCAGGTTGGCAACAAGGTGCAACTCCGAAAGTTGCGGAAGGCTTAAAAATTGAGAAGATCGCTTCAGATTTAAAGCATCCGCGACAAATTTACGTGTTACCGAACAACGATGTGCTGGTGGTGGAAAGTAACAGCCCGGGCACAGAGGCGGTGACAACACCGAAACAGATGATTGCCTCACTGGTGAAAAATAAGTCCGGTAAAGGCGCCAAAGGTGGCAACCAGATTACCTTATTGCGGCATACAGAGAATGGCTGGGAAAAGCATCTGTTTCTGCAACATTTGAATTCCCCGTTCGGGGTGCAACTGATTGGTGACACATTGTATGTCGCCAATACCGACAGTATCTGGCGCTACCCTTATCAGACCGGACAGACCGAAATTACTGATCCGGGCAGTGAACTGGCTGATTTACCCAACACCATTAATCACCACTGGACCAAATCACTGCTGGCCAGCCCGGATGGTACCCGGTTATATGTCGGGGTCGGTTCAAACAGTAATGTGACCGAAAATGGCCCGGAAGTAGAATATCGCCGCGCAGATATTCTTGAGGTATTTACCGATACCGGTGCCAGCCGGATATATGCCAGTGGTATCCGTAATCCGACCGGATTGCAATGGGAACCCGCCAGCGGAAAACTTTGGGCCATCGCAAATGAACGGGATGAAATCGGTGCGGATCTGGTGCCGGATTATCTGACCTCGGTAACACAAGGCGGCTTCTATGGCTGGCCTTACAGTTACTATGGTCAGCATGTTGATCCGCGGGCCATGCCACAGCGACCTGATTTGGTAGAAAAAGCGTTAAAACCTGATTATGCGATAGGGTCACATGTGGCACCGCTGGGGTTATGGTTCTATACCGGCCAGTCATTACCGCAGAAATATCACGGCGGGGCTTTTATCAGTGAACACGGCAGTTGGGACCGTTCACCATTGAGTGGTTACCAGGTTTCTTATGTGGCCTTTAACAATGGTCAGCCCACCGGCAAGCCTGAACCGGTCGTCACCGGCTTCTATTCTGAGGATCAGAAACAGTTGTATGGTGCGCCAGTCGGGTTGATGCAGGACCAGCAGGGTGCACTGATTATTGCCGATGATGTCGGAAATGCGGTCTGGCGGGTAACAGCCAGTCAGTAAGGTGGCCGTTTTACCGGTTACAGTTAACATAAGTCGGGTCACGACCGCACTCTGACAGTTGCTGTCGTGACCCGTACTCAACTATGTATCTGCAGACTGGCTTGCCAGTGATTCCCAACGACGCAGGCCTGTGCGGGGTAATCCAAATTCGCTCTGTGCTCAATGCGATATTCTTCATTTTGCATAATTCCGTCAGAGAGTGATCAGCATTGTCAGATTTTCTGACAGGCGTTGTTGTCTGATGGTTTATTCCTGTGTCTTCCAGTGAGGTTCTTTCTGTTAGCGCGCTTTCTGTTGTTAAGAGTACAGGCTGTTCAGGGCGTGATATGTTGGGTATGTTTTTGCTATTGACCGAGACAATTCTCCTGCCAGAGACAACCTCAGGTATAGCAGGCTGACGTATTTTGCAAAACAAACAGCAAAAAAGTTACCTGGATCATCGATATACTTATCAGTCTATCCCTGTTTACCCGATCCCGTGTCAGGAACCTGATAAACACGATGAAAAAACCCTTAACTCTGGCCCGGCGCCATTTTCTGTTATCCGGTCTGGCTTTATGCCTGCCGGCGCTGGCAAAAGAAGAATTTGCGACTCTGACTTTCACTCCGTTGTCTCCTGCACACAGTAGTGCAGAAAAACAGCCTTCGATGGGGCGCAGAACCCCCTCACAAACGCCTGGTGCAGTAGAGGTGACAACGTCACCTGGAGCTATGCAGCCACGGGCCCGCAAACTGGTGATGATAGACCCTGGTCATGGCGGTAAAGATCCGGGGGCCATTGGCGAAAAAGGAGAGGAAGAAAAGCATGTGGTGCTGGAAATTGCCCATAATTTACAGGCCCTGTTCGCTAATCACCGGCATATTGAAGTGCGGTTAACCCGCGAGGATGACCACTTTATTCCGTTATATCAGCGGGTCAATATCGCGCATCAGCACAATGCAGATATGTTTTTATCGATTCATGCCGATGGTTTTACCAGCCCGCAGGCACATGGTGCATCGGTATATGCATTGTCCACCCGCGGGGCCAGCAGTACCATGGCCCGTTATCTTTCGCAGCGGGAGAATGCCGCCGATGATTACGCAGATATTAACGTGCAGACCAAAGATGCTCAGTTACAACGGGTATTTTTTGATCTGGTGCAAAATCAGAATATTAAAAGTAGCCTGGATCTGTGCCGGCATATGATTGGACATATTCGTACCGTGCATACCATGCACAGTTATCACCCCGAGCAGGCAGCATTTGTGGTGCTGAAATCCCCCTCTATACCTTCGGTCCTGATAGAAACCTCCTTTATTACCAATCCACAGGAGGAGCATTTGCTGGGAACCCGTCAGTTCAGAATGAAGATGGCAAGGGCGATTGCCGGCGGAATTGAAAGCTATTTTACCGTATAACGCGGTCAGAACCGGGAGGATAACCCTGCGAACCACTCAGTAAAGCCGGGATTATTATGCGTTATTTTTATATTAGCTTAGCTAAAAAATTAATTTCACTCATGATAAGCCAGTGAATATGATGCCCCTTATCGGCTGGTAACTCGCCGGCATCATGACAAAGGGGATCTCATGAGTATTAATTTTTTAGGGATGATCGGGCATCGCCTGGCATCCGAGATCATTCCGGCACAAGGGCCGGTGTTTGATAAACACTATATCAGTGAATTTGCCCGGGTACACGAACAGGCCGGGTTTGACCGTATTCTGGTGGGCTACTGGTCAGATCAACCGGATGGATTTCTGGTGACCGCACTGGCTGGCAGCCAGACGTCCAGGATTAAATTTCTGCTGGCCCATCGTCCGGGGTTTGTCTCGCCAACTCTGGCGGCCCGTAAACTGGCTACCCTGGATCAACTGCTGGACGGTCGTCTGGCGGTTCATATTATCAGTGGCGGCAGTGATGCCGAACAACGGCGTGACGGCGATTATCTGAATAAAGCGCAACGTTATGCCCGTACCGATGAGTTTCTCGATGTACTGCAACAGAGCCTGACCCGTTCCCGTCCTTATGTCCATCAGGGGGAATACTATCAGGCCGAAGCCGCTTTCTCTGCCATTAAGCCTGCCCAGCCCCGTCTGCCTGTCTATTTTGGCGGTTCTTCTGCGGAAGCGATTGAGGTTGCCGGCAAGCATGCGGATGTGTTTGCCCTATGGGGAGAACCACTGGCAGGTGCTGCCCAGACGGTGGCCGCCGTGCGTGCCAGTGCCGCCCGCCATCAGCGTAACATCGACTTCAGTATCTCTTTCCGGCCAATAATTGGTGCCACCGAAACGGAAGCCCGGGAAAAAGCCGCTCATATTTATCAGCTGGCGAAAAAACAGTTGGCAGATTCCGGCCACCATTTTGGATTACCTAAACCTCAGAGTACCGGTGCGCAACGGCTGCGTGATGCTGCGGCGCAGGGGGAGTGGCTGGATAAATATTTATGGACCGGCGTGGCCGGACTGGTGGCGGGGGGATACAACTCAACGGCGCTGGTCGGTACCGCTGATCAGGTTTCTGACGCATTACTGGAATATTACCGGCTGGGGATCAAAAACGTACTGATTCGTGGTTTCGATCCGCTTAACGATGCCCGCGAGTTTGGCGAGGCACTGTTACCACTGACCCGTGAAAAGGTGGCCGCAGAAGACGCGCTGGCGAGGATTGCCTGATGATTAAACGGACACCGCTGGCACTGTTATTGCTGGCGCTGGTTTCCCCGCTGATTCATGCCGCAGATGAAGTCACGCTGCGGGTGGGGGATGTAAAAGGGGACCGTCTGGTGGCGTTGAAAGCCTCAGGAGAACTGCAACATCTTCCCTACCATCTGCAACTGAGTTCCTTTGATTCCGGTGCACCGGTGCAGGAGGCATTAAATGCAGGAGCACTGGATGTTGGGTTTACCGGTGATTTGCCATTTTTGTATGTCTATGCTGCCGGCGCACCGGTCAAAGCGGTCGGTGCCTGGCAAAATAACCCTGACAGCATCGCCTTACTTTCACGGCCCGCAGCAGGAATTCACTCACTTGCCGATTTAAAGGGAAAGCGCATTGCGGTTAACCGCGGTGGCTGGGGGCAGTATCTGGTGCTCGGATTACTAAAACGGGCAGGGCTACAACCTTCCGATGTGACATTACGCTTTCTTAGCCCGACCGATGGTCGTGCTGCGCTGGCTTCCGGATCGGTGGATGCCTGGGCCCCGTGGGAACCCTATCTCTCTTCCGCGGTAATCCTTGATCATGCGCAGCGGGTACCGGAAGGAGGAGGCCTGGGAATAATGAGTGGTTACTCCTTTGTTCTGGCGCGTCAGGATGCGATTAACAGTCCTAAGCGCGCCGCTATCGTCGATTTACTGACCCGTCTGGCACGGGCGCAACGCTGGGCGCAACAGCATCCGCAGCAATTCGCCGTGGCCCTCTCTGATGAATTGCATATGCCACAGAATGTGACTGGTGCCTGGATCGCCAGTGCGCGAATTTCACCGGTGGTTTTCAACCAGACCATTCAGGCAGCATTGCAACATTCTGCAGACGTTTTCCATCAGGAAAAAGTATTACCTAAAGCGGTAGATGTCAGCCGTGCCTTTGATTTCAGTCTGGCAACAGGCGCTGACAAGATTGCAGCGACGCCGGCAAATACCACTCAGGAGCAACCATGAAAAGGATCACTGCGTTAATGATAATACTGGGTGTGTCAGCAGCCAGCGTACAGGCAGAAGAAGTGACTTTACAGATAGCTGACCAGAAGGGCGGGATGCGTGCTGTACTGGAAGCAGCGGGTGATTTACAGCATCTGCCTTATCACATCCGCTGGACAGAGTTTCCTGCAGCCGCTCCGTTAGGGGAAGCGCTGAATGCGGGCGCAGTGGACGCCGGTATTATCGGCGATGCTCCGCTGTTATTCGCTGAAGCCGGTGGCGCACAGGTGAAAGCCATTGCGGTGGCAAAATCTGATGCTTACGGCACGGCCTTACTGGTCAATGCCAACAGCCCGCTCCATTCAGCGGCGGATCTGAAAGGTAAAAGTATTGCCACTAACCGCGGGTCGATCGGTCATTTTGTGGCACTGAAGGCGCTGGCCAGTGCCGGGCTGAAAGCCAGTGATGTGAATTTCCGCTTCCTTGACCCGGCAGACGCTAAACTGGCACTGGTGCGGGGGTCGGTCGATGTCTGGGCCACCTGGGAACCTTACACCGCCTTTGCACAAACTCAGGACCATTTGCGGGTCCTGGTCAATGGTCGTGGCTTATGGGCCGGTAACAGCTATGTGGCGGCCACCGACACAGCACTGGCTAATCCGGCGAAACGAAAAGCCTTACAGGATTTCCTGCTACGTCTGGCCAGCGCGCAGCAATGGGCCAATGAACATCCGGACAGCTACAGTCAGACGCTATCAAAAATCATCGGTTTCCCGGTAGAGGCCGTCAAACTGTCGTTTACCCGACGCCATATGGTCTGGCAGTCCATCGACCCACAGACCGTGGTCCAACAGCAACAGACCGCCGATTTTTATCACCAGAGCGGTCTGCTACCTAAGACGATTCAGGTAGCGCCTACCTTTGACCATAGTTTTAAACTCCCGGCGCCAGACGTGAGTTCTGCCGCAGCCACCACCCCCGCACAGGAAGGTAAATAATGGCAATTTTCTCACTGGATACCCCGGAGCCTGAGACTCAGCGGGCCGGAAAATCCCGGGCCGTCAGAAAGCGGCTGGTGAATGCACTGGTTCCCTGGGCGTTACCGGTCGTCGTGATTGTGCTGTGGCAACTGGCGGCACAGATTGGCTGGCTGTCGGTCAGAATACTTCCCGCACCGGTTACTATCGGGAAGACGTTCTGGCGCATGACCCTGAGTGGCGAACTCGGCAGTAATCTGGCCATCAGTACCGCCAGGGCATTAACCGGCTTCGCGATTGGTGGCTCGATTGGGTTGTTACTGGGATTCATTACCGGGCTGTCACGCCTCGGAGAACGGTTACTGGACACCTCGGTACAGATGTTGCGCAATATCCCGCACCTGGCACTGATTCCGTTGGTGATTTTATGGTTCGGGATTGATGAAACCGCCAAAATCTTCCTGGTGGCTCTGGGTACCTTGTTTCCGATTTACCTCAACACTTATCACGGGATCCGTAACATCGACCGGGGCTTACTGGAAATGGCCCGAAGCTATGGATTACGCGGTTTCAGCCTGTTTCGTCAGGTGATATTACCCGGGGCTTTGCCGTCCATTATGGTCGGAGTCCGTTACGCACTGGGGGTGATGTGGCTGACGCTGATCGTGGCCGAAACCATCTCTGCTGACTCCGGCATTGGTTATCTGGCAATGAATGCCCGTGAGTTCCTGCAAACCGATGTGGTGGTGGTCGCCATTATTCTGTATGCGCTGCTTGGAAAACTGGCTGATGTCTGCACCGTACTGTTGGAACGGGTCTGGCTTCGCTGGCATCCGGCTTACCAGTCTAAGGAGAAAAACTAATGACTATTCAACAATCACCGGCCGGGACGCCACTGAATATACAGCATATCAGCAAAAGATACGGCGACCGAACCGTACTGAACAATATCGATCTGCAGGTAGACGGAGGGCAGTTTATTGCCGTGGTCGGCCGCAGTGGCTGTGGTAAAAGTACCTTTTTACGTCTGCTGGCCGGGCTGGAACAGGCAGATGGCGGCAAACTTCTAAGCGGCAGCCGTCCTTTGCAGGAGTCGCAGCAGGAAACGCGGTTAATGTTTCAGGAAGCCCGGCTGTTACCGTGGAAAAGCGTACTGGACAATGTTGGTCTGGGGTTGAAAGGGCAATGGCAGTCTGATGCTGCACAGGCGCTGGAAGCCGTCGGGCTGGCTCACCGCGCCAAAGAGTGGCCATCGGCATTATCGGGCGGCCAAAAACAACGTGTGGCACTGGCCCGGGCACTGATTCACCGTCCTGAACTTTTGCTGTTGGATGAACCGCTGGGAGCACTGGATGCGCTGACACGTATCGAAATGCAGACCCTGATCGAATCATTGTGGCAGGAACACGGATTTACCGTGGTTCTGGTTACCCATGATGTCAGTGAGGCGGTAGCGCTGGCGGACAGAGTGATACTGATTGATGAAGGCAAAGTGACCCTTGACCTGACCATCGATGTTCCTCGTCCCCGCCGTCGTGGTAATGCCCGGCTGGCAGAACTCGAAGCGGAAGTACTGAACCATATTCTGACTCCGGCATCCACTGACAGTCTGAGGAAAATCGCATGAGCCAACAGAAGAATTATCCCCGACTTACCGGATTTATCCGTGAGCTTTCTGAGGTGTTGGAGCGCTTTCCGGCGGATGATGAAGCGTCTATTTTGCAGCACAGTGCACCTTTGCTGGCCCGGCTGGTCAGCGCGGATGACTGGCTGGATGATGAATTCGCCGTACCACATCCGGAGCACTATCAGCAGTATTTGCTGCATGTTGACTCCGCGGAACGCTTTTCGGTGGTCAGTTTTGTCTGGGGCCCCGGTCAGCAGACTCCGGTACATGACCACCGGGTCTGGGGCCTGATTGGCATGCTGCGGGGGTCGGAAAAATCGCAGTCGTTTATCCGTGACAGTCAAGGCCTGATACCTTCAGGTGAAGCTGTGGTACTGAATCCTGGCGATGTTGAGACACTCTCGCCGGCTGAAGGCGATATTCACCAGGTATCTAATAGGTTTCAGGACCAGGTTTCGGTCAGCATTCATGTTTACGGCGGCAATATCGGTCAGGTTTCACGGGCAACCTTCCGTCCTGATGGCAGTGAAAAACTGTTTATTTCCGGTTATGCCAATCAGCGTTTACCTAACATCTGGGGATTATCTACTCATGAGTCATGAACATCATTTCTCGCTGCGCAGTGCAGCGGATATCCGCCAGACACTACTGGCACAACAGGAACTGGCGCTGGTGGATGTGCGCGAAGAAGCGGTCTATGCGACCGGTCATCCGCTATTTGCCGTGAACCTGCCGCTGTCTAAACTGGAAATTGAACTGTTTTCGCGGATCCCGCGTCGCAGCACGCCGGTAGTCATTTACGATGACGGCGAAGGGCTGGCGTTACCGGCAGCGCAGCTATTCCATAAACTGGGTTACAGCGATGTTTCCCTGTTAGAGGGCGGACTGGAAAGCTGGCATAGTGCGGGTGAACAGCTGTTTATCGATGTTAACTCTCCTTCAAAAGCCTTTGGTGAGCTGGTGGAACATCAGCGGCACACCCCGTCACTGTCGGCACAACAGGTGGCAGAGTTACAGGCGAGTGGCGCCGATGTGCAGATTTTTGATGTTCGCCGCTATGACGAATACCAGACCATGAATATTCCTGGTAGCCTCAGTCTGCCAGGCGGAGAACTGTTACTGCGTATCCGCGACCTACTGCCGTCGGAAAAGACTCAGGTGATTATCAACTGTGCCGGGCGTACCCGCAGTATTATCGGCACTCAGACCCTGGTCAATGCCGGAATCACCAACCCGGTGGCTGCATTACGTAACGGGACGATTGGCTGGACTCTGGCGGGACAAAGCCTGGAGCATGGGCAGTCACGTCAGTATGGTGAGTTGTCGGCGGAAAACCGGGGCCAGTCAGCGCAGCAGGCAGCGCGTGTCGCAGAGCGGGCCGGGGTGAGCCATATCTCGCTGACACAGTTGCGGGAATGGCAGCAGCAAGCGGACCGTACGACTTATCTGTTTGATATTCGTAGTGCTGAAGAGTATGTGGCGGGTCACTTACCAGGCGCGCGTCATGTGCCGGGGGGGCAGTTGGTCCAGGAAACCGACCACTATGCCAGCGTTCGTGGGGCACGGATTGTGCTGGTGGACGATCTGTACACCCGGGCCGATATTACCGCCTCCTGGCTGGCTCAGATGAACTGGCAGGTTGCGGTAGTGAGCGGACTGGACAGCAGTGAGTTCAGTGAGCGGGGCGAGTGGCGGGTGCCGGTGGCGGAGGCCGGACAGTATCCGCAGATTGATGCAAGGACAGCAGAGCAGTGGCTGGCCGTGGGTGGAACGAAGATCTTCGATTTCACTACCAGTGCTAACTATGTCAAAGGTCATATCCCCGGAGCCGGTTGGGTGCTGAGAGCCGATCTTCCACAGATTGCCGAAGAGGGAGGGCTCCCGGAGGCAGAACGTTACATTGTCACTTGTGGTAGCAGCCTGCTGGCGCGCTATGCGGTGGGTAAGCTTCAGCAACTGACAGGCAAGCCTGTGTTTCTTCTGGAAGGGGGCAATGCCGCATGGCGTGCCGCAGGTCTGCCGGAAGAACGGGGCGAAAGCTGGTTACTTTCAGAACGTAAAGACCGCTATCGTCGGCCTTACGAGGGTACCGATATTGCACCAGAGGCTATGCAGGCTTATCTGGACTGGGAATATGGTCTGGTCGACCAACTGGAAAAAGATGCCACCCACGGTTTCACTGTGATCTGATGAGCCCGTGAGCCCGTCGGTCAGTGACCGGCGGGTAGCTTTATCTCTTCACCCCGCTTCATTCCCGCCATTTATTTGATCAATCCTTTGAGAGTTGTCGGCTGGTTGCATTACCCTTGTTCGTTAGCTGCATTGTGGCCTGCGGGTGATATTAATTTTCCTGACTGAGAGCCGTCCCACGGCGGGTTGATTTTTGTCTGTGCCGGTGACAGGATAACTGAATCGGTGCAGGGGTGAGTTTAACTATAAGAATTCACGATGGTTTTTATCAGCAGGACGGTGACAGAACAATGGCTGATCATAAGAGTCGCGAGGTGGCAGACAGCGATAAAAGTCTGGATCGCTTTGATATTGCTATTCTCAAAATACTGCAACAGGACAGTTCGGTGTCTAACGTCGCACTGGCGGAGATGATAAACCTGAGTCCACCTGCCTGCCTGCGCCGGGTCGAGCGACTGAAACACCAGGGCTATATTAGCGGTACGGTAGCCTTGCTAAATCCACAGGCACTGAAAGCCGGACTGGTGGTAATGATAGGCGTGGTGCTTGACCGGTCTACACCGCAATCATTTAAAGATTTCGAAGGGGCGGTGAGTAAGATTCGTGGCTGCATGGAATGCCATATGGTCAGTGGCGAATTTGATTACATCATGTTGATCCGCACTGCAGACAACCAGAGTTTTAATAAGCTGCATGCCGAACAGCTACTGTTCCTGCCCGGGGTAAGGCAGATTCGCTCGTTTATCGGCCTGAGAGAAGTTTTCTCGACAACCCAAATCCCGCTCTGAATCCCCTGAAGCTATCGCCGTCCACCATTGGCGGCTTAGATACGCAAGCTGTTCTCCGGACCCTGTAATAACTATTTCCTATCACCCGTCACCGCTCAGATCTCCCGAAAACAGGCAGGCTGGCCCTCGTTATGACCTGTGTGCAGGAGCGGGTGTTTAAGTCACTGATAGTTATCTGTTAATTATCCCGGCCTGCATACAATGCACAAAAGTTTCATAGTTGGTTTATTAATAAGGTTTCTTATTATCCACTTTAAAAGAAATATTAAACAGAAATAAAGTACTTTCAGGAAACCTAATAACAATAAAGGTATTCAAAACGAAATTTACAAAAATAGAGACTGGGATAAGGTGAATGGGTACAGCATTCAGCGCGATAAACGACCGTTGTTTATGGCCCCGACATCCCAGGAGATAAAAATGAATCTTGAAAAGTTCCCACGTTACCCGCTAACTTTTGGACCATCCCCGATTACGCCCATGAAAAGGCTGAGCGCAGAATTAGGCGGTAAAGTGGAAATTTATGCCAAGCGTGAAGATTGTAACAGTGGGCTGGCGTTTGGTGGCAATAAAACCCGTAAACTCGAATACCTGATCCCTGAAGCTCTGGCTCAGGGCTGCGATACCCTGGTGTCTATTGGCGGTGTACAGTCTAACCAGACCCGTCAGGTCGCTGCCGTCGCTGCACATCTGGGCATGAAATGTGTGTTAGTGCAGGAAAACTGGGTGAATTACTCCGATTCGGTGTATGACCGGGTGGGAAACATTGAGTTATCGCGGATTATGGGGGCTGATGTCCGGCTGGATGCTGCCGGTTTTGATATCGGGATCCGGGAAAGCTGGAAACAGGCGATGGAAGAGACAGCAGAAAAGGGCGGTAAACCTTTTCCAATCCCTGCAGGTTGTTCAGAACACCCTTATGGGGGGTTAGGTTTTGTCGGTTTTGCCGAAGAAGTCCGTCAGCAGGAGAAAGAGCTGGGGTTCAAATTTGATTATATTGTGGTCTGTGCCGTGACGGGCAGTACCCATGCCGGGATGGTGGTAGGCTTTGCAGCCGACGGCCGTTCGCGCCGGGTGATTGGTATTGATGCTTCGGCCAAACCTGAAAAAACCAAAGCTCAGGTGCTGCGTATTGCGCAAAATACCGCAGAACTGGTGGAGCTGGGACGTGAAATTACCGAAGAAGATATCGTGCTGGATACCCGTTACGGTGGACCGGAATACGGGCTTCCTAATGAAGGAACGCTGGAAGCTATCCGGTTGTGTGCCCGAACCGAAGGGGTACTGACCGATCCAGTCTACGAAGGAAAATCAATGCATGGCATGATTGATATGATTCGTAACGGGGAGTTTCCGGAGGGTTCAAAAGTTCTTTACGCCCACCTGGGGGGAGCACCCGCCCTGAGTGCCTACAGCTACATTTTCCGTAACGGCTAATCTCCGCCCCTGATTGCCGCCGGTTCGGTGTGATTGAAACCGGCGGTCGTTCACAGGAGTCAGAGACCAAAGGGGATCAGTCAGGCAGCTTCGCCGGGAACATGAGCTTTGGGTCAGACATCCAGTTTCCGCTGAGTAATCCATTCCACGCGCGCCGGGTCACGGTGTGAAAAGAACGCACTGGTCGCGGTATCAATCGCGGTAATGCGCAACATTTCCTCTGCAGTCAGAGCAAAGTCCAGCACATCCAGGTTTTCAGCCATTCGTGATTTACGTACGGTTTTTGCCAGAGACACAATATTACGCTGCAACAACCAGCGCAGGATCACCTGGCCTACCGATTTACCATAACCGGCACCGATAGCTGCCAGTTGTGGATGGTTAAACAGGTCGTTACGGCCTTCAGCAAATGGTGCCCAGGCTTCCGGCTGAATCCCCCGACTCAGCATCCAGGGGACGGTTTGCAATTGTTGGTGGAACGGGTTCACCTCGACCTGATTCACCGCCGGAACGATAGAGTTAAAGGCGATAAGGTCTGCCAGTCGGTCAGGGTGAAAATTACTGACGCCAATAGCGCGGATTTTTCCGGCCTGATGCAACTCTTCCATCGCCCGCCAGGCACCATGCACATCACCATAGGGTTGATGAATAAGATACAGGTCAACATAGTCCAGTTGCAGACGGTTCAGGGATCGTTCGAACTGTGCTTTTGCCCCGCTGTAGCTGGTATCCTGTAACCATAATTTGGTGGTGATAAACAGCTCATCGCGGGCAATTCCGCTCTGTCTGAGCGCATTTCCAACCTGAGTCTCGTTCTGGTAAGAGGCCGCGGTGTCAATCAACCGGTAGCCACTGTCCAGGGCATCAAGAACCGCCCGCTCGCATTCGGCGGTATCGGTCATCTGGAATACACCGAACCCCAGCAGAGGCATGTCGATACCATTATTCAGTGTTACTGAGTTCATGATGTTCTCCTTTCACTTTGGAAGGGTAAATTATTTCGCCAGCGGATAAATGGCGATAATCCGTCTAAACCGCGCCGGGTTATGAGCAGGATTTATCATCGGCAGTAAAGCTCACTGCCCGGAACTGGCTGTTTTATGGCTATGCTTCACCGGCCTGATGTAATGCGGCTTCCGCTCGTAAGGCGGCGCTGTTATCAACGGGCCGCAGTACTTCAATCAGTTGATGTAGTTGTCCCGTGCTGAGACCCACTCTGAGGCTTGCCCGGGTATGGGCCAGTAATTGCGATTCTGCACCTTCTGTCGCTGCCAGTGCTCCGACAGTCGCTAGTTCACGGCTTTGCCAGTCGAGATTATCGCGGGCAAAAATGTCACCGAACAGATGGGTCTGCAGGAACTGATTAATGACCGGAACAAAGTCAAACAACGCACCTGCCACTGGGCCACCGGAGATAATGCTCTGGTTTTCGTAACCCAGTCGTTGTAGAGCCTCGCCGACTGGCGCGGGCGCAGAGGGCTCTGTGCCTTCGGCATCCTGAATTCCGCGTTGTTTACGTGATTCAGTCACTTTCATCAGCAGGCCCAGTGCATTCAGGCTGCGTGGGAAACCGCAATAGGCATACAACTGGACCAGAATTTCTTTAGCTTCACTGAGTGTCAGCCCGGCGTTCAGCGCCAACTCCAGTTGGTTTTCCAGCAATTCCATCCGGCTGGTCGCTACATAACAGCCCATCAGCGGAATGGTCTGTTGTATTGCAGAAAGTGTCTCGGAAGCAGCGGGTTGTCGTGACATGGGTAACTCCTGTTGGCGTTAATTTAAGTGAATCGTCAGTCGCGCTGAAAACAATGATGACTCGGGGTCTTATGCGGTAGTGCGGGCAGTAAAGGCCATCACAGCACTGGCACAGGCAAACAATGCGATTATCCAGCCCATGGTCCAGGGGGTGCCGTCACTGAACAGCGCTAACAGCAAAGACGAAATGATGCCGCTGCCATATTGCAGAGCGCCCATCAGCGCGGCGGCCGACCCGGCAATTTCGGGGACCTGGTCCAGGGCACAAGCCGTCGAGGTCGCAGCGATAATTCCGTTCATCGAAAAAAAGATGAAGACCGGCACAATAATGAGTGTGATCCCACCGATATTCAGTGCTGTCGCAACGCCCAGAGTCAGCGCTGCCAGCAGGGCGACAGCCACAGCAATTTTGAGCAGATTTTCCAGGGGGTAGTGATGCACCAGCCGACGGTTGAGCATGCTGACAGCCATCAGTCCGACAATATTCACCGCAAACAACCAGCCATAGAATTGCGGTGCGACGCCGAAATATCGGATATAAACCCAGGGTGAGCCTGTGATAAAGGCGTAGGCGGCCACATAGTAAAACGTCAGGCACAGCGTGAAACGCAGGTAGGCAGCATCCCGCAGCAGGCGCAGATAGTGACGAAAAGCTCCAGCCAGCGAAACATTGACCCTGCGTTCTGCCGGCAGGGTTTCGGGCAGAAAATTCAGTGCCAGCAACAATACGGCTCCAATAGCCACCAGTAACCAGAAAATAGAGTGCCAACTGGTAAACCTGATCATTTGTCCGCCAATCAGCGGACCTGCTATCGGCGCGATGGCCATAATAATCATCAGCGTGGAGAGCATTTGTGCTGCGCGGCTGCGGCTAAACAGATCCCGAATCATGGCCCGGGCCAGCATCGGTCCGGTGCAGGCTCCGAGTGCCTGAAAAACTCGCCAGAAGACGATCTGTGTCATATCTGAAGACAGGGCGCACCCGGCGGAACCCACAATAAACAGCACAATCCCGATAAATAGCGGGGACCGGCGACCATAACGGTCACTAAGCGGTCCCCAGATTAGCTGGGCAATACAGAACCCGGCTAAAAAGCCGCTAATCGTCAGTTCAGAATTACCCCGTAAATCGCTGTTCATCTGTGGCATCGCTGGGAGGTAGATATCGGTGGACAGTGAAGTAACAGCCATCAGGGCACTCAGGATAATTACAAACACCACGCCGGTGGGTTTGGCAGATGATACAGCGGAAGGTTGTGCAGATGAGTTAAGCATAGGGCTCCGGCAAAAATAAGCAGGGCTCAAAGAATAACGCTTTTCGGAGTGCAGATAATCAGGGGGAAACGGATAGATGCTATGAGTCCCGCTCATAAATAGTATTTTGCTGCGGCTGCTGCAAAATCCGGGAAAGCTTATCTGAAAGCGATGTTTTGCCGGTAACCACGACGCTTATATCATAATTTCTTTGTTTTCAGAGGAATTAACATGAAATTTCTGTTGTCGATGGTCGCCGGGGGATTGTTACTGAGTCTGGGAGTGAGTGCTACCGCCCGGGCTGAACAAACATTGCGGATTGGCTACCAAAAATCTTCAACCTTACTGACTTTATTGAAACAACAGGGGACGCTGGATAAAGCGCTGTCCGGGCAGGGGATCTCTGTCAGTTGGCATGAGTTTACCAGCGGTCTCCCCCTGCTAGAGGCACTGAATACCGGTAATGTCGATATTACCGCCGATGTGGCAGATACCGTGCCGGTGTTCGCTCAGGCCGCCGGGGCAGATTTCACCTATTATGCCCGTGAGACCCCATCTCCGGAGGCACAGGCTATCCTGGTGCCTGACGGTTCGACGGTGAAGAGTTTGGCAGAACTTAAGGGGAAAAAAATCGCAGTGACTAAAGCAGCCGGTAGCCATTATCTGCTGATTGTTGCACTCAAACAGGCGGGACTAACGTTAAAAGATGTTGATCCGGCCTGGCTGACGCCTGCTGATGGTCGGGCAGCGCTGGAAAATGGCAGTGTCGCGGCCTGGGTGACATGGGAGCCGTATGTGACCAGTGCCCGTCAGGAGCAGCATGCGCGGGTGCTGGTCAGCGGTAAAGGGCTGGCCAGCTACCAGCGCTATTATCTGGTTGCCAGCCCGTATGTAAAGGCTCATCCGGAAGTCGTCAGTACGGTTTATCACGCCCTGCAACAGGAATCCCATTGGCTGAAATCTAATCCGCAGGCCGCAGCGAAAATCTTATCTCCGTTGTGGGGAAATCTGCCACTGGCTACCATAGAAAAAGCTAATGCTTACCGTAGTTATCAGGTAGAGCCGGTGAAAAACAGTGACCTGGCGGAGCAACAAAAGATTGCTGACGTGTTTTATCAGGCTAAATTACTACCAAAACCGGTAAATGCCCGGCAGGTTGCTACCTGGCAGCCTTCCACACCTTAATTCATCATGATGGCAGGGCTGTAACTACAGCGCTGCCGGATTCGGTTGGCTGATGACAGTTGCCTGTCCTGTTAAGGTCGTACAGCCAAAAATTCCCCGCAAGAATCTTCAGACACTTTTTGTTACCCGGGGTTCAATCTGTTCATATTGAACTGACAATAAAAATGATTATACTTCTCATTCTCTTTACTGTGCGTTAGCGAATTCCTGATCTCTTTGGTTAAGCCCGTATACCGGAAGGTGGGGCACTCATCGGGCCTGTCTGTTTTGCTGCGCGCAATAAGCCGGTTATCGATATAACCGAATATAATTCTAATGAGGACGATAATGTTTTTTGCTGCCAGACGAACTGAACAACAGGCCCGTTCCCCTGTTGCCGATTCTGTGAAAGGTCGTATCCCGTCGCTGTCTTTACTTGCTGTTGTTATTGCTTCCGTGTTGCATGTCCCACAGGGGGTGGCGGCCGATGCAGTGACATCTTCAGGCAATGCGGCCAACAGCCAACCCGCGAGTAGTAAGCAGAACACCAGCAATAGTAAAAGCAGCACCCTGGTAGTGACTGCGCAGGATCAGGCAAACGATTCCGGTGCACCAAAACCTACCGACTACAATGTGCCACTGACGCGTGCTGCGACGAAAATGGCACTGACTGCCAGAGATACTCCGCAGTCCATCAGTGTGATTACGAAACAGAGGATGGAGGATCAGCAACTCGATACGCTGTCAGATGTATTACAAAATACCACCGGTATCACTCAGGAAAACTCAGGGGCTAACCGCAGTAATTATTATTCCCGTGGATTCAAAATTGATAACTACCAGATAGACGGCGTTCCGGTTCTGGAAGATTCGGTCTGGAATCTGGGGGACACCCTGTCAGATACCGCCATCTATGATCGCGTTGAAGTAGTTCGTGGTGCCACCGGCCTGATGAGCGGGGTTGGTGATCCGGCAGCCTCGGTCAATATGATCCGTAAACAGGCCGATAGTAAAACATTTAAGGGTAACTTAAATACCAGCTACGGCAGTTGGGGTAATCAGCGTTACGTCGCCGATCTCTCCGGGCCTTTAAGTGAAAACGGCAGAGTACGTGGTCGTGTGGTGGCCGGGTATCAGCGTAGCGGAAGCTGGCTGGATGATTACCATACCCAGAAGAAATTTTTCTATGGCACTGTGGCAGCCGATCTGACCGACTCTACCACTCTGTCTTTAGGATATGATTACGAAGAAACGCAGGTACATGGTGCGACCTGGGGCGGATTAGCCACCTTCTATCTGGATGGCAGCAAAACCGATTACAAACGCAGCACCAATCTGTCACCCAGTTGGGCTTACAATAACGTGCATAACCGCACGGTGTTTGCCAGCCTGAAACAGCAACTGGCAAACGGCTGGGAATTTAACCTGACCGGTACCCACAGTGAAGCCGAAATGGACAGTAAGCTGCTGTATATCGACGGCTACTTCGACAAAACCACCGGAATTGGTATTGGCCCTTATGCGGGTTATGACCTGCTGGGCGGTACCGGTGATAATACCGCCATTCGCCATGAGAACGATATTGATGCCTATGCAAGTGGTCCGTATGAACTGTTTGGTCGTCAACATGAAATGATGTTGGGTGTGACTTATATACGGCAGAACAACCGTTACTACAGCGCTTCCACCAGCTTTACCTCGGCAGATGTCGGTGACTTTAATCACTGGGACGACTATCCGGAACCGGACTGGGATCCGCAGACACTGGCAGGGGATAATACCATCCACCAGAAATCTGCCTATCTGGCGACCCGTATTTCACTGGCCGATCCGCTGCACCTGATCCTCGGTGCCCGCTATACTCAGTATAAAGCGGATACCATGACCGAGAATATGGAGAAGAACAATATCACGCCATATGCCGGACTGGTGTATGACATCAATGATACTTACTCGGCCTATGCCAGCTACACGTCAATCTTTAAGCCTCAGGCTTATCGTGATGCCAACGGCGCGTATCTGAGCCCAATCACCGGTAAAAGCTACGAAACAGGAATTAAGGGTGACTGGCTGAACAGCCGTCTGAGTGCCTATCTGTCGGTGTTCCGTATCGAACAGGATCATATCGGAGCGACAGATTACTCATTTGTTAAGGGCAGTACCGATTATGCCTACTACGAGCAGAACGGCACCGTCAGCCGTGGTGTGGAATTTGAGATTAACGGTGCAGTCACTGATAACCTGCAACTGACGTTTGGCGCCACCCGCTATGTGGCGAAAGATGGCAGCGGCAATGCGCTTCAGCCGACTCAGCCTCAGACGACCTTCAAACTGTTTGGAAGTTATCGTCTGCCATCGATGCCAGAGCTGACCGTGGGTGGTGGAGTTAACTGGCAGAACCATACCTGGGACAGCGTTGCCGGACCTGGCGGTAGCAGCTACCTGTATGCGGATCAGGGCAGTTATGCACTGGTGGATCTGTTTGGACGCTATCACGTGACCAAAAACCTGTCTGTGCAGGCGAACCTGAATAACCTGTTTGACAAGAAATATAATATCGATGTGGGTCGTAACTTTATCTACGGCGAACCACGCAATGTTTCTGTGTCGGCCAGTTATCATTTCTAAGCAGCCTGCTGAATGCCCCGTCAGGGGCTGACGGTTCCTCGCAAATAAAGACAGGCATAGAAGGTTGTGATCAATCTGGTGTTCCTCCAAAAAGTAAGATCACTCCTCTATGCTCTTTAACAAGTCTGACGGAAATTCTTCAGCCCGTACCCCTTGCCGCTTCATCAGTATGGCTGGCAGGTATTAGCCTCAAATTAATGAGATAAGCAGAGGAGGGCAGGCGAGCGTTACGCAGGGGGTTTACGTATCTGAAACTGAGTGAGAATAACATTCGGCAGCCTTCGCGAATCCTGCCGGGGCTAAACTCCGACAGGTTTTGGTTTGATGATGATGGTTATGCGTGTGCGGTGGTGCCGGTTCGTGGCGTTCTGCGGGAGGGTTTCTCCGTCACAGACTCTGATATGAGAGATTCAAGCGGAATATTTGCGCGTTGGTGCAAAGCCTGAATCTGTGTTTTAGATAATTGCCGGGTGCCGTTCAGTATTTCATACACTCTGGATGGCGTAGCACCAATCATGCTGGCAACGTCCCGGACACTTAACCCCTGCTGATCCATGCGAAACTTTATGGCTTCAACCGCGGTAGGCGGTGTAATTTTGTAATGTACGTCTTCATATGCGGCAATCAGTGTCATCATGACTTCCATAAAGTCGCCAGCCTCTGTGCCTGGTTCTGGCTGGGAGTCAAACAGCGGTTCTATAACAGCCAGGGCGTTAAGATAGTCAGCCTCATTGCGAATTGGTTTCACCTGGTATTTCATAATGCCACCTTGTTAGCATCGATTTTGCTATATTCTGCATGGGTGCCTACAAATTTAATGAACACGGCCTTTTGTCTATAGGCTTGTCTATAGGCGACACTGCAAATTATCCGGTAAGTATTGCCCTTTATGTCGAAAACTACTCTGTTTTGCTCTAAAAAATCGACGGCACGATACTCGTTTTTTATGTCCTGCGGCCCGTTCCAGTCAGCTTTGCTGACTTCCTGATACCATGCAGACATTGGCCCTTTTGCATCCGCGTGTTTAATCCAGAAATCCGTCAGCGTTTTTTTTGCGACAACGTTCATGACGAGTCCATAAGTCCCAATATGGGATTAATTATATACCTCCCAAAATGGGACTCAAGCACTTTGACCGGGTACTGGCAATAAAACATGAGTGACGACACCAAATATATCGTTGTCTCATAACCTATAGGTTCACCGGGTTATCCTGTCACTATCACCCGACGTTGTCCGGCCAGCAATCCTGCCAGGGCCAGCAATACCGGCACCAGAGAACCCCACAACACTCCGTTCCAGCCCACCAGATGCAACAGCGCCCCCGAAGCGAATGACCCGATAATCATTACCCCGAATACCACGAAATCGTTCAGTGACTGGACCGTGGTTTTCTCTGAGGGCTGATGATAATTGATGATCTGTGTCGAGGCGCCGGTGAAGCCAAAATTCCAGCCCAGACCGAGTAAAATCAGCGATAACCAATAGTGCATCACATCGGTGCCAGCCAGACCAGCGAACACAGATAATACCAGGATCAGTAATCCGGCGATGGTGATTCTGTTGGACCCAAACCGGTTGATTAACCGGCCGGTAAAAAAGCCTGGTCCGTACATGGCTATCACATGCCACTGAATTCCAAGATTAGAGTCCTGTTGTGAAATCCCGTGCATATGCATGGCCAGAGGGGAGGCGGTCATTAGGAAATTCATTACCATATAGGAGACAGCACCGCTGAACACCGTGCGCGTAAAGCCTGGCTGGCGGACCAGTTCCCGTAACGGACGGCCACGGCTTTCAGCACCCATCCTGACCGGGGGTAACTTTACGCCAGCCAGCACTGCCGCAGAAATCAATGCCACCAGGGCCTGAGCCAAAAAGGT
>Ga0157363_1000073_pt1 | contig 75899 bp, 68 predicted proteins | sample AttsexASBM1_FD_111477 | JGI IMG/M metagenome (GOLD analysis project Ga0157363, IMG submission 111477) | Fungus gardens microbial communities from leaf cutter ant in Ribeirão Preto, State of São Paulo, Brazil - Atta sexdens ASBM1 | ecosystem: Host-associated > Fungi > Mycelium > Unclassified ... | reverse complement strand
CCTGGCGGCCGTAGCGCGGTGGTCCCACCTGACCCCATGCCGAACTCAGAAGTGAAACGCCGTAGCGCCGATGGTAGTGTGGGGTCTCCCCATGCGAGAGTAGGGAACTGCCAGGCATCAAATTGCGATAACCCCGACCTCACGGTCGGGGTTTTTTGCATTTGGGCGCGGGTAAAACCTCCCCATGCGGGCCCAGGGAACTGCCAGGCATCAAATCGCGATAACCCCGACCTCACGGTCGGGGTTTTTTGCGTTTTGCGGAATGGAAAGCGTATTTAACCCCAAAAACCGCTTTTAATAACTAAAGTTCTTAGCTAATCGGCCGACCCGGTGCCTGTCCTGGATGTTCCAACCCAACCCAACCCAACCCAACCCAACCCAACCCAACCCAACCCAACCCAACCCAACCCAACCCAACCCAATCGAATCTCCTCGCCTGTGAAGTGCGATGATCGATCTTTTAACCGTGATGAAACATTTTCAACAAGGCGATGAGTGCTCGACTTTTCCTTCTATAGTCGCTATCTTTGGCTGTCTGGATGTCTAAACGTATAAATGGTTAGTTGAGGAAGCAGGCAATGCCGATTAGGGTACCCGATGAATTACCAGCCGTGAATTTTCTGCGTAATGAAAATGTTTTTGTGATGACCTCATCGCGGGCCAGCACTCAGGAAATCCGCCCGTTGAAAGTGCTGGTTTTGAATCTGATGCCCAAAAAGATTGAAACGGAAAACCAGTTCTTACGGCTGCTTTCCAACTCGCCGCTACAGATCGATATACAGCTGCTGCGTATCGATAGCCGCGAGTCGCGCAATACGCCGATGGAGCACCTGAACAATTTCTACTGTAACTTTGAAGATATTCAGGATAACAACTACGATGGTCTGATCGTCACCGGCGCGCCGCTGGGCCTGGTTGATTTCGACGATGTGGCTTACTGGCCGCAGATCCAGCGCGTACTGCATTGGGCAAAGGAACACGTGACGTCGACACTGTTTGTCTGCTGGGCGGTTCAGGCCGCGCTGAATATTCTGTATGGCATTCCTAAACAGACGCGTGAAAAGAAGCTGTCAGGCGTTTATGAACATAAGATCCTGCATCCGCATGCGCTACTGACACGCGGATTCGATGATACTTTTCTGGCACCGCATTCACGTTACGCGGATTTCCCGACGCATCTGCTGCGCGACTATACGGATCTGGAGATTTTTGCGGAATCAGAAGAGACGGGCGCTTATCTCTTCGCCAGCAAAGATAAACGTCTGGCTTTCGTTACCGGCCATCCTGAATACGATGCGCTGACGCTGTCCGGCGAGTATCATCGTGATTATGAGGCGGGTTTAAATCCGGAAGTCCCTTTTAACTACTTCCCACAGGATAATCCGGAGCTGCCGCCTCGCGCCAGCTGGCGCAGCCACGGCAACCTGCTGTTTTCCAACTGGTTGAACTACTATGTCTACCAGATAACGCCATTCGATCTGCGCCATATGAATCCAACGCTGGAATAAAGGCAAAAGGCCAATAGAAATATTGGCCTTTTAGTCAGAAGTAGATATGAAAAAATAAATTTTTTCATGGTCAGCAGTAACTCTATCGCCGATACGGTTTTATAAGTAAAAAGAGCTTTATTTTTAATGATGTAGTTTGGAAATTAATAGAAGCATTATAAAATCCTACCAGCTACATTGTCCTGAACCTGAAGAACATGAATTACTACCGCTACCACCGCCACCGCCACCGCCACCGCCACCGCCACCGCCGTTTCCGGATGAACAGCTAACGTAAGATTTTACACCTTCCACTGCTGCTCCCCTGATTGCTCCTCTGACATAGCCTAATGCTGCGCCTGCTATTATACCCTCAGGGCCAGCGGGTAGCCCCATTAATCCTCCAGTTATACCACCTGCTATGCCGCCAGCCATACCTCCACGTACTGCATTTTTTTGCAGCTTTTGATACGCATCCACCTTCATAGTTAGAGTTTGCATTTCCGCCAGCGACCGTTTTAGTTTCTTTGCGAGATAAAACTTTCATTTTCTATTCCTTGATGTAAAAATATTAAATTAATTTTCTATACAAGTACTCCATAAAAATAATAGTTAATGGCGTAATAAGGATTGTTAGTTCTAAAGAAAACTCTCTGGAAATATCAAAAAATGATAAAAAATACCCTAATAAAGCACAGAATAATATGACGATAATTTCAAGGAAAAAATATATTTTCCTGTTTTTATGTTTTAACACTATTCCTTTTGGCTTCTGTGGCAAAATTTTCATCAGGCACCTCCTGAGGTTGCTAAATTAACCCCATTAAAATTTCTCAGAAGTGATATTAATCACAATATATAAAATATTACGCCCATGTCTTATATGGGGTTGACATCGAGCAGGGGCATCTGCTTTTACGTGCTGAAAAGTTATGCCAGTATGACTGACTGGCAGCGTGTCGCAGAGCAAGCAAGAGGCGAAAGTGAACAGAACAGAAGCGCTGCATCAGCAGCTGGCAAAACGCATTATGGTGCTGGATGGCGGTATGGGCACGATGATTCAGAGTTATCGCCTGAGCGAAGAGGATTTTCGCGGTGAACGCTTTGCCGACTGGCAGAGCGATCTCAAAGGCAATAACGATCTGCTGGTGCTGACGCGTCCTGATGTCATTGGCGAAATTCATCATGCCTACCTTGCCGCAGGCGCGGATATTCTGGAAACCAACACCTTTAACGCCACCTCTATAGCGATGGCCGATTACCATATGGCATCGCTGTCGGCGGAAATCAACTTTGCGGCGGCCAGGCTGGCCCGCGAGTGCGCCGATGAATGGACGGCGCGTACGCCAGAAAAGCCGCGCTATGTGGCCGGAGTCCTGGGGCCGACTAACCGTACCTGTTCCATTTCGCCGGACGTCAACGATCCCGCTTTTCGTAACGTTACTTTTAATCAGCTGGTAGCAGCCTATCGTGAGTCCACGCGAGCCTTGATGGCTGGCGGCGCTGATATCATCATGATTGAAACCGTTTTCGACACGCTAAATGCGAAAGCCGCTATTTTCGCCGTGCAGAGCGAGTTCGAAGCGCAAGGCGCCACGCTGCCGCTGATGATCTCCGGCACCATTACCGATGCTTCCGGTCGCACGCTTTCCGGGCAGACCACAGAAGCTTTCTACAATTCGCTACGTCACGCGCAGCCTTTGTCGTTCGGTCTGAACTGCGCGCTGGGGCCGGACGAGCTACGTCAGTATGTAGCTGAACTGTCGCGGATTGCCGAAAGCTATGTCACTGCTCATCCCAACGCGGGCTTGCCCAACGCCTTTGGTGAATACGATCTCGACGCGCGGATAATGGCGGAGCAGATTGGCGAATGGGCGCAGGCGGGCTTTCTGAATATCGTCGGTGGCTGCTGCGGCACCACGCCGGAACATATCGCCGCAATGGCCGCAGCGGTAGAAGGCATCGCGCCTCGTCAGCGGCCAACGCTGCCTGTGGCCTGTCGCCTTGCCGGGCTTGAACCGCTGAATATTAGCCCGGAAACGCTATTTGTTAACGTGGGCGAACGCACCAACGTTACCGGCTCGGCTAAGTTCAAGCGGCTGATTAAGGAAGAAAAGTATAGTGAGGCGCTGGAAGTGGCGCTGCAACAGGTCCAGAGCGGCGCGCAGATCATCGACATCAATATGGATGAAGGAATGCTGGACGCTGAAGCGGCGATGGTGCGCTTCCTTAATCTGATTGCTGGCGAGCCGGATATCGCCCGCGTGCCGGTGATGATCGACTCCTCCAAATGGGAGGTGATTGAAAAAGGCCTGCAGTGTATTCAGGGCAAAGGCATCGTCAACTCTGTCTCGATGAAGGAGGGCATCGAAACCTTTATGCATCACGCGCGTCTTGTTCGGCGCTATGGCGCGGCGATGGTGGTGATGGCTTTCGACGAAGCGGGACAGGCGGACACGCGCGAACGCAAAATCGACATCTGCCGACGCGCTTATAAAATCCTGACCGAAGAGGTCGGTTTCCCGCCGGAAGATATCATCTTTGACCCGAATATTTTCGCCATCGCTACCGGCATTGAGGAGCACAACAACTATGCGATGGACTTTATCGGCGCCTGCGAAGACATCAAGCGCGAGCTGCCGCACGCCATGATTTCCGGTGGCGTCTCCAACGTTTCCTTCTCGTTTCGCGGCAACGATCCTGTACGCGAAGCCATTCACGCCGTATTCCTTTATTACGCTATCCGTAACGGTATGGATATGGGGATCGTCAATGCGGGCCAGCTGGCAATCTATGACGATCTCGCGCCCGAACTGCGTGACGCGGTAGAGGACGTGGTGCTTAATCGCCGCGAAGACGGCACCGAACGGCTGCTGGCGCTGGCGGAAAAATATCGCGGCAGCAAGGCGGATGACGAAAACAGACCGCAGGCGGAGTGGCGCAGCTGGGAAGTGGAAAAGCGACTGGAATACTCGCTGGTCAAAGGCATCACCGAATTTATTGAGGAAGATACCGAAGCCGCCCGGCAAAACGCCAACCGACCGATTGAGGTGATTGAAGGGCCACTGATGGCGGGCATGAACGTGGTCGGCGACCTGTTTGGCGAAGGCAAAATGTTCCTGCCGCAGGTGGTGAAATCCGCGCGCGTGATGAAGCAGGCGGTAGCCTATCTGGAACCTTATATTGAGGCGAGTAAAGAGAAGGGCAGCAGCAACGGCAAAATCGTGCTGGCGACGGTAAAAGGCGACGTGCACGATATCGGCAAAAATATTGTCGGCGTCGTGCTGCAGTGCAACAACTACGAGATTATCGATCTCGGCGTAATGGTGCCTGTCGACAAAATATTGAAAACCGCCAGAGAGCAGAATGCCGATATTATCGGGCTTTCGGGACTGATTACGCCGTCGCTGGATGAGATGGTCAACGTGGCGAAAGAGATGGAACGGCAGGGCTTCACGCTGCCGCTGCTGATTGGCGGCGCGACCACTTCCAAAGCGCATACGGCGGTGAAAATCGAGCAGAACTACAGCGGCCCGACGGTCTATGTGCAAAACGCCTCACGCACGGTCGGCGTGGTGTCGGCGCTGCTTTCCGCCACGCAGCGCGATGACTTTGTCGCCCGCACGCGTAAAGAGTATGAAACGGTGCGTATCCAGCACGCGCGTAAAAAACCGCGCACGCCGCCGGTTTCGCTCGAGGTGGCAAGAGCTAATGCGCTGGCGCTGGATTGGGAAGCGTATACGCCGCCCGTACCGCACCGCCTGGGCATCAGCGAAGTAAGTGCTAACATTGCAACGCTGCGTCACTATATCGACTGGACGCCCTTTTTTATGACCTGGTCGCTGGCGGGAAAATATCCGCGCATTCTTCAGGATGAGGTAGTCGGAGAAGAGGCGAAGCGGCTTTTCGCCGATGCCAATGCGATGCTGGACGAGCTGAGTGCGAAGCAGGCGCTTACTCCGCGAGGCGTGGCAGGCATTTTCGCGGCCAACCGCGTCGGCGACGATATTCATATCTGGCGTGACGAATCGCGTCGCGAAATCCTGCAAGTAAGTCATCACTTACGTCAGCAGACGGAGAAGGCGGAGTTCGCCAACTATTGCCTGGCTGATTTTATCGCTCCGGCCACCAGCCACAAAGCGGACTATCTGGGCGCTTTCGCCGTCACTGGCGGACTGGAAGAGGATTCGCTGGCGCAGGCTTTTGATATGGCCCATGACGACTACAACAAAATCATGGTGAAAGCGCTGGCGGATCGCCTCGCGGAAGCGTTCGCGGAGTACCTGCACGAGCGCGTACGCAAAGTTATCTGGGGTTTCTCGCCCACGGAAAATCTGAGCAATGAAGAGCTGATTCGCGAAAACTATCAGGGCATTCGTCCTGCGCCTGGCTATCCGGCCTGCCCGGAACATACCGAGAAAGCCACAATCTGGCGGCTACTGGAAGTAGAGAAACATACCGGCATGAAGCTGACCGACTCCTTCGCCATGTGGCCGGGCGCATCGGTTTCCGGCTGGTACTTCAGCCATCCGCAAAGCAAGTATTTCGCGGTAGCCCAGCTGCAGCGCGATCAAATTGAAGATTACGCGCGACGCAAAGGAATGACGGTGAGCGAGGTCGAGCGCTGGCTGGCCCCAAACCTGGGCTATGACGCGGAGTAGCGGGTACGCCGGGCAGGCGAAAAATCCTGCCCCTGTTCTTTTCCCGCCGCTTTCCATCGTCGACAGGGAGGCTGTGGCCCGCGTACGCGATTTCCCACCTTTTCCAATAATATCACGCTGATAAAAAAGCTTTTTCGGCAAAGCGACTAAACTTAACGCTAACGATTTATATTGCGAAGCCGTGAGGTTGATATCGGTGCTGACCCTGCTTAATCTTCTTTCCGCCGTGGCGCTGCTGGTATGGGGAACCCATATTGTTCGGACCGGCATTATGCGAGTTTATGGCGCGGATTTGCGTCGCGTGCTCAGCCGCAGCATGACGAAAAAACCGATGGCCTTTGTGGCGGGTATTGGCGTCACCGCGCTGGTGCAAAGCAGTAACGCCACCACGCTGTTGGTCACGTCGTTTGTAGCACAAGGGCTGGTGTCGCTGACGCCGGCGCTGGTGATTATTCTGGGCGCCGATGTCGGCACCGCGCTGATGGCGCGTATCCTGACCTTCGACCTTTCCTGGCTGTCGCCGCTGTTTATCTTTTTCGGCGTGGTCTTCTTCCTGGGACGTAAGCAGACGCGCGCTGGTCAGCTTGGTCGCGCCAGCATCGGGCTGGGCCTTATCCTGCTGGCGCTGCAGCTGATTGTGGCGGCAGCAACGCCAATCACTCAGGCAGCAGGCGTCAAAGTGATCTTCTCTTCCCTGACCGGCGATGTGATGCTGGATGCGCTGATCGGCGCGGTCTTCGCCATTATCAGCTACTCCAGCCTGGCGGCGGTGCTGATTACCGCCACCCTTACCGCAACCGGCGTTATCTCCTTTAAGGTCGCGCTCTGTCTGGTGATTGGCGCCAACCTGGGTAGCGGCCTGCTGGCGATGCTCAATAACAGCGGCTCTAACGTGGCCGGCAAACAGGTGGCGTTAGGCAGCCTGCTGTTTAAATTTATCGGCTCGCTGATCGTATTACCTTTTATCGATCTGCTGGCGGAGTGGTTGCAAAAGCTGCCGGTTAACGACGAAGAGCTGGTGATCTTCTTCCATGTCTTCTACAACCTGACCCGTTGTTTGATCATGGTGCCTTTTACTGACCTGATGGCAAGCTTATGCCGGCGTCTCATTCGGGAAGAGCCGGAAACCGATCTGCGGCTGAAGCCGAAACATCTGGACGGCAGCGCGCTGGATACGCCCGCACTGGCGCTGGCGAATGCCTCAAGAGAGACGCTGCGGATAGGCGATGTGCTGGAGCAAATGCTGACCAGCTTCAGCAAGGTGGTGCACGGTGAACTGCGCGAAGAGCGTGAAGTTCGGCGGCTGGACGATGATGTGGACGTGCTCTATACCGCCATCAAGCTCTATCTGGCGCAGATGCCGAAAGAGGATTTGCCGGAAGAAGACTCGCGCCGCTGGGCGGAGATCATTGAAATGGCGCTGAACCTGGAAATGGCGGGCGATGTGCTGGAACGCATGAGCGGCGACGTGGCGGATAAGTCGCTGACCGCACGACGAGCGTTTTCCGCGGAAGGCGTGGCAGAGCTGGATACGCTGCTTGAGCAAATCACCACCAACCTGCGTCTGAGCCTCTCGGTCTTTTTATCTCGCGACATCACCAGCGCCAAACGGCTGCGGCGCGCCAAGCATCGTTTTCGCATTATGAATCGCCGCTATTCCCACAAACATGTCGACCGGCTGCATCAACAAAACGTGCTGAGTATAGAAACCAGCTCGCTGCATCTGGGCCTGCTGGGCGATATGAACCGGCTTAACTCGCTGTTCTGCGCGATAGCCTACAGCGTGCTGGAACAGCCTGACGACGATCGGGATGAAGAGTAACGCCTCCGCAGTGAGCGGAGGCGATAAGGCTATTTTTTGATGGGTTTGCCGGACCAGTAGCCTGCCAGCAGCGAACCTGAAAGATTATGCCAGACGGAAAACAGCGCGCCCGGCAGCGCGGCCAGCGGCGAGAAGTAAAGCTTGCCCAGCGTCGCCGCCAGCCCGGAGTTTTGCATCCCGACTTCCAGCGCCAGAGTGCGGCAGGTGGACTCATCGAAGCCAAAGGCTTTGCCGCCCCAGTAGCCGCCCAGCAGGCCAATAGCGTTGTGCAGTATCACCGCCACTATGGTGACCAAACCGACCGAGCCGATAAAGCCCTGGCTGCCGGCTACCACGGCGCTGATAATCAACAGAATGCAGACCATAGAAAAAGCGGGCAGATAAGGCTCTACGCGCCGCACCACGCCATGCATCGTATGGTGGACAATCAGGCCGATGCTAATCGGCACCACCACGATTTTCACAATGCTCAGCAGCATCCCGACAACATCCACCTGAATATGCGTATCCACATAGAGTTTGGTAAGCAGCGGCGTGGCGAAGACGCCCACCAGCGCAGAAACGGAGGAAATGGTTACCGACAGCGCCACATCACCTTTAGCCAGATAAATCATCACGTTGGAGGCCGTACCGCTGGCGACGCTGCCGACTAAAATCATGCCAGCCGCTAAGTCCGGCGGCATCTTAAAGAGTTTCGCCAGCGCCCAGGCAGCAAGCGGCATCACCAGATAGTGCAGAAAGGTGCCGGCAATCACCGGCGCGGGACGGGTCAGCACGCGCTTAAAATCATTAATATTCAGCGTGACGCCCATACCGAACATAATCAGCATCAGCAGATAAGTCACCCAGGGGCCAATCCCCAGAAAAGTGGTTGGCGTGTAATAAGCGGCGAGGGAAAGCAAAACTGCCCATAACGGGAACAGTCGGGTAACGGTGGCGAGCATAGCCGGACTTCCTTTTGTTGTGTTTTGATGAGCCGTTTTCCCGGAACGGGGGAAAAGCGGGCTTCGAATCATAGCATTAGCGAGCGGGAAAAGAAGCGCGGCAAAAGAGAGGAAAACGGCGGGCTGGTGGTAGCCCGCCGGGCAGCGTTACGCTTTTTCCTCCAGCAGAACACGGTAGATCAGACCGCCGACGAGGGCGCCGACGATCGGCATCGCCCAGAACATCCACAGCTGATCCAGCGCCCAGCCGCCCTGGAAGATAGCCACGGCGGTGCTGCGTGCCGGATTGACTGAGGTATTGGTAACCGGAATGCTGATCAGATGAATCAGGGTCAGCGCCAGGCCAATAGCGATGGGCGCAAACCCTTTCGGCGCGCGTTTATCCGTCGCGCCATGAATCACGATCAGGAAAACGGCGGTCAGCACGACTTCCGCCATCATGCCGGAGCACAGCGAGAAGCCGCCAGGCGAATGCTCGCCATAGCCGTTGGCGGCGAAACCGCTGGCTGCCGCGTCGAAGGACGCTTTGCCGCTGGCGATCAGCCAGAGCACGCCAGCCGCCAGTACGCCGCCCACAACCTGCGCCACTATATAGGCGAAGATTTGCGAAGCGGGGAAGCGACCGCCTGCCCACAGACCCAGCGTCACCGCCGGATTAAAATGGCCGCCCGAGATATGACCCACGGCATAGGCCATGGTCAATACGGTCAAACCGAATGCCAGCGATACGCCGACAAAACCTATGCCCAGCTCGGGGAAAGCCGCAGCCAACACCGCGCTGCCACAACCGCCGAGAACCAATACAAAGGTTCCCAGCGCTTCAGCTACTAACCTACGCATGACTTGCTCCATTATTTGATTTAACGCCACGATTATCCCTGGCTTATCCAACCGGAAAATCAACGGAGCGGAGAATACGGGGTAAAGGCGGGCTTGGGGTGGTTTATTCGCAGATGTTTTGCGTTAGATCAATCGATTGGGCAAGGTAAGGTAAAGGCGCGCAAGGAAAAAGCCGGAAAAGTAAAAACCGGGCAACGGCCCGGTTTGAGAGACTCGGCAACGCGTAGTTTGCGCTACTCGAACAGATTTTTATGCAGCGCCTGTACTACCTGTTCGGCGTCGTTGCCCGGCACCAGGAAGCAGAGGTTGTAGCTGCTCGCGCCATAACAGATCAGGCGCAGGTTGAACGGCTCCAGCACGCCGAACACTTCTTTGCCGACGCCACAGGCTTTAGAGAGCTGGTTGCCGATTAACGCCACCAGCGCCAGATTCTCTTCGACTTCCACGCGACACAGGGAAGAGAGCTCGGTCAGCAGCGCCTGGGTCAGCAGGCCGTCGATGCTGGAGGTGGAACCGGTAGTATCCAGCGTCAGCGCGACGCTGACTTCCGAAGTGGTAATCAGATCGACCGAGATATTGTGGCGCGCCAGAATGGTAAAGACCTCTACCAGGAAACCGCGCGCGTGCAGCATATTCAGGCTGTGCAGCGTCAGCAGCGTCTGTTTACGGCGCAGAGCCAGCGCGCGGAACAGCGGCGGGTTTTGCGTTTCGTTGCAGACGCGCGTGCCGCCGGCAGCCGGATCCTTGCTGGAGCCGACGAAAACCGGAATATCGCTGCGCACGGCAGGCAGCAGCGTGGCCGGATGCAGCACTTTGGCGCCGAAGGTCGCCATCTCCGCCGCTTCGCCAAAGGTAATCTCATCGATACGTTTAGCCGTCGGCACCACGCGCGGATCGGTGGTATAGATGCCCGGCACGTCTGTCCAGATGTCGATACGGCTCGCGTGCAGCGCTTCGCCCAGCAGCGCGGCAGTGTAGTCGCTGCCGCCGCGTCCCAGCGTGGTTGTGCGGCCTTTGGCCTCGCTGCCGATAAAGCCCTGGGTCACGATCAGCGCTTCGCTCAGGCGCGGCGCCAGCTGCGCCTGAGTCAGCTCCGCCAGCAGCGCCACGTCCGGTTCCGCCCGACCGAAGCGGTCATTGGTGCGCATAACCTTACGCACGTCGAACCACTCGGCGGCGACTTCGCGCTGGCGCAGGATCTCCACAAACAGCAGGCTGGACATCAGCTCGCCGTGGCTGACCAGTTCGTCGGTCAGCGCGGTGGAGGTCGCCAGCGCGGCGGCTTCGGAAAGCATGGTGATGTTTTCCAGCACGCGATCGATCTCGTCGCGAATCACTTCTGAATGCGGCAGCTGGTCAACAATGGCGTACTGGATGCGGCGGATTTCATCCAGCTGGTAAGCACGCTGCTCCTGCTCCTGGCCTTCCGCCAGCGAAACCAGCAGATTGGTGACGCCCGCAGAGGCGGAGAGCACCACCACGCGCACATTCGGATCGGCCAGCACCACGTCGGCGCTGCGGTTCATGGCGGCGTAATCGGCAACGCTGGTGCCGCCGAACTTCGCCACGATCAATGATTGGGACATGTCTTGACATACCTCGTGTCAGGTTAAAATCTATCAGCCTTGGCACAAGGGAAGAGCAGAAACGGGGCAGACGTAGAAAAGGGGATTACTACGAGTCACCCAGAAGCGCTCCACCTTGCAAATCGCCCGCCTTACGGACGCTTGTGGTGACAACCCAGAGGATTCAGCCCCTGTAGCCGATACGCGCCATACCGCATGGTTTGTACCTCGGCGTCGCTCCCCCTGATGTGTTATCTCTGGATTCGGTTCCTCCAACACACTGCCTGGGCGACGCGCCTCTTCTGGCCTGCGCATCAGATGCGCAGCTAGCCGCCCAGATTTACCGGGTTATTGCCTCGCTGTCAATCCCCGGTATTTGACGATTCTTCATTTTGCACCAGCGCGATAACCGTACATGGCAGCGCGGGCGGCTGGCCGTCATACATTTTCAGCTTGCCCTGCGCGTCCTGGACAAAAAGCGGCAGCGCTTCCTGGTTCTTTTCCTGATAATCCTGCCAGCCAAAATTCTCGCTCAGGCTGGTCGCCTTAATCACGCCGCCTTTCGCCAGCAGGCTGCTGAGCCTGGCGTAGGTATGCTCCTGGCTGAACAGCACTTCATGGCGACGGAAGCGCGGGCTTTCGCTGTCGCGACGACCTTTCAGCGCCGCGCCCGAACGGATAGCCGCCACTTTGTTGTTACCGAAAATATGGCTGAAATGGTAAACGGCCAGCGCATTTTGATGACGATTAGGCGAAAGGGCAAGTACCTGAGCGGTTTCGCTGAGATCGAGAAAGTTTTCGGCGTGATCTGACCAGGCGTTGCCGTAATAGGCGGGAATGCCTTCCATACGGGCCAGCCGGTAATATTCCCAGCTGCTGTCGGTGACCTGTACCGGCAGATCCAGCTTTTGCAGTGCGGCGGCCAGAGCGCGGGCGACGCTGTTGGCGCCGATAATCAAAACGCCGCGCGGCTCGCGCTGCTGCACGCGCAGCACTCGGGCCAACAGCGAGCTGGTCAAACTCTGCAGCACCACGGTGCCGATAATCACGGCAAAAACCACCGTGACCAGCTTGCTGGCGCCTTCATAGCCGGTTTTTTCCAGCGTCAGCGCGAACAGCGAGCTGACCGCCGCCGCGACGATACCGCGTGGCGAAATCCAGCTCAGCAGCAGCCTGTCGCGCCAGGAGAGCTTCGATCCCCAGGTTGAGAGCGCGATACAGAGCGGTCGGGCGATAAACTGCACCACCAGCAGCAGCCCGACCAGCGGCCAGCCCATCGCCAGCAGCGCGCCGAGGTCCAGCCTGGCGGCCAGAATGATAAACAGCGCGGAGATCAGCAGCGCCGACAGCTCTTCTTTAAAGGCGATAATTTCGCTTAAATCCACATCGCGCATATTGGCCAGCCAGATGCCCATGACGGTCACGGTCAGCAGCCCTGATTCGTCGGCAATGGCGTTCGACGCGCCGAAAGCGGTGAGCGTAACGGCCAGCACCGCGAAGTTTTGCAGATAGCCGGGCAGCCAGACGCGTTTCAGCGCGATGCCCATCAGCCAGCCGAACAGCGCGCCGCCGATACTGCCGACCACCACGGTCAGGCCGAATGTCCAGAAAAGATGCGTCAGCGACTCCGCTTTTTGCTGTAGCACAATAAACTCGAACACCAGCAGCGTGAAAATAGCGCCGACCGGATCGATGACAATGCCTTCCCAGCGCAGGATCTGGTTTATCGCTTTGTTAGGGCGCACCACGCGCATCAGCGGCGCGATCACCGTCGGGCCAGTGACCACCGTTACCGCGCCGACCAGCGCCGCCAGTTCGGGCGGGAAATCAAGCAGCAGCCAGCAGGCGACGCTGATAATAAGAAAGGTGGCCAGCATGCCGACAGTGACCAGATTGCGTACCACTTTGCCCAGGCCGCGGATCTCGTCAAAGCGCAGCGTCAGCGCGCCCTCGAACAGAATAATCGCTACCGACAGGGAAACCAGCGGGAACAGCAGGGAACCGAACAGCGCGTCCGGCTGCAAAACGTGGCCGATCGGCCCCAGGATAATGCCGAAAACAAGCAGCGGCAAAATGGCCGGCAGACGCAGCAACCAGGCCAGCCACTGGGCCACCAGCGAGCTTAATCCAATGATAACCAACAAAAGTGGCGCAGAAAGCTCCATAAAATTTTTCCTTTAAAGGGCAAGAATAGTCATACTGAAACGCATCGGGTATCGCCCCGCCGCCTGAATTATAAATAGCCCCGGACAAAAAAGAGGAAAACTTCTCTTCTGATAGCCGTCACCTGTTGCAGGGAAAGGCGTGCGAAAAACGCGTAACAGGTAACATGGCGTCCGGTCTGATTTACGGTTCTTAAATAAAAAGAGTGTGTTGCTATGAAAAATATCAATCCGACACAAACCGCTGCCTGGCAAGCGCTGCAGCAGCATTTTGCAGAGATGAAAGACGTAGAAATCGCCGACCTGTTCGCGAAAGAGAGCGACCGGTTCAGCAAATTCTCCGCCACCTTCGACGATCAAATGCTGGTGGACTTCTCTAAAAACCGCATCACCAGTGAAACGCTCGATAAGCTGCAGGCTCTGGCGAAAGAAACCGAGCTGCAGGACGCCATCAAATCCATGTTCTCCGGGGAAAAAATCAACCGCACGGAAGATCGCGCCGTGCTGCATGTTGCCCTGCGCAACCGCAGCAATACGCCGATTCTGGTGGACGGCAAGGATGTGATGCCGGAAGTCAACGCGGTGCTGGAGAAGATGAAATCCTTCTCTGAACGCATTATCAGCGGCGAGTGGAAAGGCTATACCGGCAAGGCGATTACCGACGTGGTCAATATCGGCATCGGCGGCTCCGATTTGGGGCCGTTTATGGTCACCGAAGCGCTGCGCCCTTATAAAAACCACCTGAATATGCATTTCGTTTCCAACGTCGACGGCACCCATATCGCCGAGACGGTTAAGGATCTCAGCCCGGAAACCACGCTGTTCCTGGTCGCTTCAAAAACTTTTACCACTCAGGAAACCATGACCAACGCCCATAGCGCGCGCGACTGGTTCCTGAAGACGGCTGGTGACGAGCAGCACGTAGCGAAACACTTCGCCGCGCTCTCCACTAACGCCAAAGCCGTAGGCGAATTCGGTATCGACACCGCCAATATGTTCGAGTTCTGGGACTGGGTCGGCGGCCGCTACTCGCTCTGGTCGGCGATTGGCCTCTCTATCGTGCTCTCCATTGGTTACGACAACTTCGAGCAGCTGCTGAGCGGCGCGCACGCGATGGACCAGCACTTCGCCAATACGCCTGCAGAGCAGAACCTGCCGGTGATCCTGGCGCTGATCGGCATCTGGTATAACAATTTCTTCGGCGCCGAAACCGAAGCTATTCTGCCTTACGACCAATACATGCACCGTTTTGCCGCCTATTTCCAGCAGGGCAATATGGAGTCGAACGGCAAATATGTCGATCGCAACGGCAACCCGGTAAGTTATGAAACCGGCCCGATAATCTGGGGCGAGCCGGGCACCAACGGCCAGCACGCTTTCTACCAGCTGATCCATCAGGGCACCAAGCTGGTGCCGTGCGACTTTATCGCGCCGGCCGTCAGCCATAACCAGCTCGGCGATCATCACGCCAAGCTGCTTTCCAACTTCTTTGCGCAGACCGAAGCGCTGGCCTTCGGCAAATCCCGCGAGACGGTGGAAAAAGAGTTTGCCGACGCGGGCAAAGACGCGAAATCTGTCGAACATATCGTGCCGTTCAAAGTGTTTGAAGGCAATCGCCCGACCAACTCTATCCTGCTGCGTGAAATCAACCCGTTCAGTCTGGGCGCGCTGATTGCGCTGTATGAGCACAAGATCTTCACCCAGGGCGCGATCCTTAACATCTTCACCTTCGACCAGTGGGGCGTGGAGCTGGGCAAACAGCTGGCTAACCGTATCCTGCCTGAGCTTTCCGGCAGCGAGCAGGTAGCAAGTCACGACAGTTCGACCAATGGCCTGATCAATCGTTATAAAAACTGGCGCGGCTGAGCGACAAGCTCTCTTCGTCCGTAGCGAAAACTATAGCAGTGCAAAGGTCGGCCAACGCGCCGGCCTTTTTTTTCGTCCGGCCTTATTCAGGGCCATATTTATCTTGTGCTGGCTCTGTTTGACAGCGCTTCGGTCGTGGTCTTTCCCTGTTAAACGGGCTGAAAAGCCAGTAAAAAGGGCATTTACACCGTCCAGTTATTGTTGAGAAGCACTAAAGCAGGCTAAGGAAATTCTTAAATTTCATGCCGATAGTCTGATTTTCTTCAGGAATAGTCTGAAACGTTTTTGCTGGTTGCTGTCGGCAGAAGCGCCTGTTCCACTTTTAACTGGTTGAAAAATAGTATATTTAAATCGCATATCGCCTTTTGCTGTTTTTCTCGTCTCTATTTCCCGCTTTAATCACAATCGGTAGTGAATGGTGCCAACTTACCGGGTTATGGCAGCGATAAATAGCGATATTGCGAGTTTATTACGCAGCTGTTGCCTTATTTTACCGAAAATGTTCTTGTTTCCCACAGCGAAGCGGCGGCGAAGGGCCGTTTTTACCCGCCTGAATTCCGGTAATTTATTGCCTTATAATGAGCCGGCCTGAACCTTTTCAGGTGAGTTATCCATTCATTTTATGAAGGATGTTGTATGAAAAAAGTCTTATGTGCTGCTGCAGCCGTCGCTTATTTAGCAACGGCTTCCGTCGCGTTCGCCGCGCCTGAAGAGGCCGGTGCCGCAGCGGGCGCCTCAGCGGGAACGCTTTCCGCCGGGACGACTACGGCTGTGGGTGTGGGCGCGCTTGGCGCGTTGGTTGGCGTAGCGCTGGCAGCAAGCAGCGGCGGCAACGGTTCCAATACCGGAACCACTACCACCACCACAACCAGCACCACTCGTTAAGCGCAGTAAATTAATCATAACCACACGCTTGTGTGGTTATTTTTTGACATTGTCAGACTTTATTCAGGGACTTACACAGTGCGCTACCTATCACTGCTGCTTTTATGCCTGCTTGCCCAGGGCTGCACACAAACACAAAAAGGTCTGGGAGAGACGGTAAAACTGGCTCTGCTCGGGCCGGATGACGTCGACGTCACCACAGAGCAGGTGGAAAGCCTGCCTTATGCCAGCATGTATCTGCGCGTTAACGGCGGCCAGCGCATTTTCGTCGTGCTGGGCTTTGACGAAAACGGCCAGCAAAAATGGATTACCCGCGATCGCACCATGGTCGTCACACAGCATGGCCGCGTAGTGAAAACGCTGGGCCTGACGGACAATCTGCGCGAGGTGAGCAACCTGGAGCAGGATCCGCTGGCCGATCCGCTGCATCTGACCGATGGCGCCAGCTGGGCGCGCCAGCTGAGCTGGTCAGAGGCGGGCGGCTTCCACGCCGCTACGGCAACATCGCGTTTTACCCGTCTGCAGGATGAGGTGCTCGATCTGGCCGGACGCCGCGTCGCCTGTCGCGTCTGGCAGGAAGAGGTGAACGCGGCTGGCAAAAGCTGGCGCAATATCTTTTGGATCGACACCACTACCGGCCAGCTCCGTCAGTCACGGCAGACGCTGGACGGCAACGACTTCTCTGTTGAAACCACCATCCTGAAGCCGGCGAAATCATGAAAAAAATAACCTGTTTCCTCGCAGGCCTTACCGCCTGCGTGTCGCTGAACGTGCGCGCCGACAGCGACGTCACCGTTTTCTCAGCCGATCGAAGCGAAACGGCAGTGGTCAGCCATGCGCAGAATCTGGCGCAGCTGGTAGCGAGTCCCGCGCTGGCAAACACCTGGTGGCCAGGCACCGTTATCAGCGAAAAACTGGCAACGGAGGCGGCAGTACAGCAACAGCAGCAGCTGCTGGCGCGGCTGAAAGGCTGGAGCACGGAGCTGCGAGCCGACGATGACGGCGAGAAAGCGGCGGTGGTCGACAACCTGTATCAGCAAATTGCCGCAATTAAAGTTACGGGCCGACAGATTGTTAATCTCGACCCGGACTGGGTGCGTCTGCGTCCCGAAGAGAACCGTCGTCTGGAGGGCGAATACAGCGTCTATACGCTGCGAAAACCTGACAGCCTGACGGTGGCTGGCCTGGTAAGCGGCAGCGGCAAAACGCCCTGGACGCCGGGTCGGAGCGTAACGGATTACCTGGCCGCTCACGAGCGCCTCGCAGGCGGCGAACGCAACTTCGTAACGCTTATCGCGCCTTCCGGCAAAACAGAGCAGGTTCCGGTCGCTTACTGGAACCGCCGCGACGTTGAACCTGAAGCAGGCAGCACGCTTTACGTTGGTTTTTCCAACTGGTCGCTGCCTGACGGCCCGGATATTAACCAGCAAATTATTTCTGTTTTGACGCACCGGATCCCTGACTGATGAAAACAAATTATCTTCTCAGCCTGCTGGCGATTTCCGTAGCCTGCGCTTGCCAGGCTCAGGCGGCGGATCCCATCGGGCCATCGCAGTCTGACTTTGGCGGCGTAGGCTTGATGCAGGTGCCGACGGCGCGTATGGCGAAGGATGGCGAATTCAGCCTCAACTATCGCTATAACGATCAGTACCATTTCTATTCCTCCTCGGTGCAGCTTTTCCCGTGGCTGGAAGCCACCATCCGCTATACCGATGTGAAAACCCGCCGCTACAGCGCCGTAGAAAGCTTCAGCGGCAGTCAGTCCTACAAGGACAAAGCTTTCGATCTTAAAGCACGACTGTGGCAGGAAGGCTACTGGCTGCCGGAACTCTCCGTCGGCGCGCGCGACCTGGGCGGTACAGGCCTGTTCGACAGCGAATATCTGGTTGCCAGCAAAGCCTGGGGCCCTTTTGATTTCACGCTCGGGCTGGGTTTTGGCTATCTCGGCAACAGCGGCACGGTAAAGAACCCGTTCTGTCAGGCGGACAGCAGCTACTGCTACCGTTCAAACACTAACGGCACCGCCGGTTCGGTCAGCGATAAAGATCTGTTTAAAGGGCCGGCCGCTATTTTCGGCGGCGTTGAATACCAGACGCCGTGGCAGCCGCTACGCCTGAAGGTCGAATATGAAGGCAACGACTATCAGGATGATTTCGCTGGCCGTCTGGAGCAGAAGAGCAAGGTCAACGTCGGCGCGATTTACCGCATCACCGACTGGGCCGACGTCAACGTCAGCTACGAGCGCGGCAACACGCTAATGGCGGGCTTTACGCTGCGCACCAACTTCAACGATCTGCACACCGCTTCGATCGATGTGCCCAAACCGGCTTATAACCCGCAGCCGCAGGGCGAATTCCTGGAGCAGACCGTTGTCGCCAACCAGCTTACCGACCTGAAATACAATGCCGGCCTGGCCGGGCCGAAAATTCAGGTGAAGGGCGACACGCTCTACGTCACCGGTCAGCAGACAAAGTATCGTGATACGCAGGAAGGCGTCGATCGCGCCAACCTGATTATGATGAATGCGCTGCCGCAGCATATCGACAAGCTGAACGTGACCGAAACGCGCAACAATATGCCGCAGGTCACTACAGAAACCAGTACGGAAAGCCTGCGCCAGCAGCTGGAAGGCTATCCGCTGGGCAAAGAGAAGATGCTGGATCAGAAACGGGTCAACCCGGTGGAGCCAGGCCATACCGAGCAGGGCTACTATATCGACGCCGATCGCTTTAACTACAGCCTGTCGCCGGTGCTGAACCAGTCCGTCGGCGGCCCGGAAAGCTTCTACCTGTATCAGGTCGGCGTGATGGCCAGCGCCAGCTACTGGCTGACGGATCATCTGCTGGTGGATGGCAGCGTGTTTGGCAACCTGGCGAACAATTACGACAAGTTCAGCTATAACGGCGCGCCAGCCGACTCTTCGCTGCCACGCGTGCGGACGCATATTCGCGACTACGTTGAAAACAACGTTTACGTGAATAACCTGCAGGCCAACTACATGCACTATCTGGGCAACGGCTTCTACGGCCAGGTTTATGGCGGCTACCTGGAAACCATGTACGGCGGCGTAGGCGGCGAGCTGCTCTATCGCCCGCTCGACTCTGACTGGGCGTTTGGCGTTGACGCCAACTACGTCAAGCAGCGCGACTGGGACAATATGATGCAGTTCACCGACTATAACGCGAAAGTCGGTAATCTCACGGCCTACTGGCGTCCGGCTTTCTTTAACCACCAGGTGCTGGTGAAGGCGAGCGTCGGGCAATATCTGGCGGAAGATAAGGGCGCGACGCTGGACGTTTCCCGCCAGTTCGACAGCGGTGTGATTGTCGGCGCTTATGCCACTAAAACCAACGTTTCGGCGGAAGAGTATGGCGAAGGCGATTTCACCAAAGGCTTCTATATCTCTATCCCTATGGATCTGTTCACCGCTACGCCGACGCGTGGTCGTGCGCAGGTCAACTGGACGCCGCTGACGCGCGACGGCGGTCAGATGCTGGGCCGCAAATATCAGCTTTACGATATGACGACCGATCGGGATAAAAACTTCCGCTAAACCGTTAAGCGACAGAAAAAAGGGGCGAACAGGATTCGCCCCTTTTTTACATCCGTGGAAACTTGTGAAGTAGCTCACACTAACGCATATTGTGGCGGTCAGGATGAGCTGACAAAAACCTACAGAGGATAGTTATGATTAACGCCACGCGTATTGCCTGGTTACTGCAGATGGTGCTGAATGTGGGGCTGATTACGCTGGCCTGCATTCTGGCCGTGTTTTTAGGGAAAGAAACCTTTCATCTGGCCAACGTGCTGCTGAATACCGGCGAGCAAACCTCGTCGTATCTGCTGATTGAAGGCATCGTTATCTATTTTCTTTATTTTGAATTTATTGCGCTGATCGTGAAGTACTTTCAGTCCGGCTACCACTTTCCGCTGCGCTACTTCGTCTATATCGGCATCACCGCTATTATTCGGCTGATCATCGTCGATCATAAAAATCCGTTCGATACGCTGGCTTACGCTGTGGCGATCCTGATTTTGGTGGTCACGCTGTGGCTGGCTAACAGCAATCGGCTGAAGCGTGAGTAGGCCAATCGACGCAATAGCCTCTGTCGGGCAGCCAATGTGGGAAATTCCCGGCGGTTGTGCCGCATATGGAAACAAAAAAACCGCCGTTATGGCGGTTTTTTTGTGCTGGCCAGGTTAAGCGGCCTTGCCAGCAGGTTTGCTGCTGATTTAACGCAGGTACGTTCAAGTAACTGTACGATATCCGTACTTTTTTTGTATGTCAAGTGTTCATGGTGGTTGTTTGGTGTACAATTCAGGCGGCCCTTTTCGCCGCCTTAAGCAAGCGGGCGCCGGATACGGAAAAGGAAGTCCAATGGCCGTAAAAGCAGGTACGTTCAAGTACTTGCATTCGCAGCTTTATCTCCGGTGGTGACGCTGTGAAGCGGTCTTTATCAGGGCCGCACAATGAAACGGTACTTTTGTATTGTGCTCATTGTCTCTGGTGCGCTGTGGTCATGCGGAAGCGGAAACTGGACCGTGTCCGGCAACTCGCTAACGGTGATCGTCAACGCAGCAGGCAAGTAAGCCAGGAGGCCGCCTCCAGGGGCGGTTTTCCGTTTTATCTCGCGGTTAAAATTCTGTTTAACGCCTTTCGCCTTAGGCTACACTAGGGCACCTGATTGACTGCCCGGAGAAGCGCAATGATCAACCCCGCGCTAACGCAGCTGCGCGCCATCGAATGGCTGCCGCTTTCGTCACCGCAGCTGACCGCACCGCTGCTTGACTGGCTAATGGAAGAAGATTCCATGACTCGCCGTTTTGAACGCCACTGCCGGGAAGTGACCGTAGAGATCCTGCGCGAAGGATTCATTGATGCGCAGGAAGCCGGTGCGGATGCGCTGCTGCTGCCAGCCGAACCGCGTTACTGGCTACGCGAAATTTTACTGTGCGGCGATGGCGAAGCCTGGCTGGTAGCGCGTACGCTGCTGCCGGAATCCACGCTGAACGGACCAGAACAGCAGCTGCAACAGCTTGGCACCCGACCGCTGGGCCGCTACCTTTTCGCCTCCTCGACGCTTAGCCGCGACTTTATCGAACCGGGACGCAGCCAAAACCTGTGGGGACGCCGCTCGCTGCTGCATCTTTCCGACAAGCCGCTGCTGCTGACCGAACTGTTTTTACCGCCTGCGCCGCTTTACGCGGATATTCAGGCTGAAAGGAAGAAGTAGTATGGAGAAATCTTTGCCGGTCAGTAAGTTTCAGGCCTATAGCCGCCTGATGCGTATCGATAAACCTATCGGCTCGCTGCTGCTGCTGTGGCCCACTTTTTGGGCGCTGTGGCTGGCCGGGCTGCGTGTGCCGCCGATTAACGTGCTGGTGGTCTTTACGCTGGGCGTTTTCTTTATGCGCGCGGCGGGCTGTGTGGTTAACGACTTTGCCGATCGTAAAATTGACGGCCACGTCAAGCGTACCCGTACGCGCCCGCTACCGAGCGGCGCGGTGACGTCCACAGAAGCCAAATTCCTGTTTGGCGGCCTGGTGCTGGTCTCGTTCGGTCTGGTGCTGACCATGAACCTGATGACCATTCTGCTGTCGTTCGGCGGGCTGGCGCTGGCCTGGGTTTATCCGTTTATGAAGCGCTACACGCATCTGCCGCAGGTCGTGTTGGGCGCAGCCTTCGGCTGGGCAATTCCAATGGGCTGGGCTGCGGTCAGCGAGACGGTGCCGCTAACTTGCTGGCTGCTGTTTTTCGCCAATATCTGTTGGACGGTGGCCTACGATACGCAATATGCGATGGTGGACAGGGATGACGACCTGAAAATTGGCGTGAAATCGACAGCGATCCTGTTTGGCCGTTTTGACAAACTGATTATCGGATTATTGCAGCTCGCCACGCTGGCGCTGCTGGCGACTATCGGCCAGAGGGTACAGTTGGGGATGCCTTTCTATGGCTCGCTGGCGGCCGCTGGCGCGCTGTTTATTTATCAGCAAAAGCTGATTAGCGGCCGCGACAGAGACGCCTGCTTTAAGGCATTTTTGAACAATAATTACGTAGGGCTGATTCTTTTTGTCGGCATTGCGCTGAGCTGTTCACCTTTCACAGGCTGAATAACAGCCAGTAAAAAGGGCCGGGTTTTCACACTGGCCCTTTTTTTATCTAGCTCGCCGTCAGCGCGCTCTCGATGGTCATTCGAACTTCCTGGCTGATCAGATCGGCCAGCATCTGATAGACCTTATGGGTCTGCTCATAATGCGCGTCGCCGGTATCGCTGATATAGCCTTCGTCGCGCAGCGTCAGCACCAGCGTCGAAAACACTGCTTTATCGAAGAACTCCGGCGCATTGATGCCGTGCAGCACCGAAAGACGTTGGGCCATGGTGCGGCTCTCTTTCTCCAGCGTGCCGCGATTGATGGCAGGATTGGCGCTGAGAATCGAGAAAGTGATGGCGTAGCGCTGCAGCGTCTCGCGCACGCCAGCCGCCAGCAGCTGTAGCGTATGGAAACGGGCAGGGCTGAGGCGCAGCGTCTGCGTCTGTTCGTCGGCGATCAGCAGATTCTGGCGCGCCATCTCGCTGACCAGCGAATCCAGCAGGCCCGGCAGATCGTCTTTTTCCCAGTGCAGGAACAGCTCGCTTTTCAGCATCGGGTAGATCACGCTGACCTGGCGCAACAGCTCGGCGCGCGTCAGTTCCTGATGCTGCATCAGGATCACCGCAATCACCGACGGCATCACCAGCATATGATGGACGTTGTTGCGGTAGTAGGTCATCAACACCGCCTGCTCGCGCGGCAGCACGATAATCTCGCCGATATTGTCCTGCTCAATCTCGAACTTATTCATGCTTAACGCGTGATCCAGCATCGCTTCCGGCGTCATCTCCGGCACGGTGGCGTCCGGCGAATAGGGCACGTTGCGCAGCAGCTGGGTATAGCATTCCAGCTGTTCCACCAGCTGCTCGCGGGTCAGCGAACGCTGGCGCGAGGCCAGCAGCGCCGTCACGCACAGGTTCATGGCGTTGGCCGCGCCGGCGTTGTTGATGCGAACCATAACGCGCTGGGCGATATCGTTAACCGCGGGCGTCAGCCAGGCCGGACGCTGGGACTCAATCGGATCGATAGAGTCGCGCCATTCCGGCACGTTCTTGTTCAGATAGTTAACCAGCGGCAGCGGTTCGCCAAAGTTCACGTAGCCCTGGCCCAGATTGCGCAGCTTGCGCAGCCCGCGCACCATCTGCATAAAGCCTTCTTTCTCTTTGGTGGCGCCGCGCAGCTCCTTCGCATAGGTGCCAACCTCCATCACGTGCTCGTAGCCGATATAAATAGGCACCAGCGTGATAGGACGGTTGCCGCCGCGCAGCATCGCCTGGATCGTCATCGACAGCGTGCCGGTTTTCGGATCGAGCAGGCGTCCGGTACGGGAGCGACCGCCTTCCACAAAATATTCCACGGAATAGCCACGGGTGAACAGCTCGCCCAGATATTCGCGGAACACGGTGGAATAAAGCTTATTGCCCTTAAAGGTACGACGAATAAAGAAGGCGCCGAGACGACGGAAGATCGGGCCGGCCGGCCAGAAGTTGAGGTTGATGCCGGCGGCGATATGCGGCGGCACCAGGCCCTGATGATAGAGCACGTAAGAGAGCAGCAGATAGTCCATATGGCTGCGATGGCACGGCACATAGACGATTTCATGGCCGTCCTGCGCCAGCTGGCGCACGCGCTCGCCGCCGTTGACGTTGATGCCCTGATAAAGCTTGCTCCACGTCCAGCCCATAATCCTGTCGGTCAGACGGATAGCCTCGTAGGAGAAGTCCGCCGCGACCTCTTCCATCAGTTCGATAGCGTTCTGCTGCGCTTTCTCATGGGAGATCTTTTTGCTGCGCGCTTCGTCCTCTACCGCTTTTGCAATCGCTTTCGACTGCAGCAGCTTGTTGAACAGATCCTGACGCACGGGCAGGCGCGGGCCAACCGCCGCGAGGCGCTGGCGGGCAAAATGCATTCTCGCCACGCGCGCCAGTTTCTGGGCGATGGTTTTATCGGTGCCGTGCTCGGTGGCCATACGGCGCAGCGAAACCATCGGCGAGAAGCGTACAAAGCTGTCGCGTCCCAGCCACAGTACGGCGATAAACTTCTGAATACCGTTCAGCACGCGCAGATGCGGCTGGCTCTCGCCCTGAACCTCGCGGCCAGGCGCACGACCAAACATTACCGACACCGGCACCATCTGCACGTCCAGCAGCGGATTGCTGCGATGGAGATCCAGATAGTCATGGAACGTTTTAACGGATTCCAGATTCGGCGCGTAGTAGGGGAAGACGCGCGGGCCGTCGTGAATAAAGACGTAGCGCGGCAGCAGCGTGCCGTCGATCTCCAGCGGCTCCAGGGGATCGGGAAGATCCTCTTTGCGGCACTGCTCGCGCAGCGCCAGCAGATCGGCCTTTGAATCATACGGCAGTACATACATAATGGGGCGCGACGTATCCAGCCCCAGTTCAGCGACCGGCTCAGCGGGGATCGCCTTACTTTTTACCAGCATTTTTACTGGTAAATTCAATAAGTTGTAATATAAATTACGCCAACCTGACATAGACAACATAAAGCCTCTTGTTAGCAAAGCGCGGCAAGCATACCAGAATCCGTAAACGAGATCTGTGGTGTTGCATAATGTGCGCTACCCTGACATTGACGTTAAACAGAACAAAGGGTTCCCTGATTATGGCAAATAACGCCTCAGGTTTAACACGGATCATTAAAGCAGCAGGGTATTCATGGAAAGGGCTGCGGGCGGCCTGGCAGTTTGAAGCTGCTTTCCGTCAGGAAGTCGTCGCCGCCGTGGTGGCGATAGCAATCGCCTGCTGGCTGGACGTCGCTCCGCTGGCAAGAGTGCTGCTGATAGGCTCCGTAGCCTTGGTGATTATCGTGGAAGTACTGAACAGCGCGATTGAAGCCGTGGTCGACAGGCTGGGCAACGAGTTCCACGAGCTTTCCGGCCGCGCGAAAGATATGGGCTCGGCGGCGGTGCTGCTGGCGATTTTACTGGCGGTCTTCGTCTGGCTGAGCGTGCTGCTCACCCGCTAACCGCCGTGCTGAAATGGCAATAAGTGACGTTTTTTATCCGACTTGAGGTTTTCAACGGCGAAATACCTGTATATACTCACAGTCGACTGTATAAACAACCAGGGGGCGGGATGAAAGCATTAACGGCAAGGCAGCAGCAGGTCTACGACCTGATACGCCAGCATATCAACCAGACCGGCATGCCGCCGACGCGGGCAGAGATCGCCACGCAGCTCGGCTTCCGTTCCCCGAACGCGGCTGAAGAACACCTGAAGGCGCTGGCGCGCAAAGGCGTTATCGAGATCGTCTCCGGCGCATCGCGCGGTATCCGCCTGATGATGGAAGACGAAGACGGGCTGCCGCTGATTGGCCGCGTAGCGGCGGGCGAGCCGCTGCTGGCGGAACAGCATATTGAAGGCCACTATCAGGTCGACCCGGATCTGTTTAAACCGGGCGCCGACTTTCTGCTGCGCGTCAGCGGTATGTCCATGAAAGACATCGGCATTATGGATGGCGATCTGCTGGCGGTACACAAGACCCAGGACGTGCGTAACGGCCAGGTCGTGGTGGCGCGCATCGATGACGAAGTCACGGTAAAACGCCTGAAAAAGCAGGGCAACATTGTGCATCTGCTGCCGGAAAACAGTGAATTCAAGCCGATCGTGGTCGATCTGCGCCAGCAGACCTTCTCTATCGAAGGCCTGGCTGTTGGCGTCATCCGCAACGGTAGCTGGCTGTAAAAGCACGCTTCTGCCTCTGCGCCGTCGTTAAGGCGGCGCATTCGTTACCCCCTCTCTTTATATCGCGCAATGCAGTCTGATAATCGTTCGATGCATAGCCTGCGAACGCTGGCTTTTTAATCACCGCTTTTTCCGGTTATCTCCGCTTTCCCTTTTGTTGCGCTTTTGTCTTTTCTCATTACGCATTGATTATCCTTATTTTTTTCACTTCCCTGCCGTGCCGCTTCGCTTTTTTTGCAAAATCAGGCCGTCTCGCCGTGCAAACCCGCTATCTTCTACTACAATTATCTGTACGTTACGCACTTAGGCAGCGTTTTATGTTGCTGTCAGTGGTTTTGCAGTAACGATAAGCTGTTATCACCTAAGGTTAAGGAGAAACAAGATGAATAAAGACGAAGCCGGCGGTAACTGGAAACAGTTGAAGGGTAAAGTAAAAGAGAAGTGGGGCAAGCTGACCGATGACGACATGACTGTCGTAGAAGGTAAACGCGATCAGCTGGTCGGTAAAATTCAGGAGCGTTACGGTTATACCAAAGACCAGGCTGAGAAAGAGCTGGGCGACTGGGAAACCACTAACAAGCATCGCTTCTGATAAAATAACGTGCACAGGGGCAGCAAGCCCGTAAGACGTTACAGCAAGGGCAGCGCTTTCGGCGCTGCCCTTGTTCTTTTATAGCGGCGGCGCCGCTTAAGTTTCTCTGAAGCTTATACTTTTTAACGACCGCGCTTTTTACTGCCGAGCGTATGATCGTGCTGGCACTCATCCTGATGCTGGCAGGCTTCCACTTCCACACAGCTGCCGCACAGGCCATGCGCTTCAATCACGCTATTGGTCAGCGCGAAACCGGTAGCTTGCGCCAGCGACTGCAAAATAGCTTCGACGCCTTCCGCATGTTGTTCCGCCACCGCGCCGCAGCGATCACAAATCAGCATGGCCGAGGTATGCGAAGGCTCTTCAAAGTGATGACAGACAACGTAGCTGTTGGTCGATTCGACACGATGTACGAAACCCTGCTCCAGCAGAAAGTCCAGCGCCCGATAGACGGTAGGCGGCTTGGCCTGCGGTTCGCTGGCGCGCAGCAGATCCAACAGGTCGTAGGCGCTAATCGCGCCGTGATGCTGGCTCATCAACCGCAGCACTTCCAGACGCTGAGGCGTCAGCCTGACGTTGCGCTGCTGGCAGATGGTTTCCGCCTGCGACAAGATGTTTTCAGGACTGTTAATGTTCATAGTTCTCCCCAGGCTGGCTTAGCGCGTTATATTATCACAATGCTGATAAAAACACCGCGCTTCCGCCTTTGCCGCTTGCTGCCTGCTGGTCTGCGACAGACCGCCCACTCTCTCTTTTCCGCGCCGCTGAAATTTCAGGCAGATACGCTGGCGGTAAACTTATCGTTCGAGCGTCAAATCTGTACCATTTTTAACTTAATAAAGTGATAAACGCCGTTGTGTTTTGAAATGTTTTAACTACATTTACATAAATATTTGTAAACATTTCCCGCATCACGCAGCAAAAACCCGTTGATTTTTAAGCCGGATAGCAGATTAAAAGCCGCGCAATGAGCAGAAAAACCCCGGTAATTTGACTTAGTTCAGGCTAATGACTTACCGCGGTTCGGCCCATTATACGGTTAATTGTACTGGTCGCGCTTCAGGCGCAGTCTTCTTATTGTTGAAGGGTTAGAGGTAAATGGTCAAAAAATTCAAGCTGAACAGATTCGCCCGACCGGCTGTTTTTCCCGTACTGCTGCTGGCTCCGTTAAGCGCGCTTGCCGCAGGCAGCTATTACGATGCCCGTAACGATGCGATGGGCGGAACAGGCGTGGCCTCTTCAACTTACGGGACGGCGGTGCTGGCTAACCCGGCGCTGATGACCAAAGCCCAGCCGGAGGATAATGTCAGCATTATTCTTCCCGCCGTCGGCGCGCAGCTGAGCGATAAAAACAAGCTGATCGACAAGGTGGACGATCTGACCGACAGCGTTGACCGCTATCAGGATATCGCTCGTCAGGATCCTTTAAGTTTGTTGGCTGACTACCCGCGCGTCCAGGCGGCGGCAGGCGATTTGGCTAATCAACTGCGCGGCATCAAGGGCAGTAAGTCCTGGGCTACGGCTGGTGCGGCGGTTGCGGTCACCGTCCCGAACGAAGTGCTGCCTTTTGCATTCGTGGCGAAAGCTTACGGTACGGCACACGTAACGGCGGATGTCACCCAGGGCGATATCGATTATCTGCAGGGCATCGCCGACGGCACCAGGCTGCCGCTGCCCGGCGATCAGGATAATCTGACCTCTGCGGCGCTGGGGCGCGGTGCGATTGTTTACGATTACGGCGTGGCCGTGGCGCACGAATTCAATGTTGCCGGCCATCCGGTTTCTTTCGGCATCACGCCGAAGATCCAGAAGACTTACCTCTATAACTACAGCGCCTCTGTCTATAACTACGACAAGTCTGACTTCACCAAAGGCCGCTACAAGAACTCCAATACCGGGTTCAACATGGATGCCGGCGTGGCGACCGATGTCGGCGACCATTGGACGCTGGGCGTCAGCGCGCAGAACCTGATTGCGCGCGATATCGATACCCGCGAGGTGAACGGCTATAAGGACACTTACCAGATCCGGCCGGTAGTGACGCCAGGCGTTTCTTATCATACCGAGCGACTGACGGCGGCGCTGGACGTTGACGCCACGCCGACCAAACGCTTTAAAACGGTAGAAGACAGCCAGTATGCGGGCGCGGGCGTGGAATATCGCGTGCTAAGCTGGCTGCAGCTGCGTGCGGGCTATCGCGCCGATATGAAATCCAACGACACCAACGTGGCGACCGCTGGCTTTGGCCTGTCGCCGTTTAACAAGGTGCATCTGGATCTGGCCGGGATGCGCGGCAACGACAACACCTGGGGCGCCGTCGCCCAGCTGAACTTTACCTTCTGATTGCTTTTCGGGCGCAGCGCTGCTGCGCCCGCATCGTCCGCTTAGCGATTGCCGCCCGGCATGGTATCATTGCGCACATTATCGTCATTTGTTAATCAGAGCCCGCGCGTTTTATGACCCAGAATTTACCTGCCCACCGTTTTTCCGTCGCCCCAATGCTGGACTGGACCGATCGCCACTGTCGCTACTTTCATCGTCAACTGACCAGCCAGGCGCTGCTTTACACCGAAATGGTCACGACCGGCGCCATTATTCACGGCAAAGGCGACTATCTTGCCTGGAACCAGGCAGAGCAGCCGGTGGCGCTGCAGCTTGGCGGCAGCGATCCGCTGGCGCTGGCACAATGTGCCGAGCTGGCGCAGGCGCGCGGCTATAACGAAATTAACCTGAATGTCGGCTGCCCGTCGGATCGCGTACAGAACGGGCGTTTCGGCGCCTGCCTGATGGGCGAAGCGGCGCTGGTGGCGGATGCCGTTAAGGCGATGCGCGATCGCGTGTCGATCCCCGTTACGGTGAAAACCCGTATCGGCATCGACGAGCAGGACAGCTACGAGTTCCTGTGCGATTTTATCCGTCAGGTGTCGGAACAGGGCGGCTGCGAGATGTTTATTATCCACGCGCGTAAAGCCTGGCTTTCCGGCCTCAGCCCGAAAGAGAACCGAGAAATCCCGCCGCTGGACTATGAGCGCGTGTATCAACTGAAGCGCGATTTCCCGCATCTGACGATGTCGATTAACGGCGGTATCAAATCACTGGCGGAAGCCAAAGTGCATTTGCAGCATGTGGATGGCGTAATGGTCGGTCGTGAAGCCTATCAGAATCCGGGAATGCTGGCGGAAGTCGATCGCGAGCTGTTCGGCAGCGACCAACCCGCGATCGATCCGGTAGCGGTAGTGCGCTCAATGTATCCTTATATCGAGCGTGAACTGGCGCAGGGCACCTATCTGGGCCATATCACCCGCCATATGCTTGGCCTGTTCCAGGGTATTCCGGGCGCGCGGCAGTGGCGTCGCTATCTGAGCGAAAATGCCCACAAGGCCGGCGCCAACGTGGAAACTTTGGAAGCGGCACTGGCGCTGGTAGCGGATAAGGTGCCGACAGCGGTTTAATCTGCCGACTCTCTCTTTCCTGACGCCGTTACAGCTATAAATAGTCATGAAAGGATAAAAACCTGGTCAAATTCACACCAGGTAACAGGGATATTGACCACGGCGCAATTGACGTGATTTTATATTTTGTAATACTTTCATTAGGTTATGTTAATAGCAGTATTGGCACGCAACTTGCAAAAGTGCTGAGGATTTTTAATGAGGAGAGACTGATGGAAATCTTCTTTGTTCTTGGCTTTTTTGTGATGCTGCTGATGACCGGCGTTTCGCTGCTGGGAATTATTCTGGCGCTTATCGTCGCCAGCGTGGTGATGATGTTTGCGGGCTTGCTGATGGTGGCGCTCAAAATGCTGCCGTGGCTGGCGCTGGCGGTCGCCGCGGTATGGATTTATCGCGCATACCGCAAACCGACGACGAAAACAGAACGTTGGATATCTCGCTAAAATCAGGGCGTTGGCGACAAGTTTGCACAGAGTAATGCGGAGTCGATCACAACCTGACAGATCGCATAGACGATTTTGCAATTAAACATATTTTTTGCTTATGAATTCTGTCAGGATGATTTTCACTGAATTAGCGAAATTCATCGCCGCTGACCCTACAAACAGCGCGAACTATAAAAAAGAAAAAGGGGCTTCCTACGGGAAGCCCCACTTATTTGTAGCATCCGCCGTTACGGAATCAGCAAGCAGGAGCCTTGAGTCGCGCGGCTTTCCAGCGTTTTATGCGCCTGCTGCGCATCCGCCAGCGCGAACTTCTGTTGTTCCGGCACGTCCACTTTGATAGCGCCGCTGGCGATCAGCGAGAAGAGTTCGTTGCTGGCGTGGGTCAGCGCGTCGGCGTTGGTGATATAGCCGTTCAGCGAGGGACGCGTCACGTACAGCGAACCTTTCTGATTGAGGATCGCCAGATTGACGCCGTTGACCGGGCCGGACGAGTTGCCGAAGCTCACCATCAGGCCGCGCCGCTGCAGGCAGTCCAGCGAAGCTTCCCAGGTATCTTTGCCCACCGAATCATAGACCACACGCACTTTCTTACCGTTGGTCAATTCCAGCACGCGCTTCGCCACGTCTTCCTCGCGATAATTGATGGTTTGCCAGGCGCCGGCTTCTTTGGCCCTGATCGCTTTCTCCGCCGAGCCAACGGTGCCGATCAGATGCGCGCCCAGCGCCTTCGCCCACTGGCAGGCGATCAGGCCTACGCCGCCTGCGGCGGCCTGAAACAGGAAAGTCTCGTCCGGCTGCACCACATAGGTCTGACGCAGCAGATAGTGGACGGTCAACCCTTTCAGAAACGAGGCCGCCGCCTGCTCAAACGAAATGCTGTCAGGCAGCAGCGCCAGCTTGTCGGCCTGCACGGCATGATATTCGCTGTAGGCGCCCAGCGAAGACTGGGCATAAACCACACGATCGCCAGCTTTGAACGTGGTCACGCCTTCGCCCACGCTTCTGACAACGCCGGCCGCTTCCGTTCCTAAGCCGCTGGGCAAAGCGGCCGGATAAAGCCCGCTGCGCACGTAGGTATCGATATAGTTGATGCCGATGGCTTTATTCTCAACCACCACTTCACCGGCTGCCGGTTCCGGGATGTCCGCCTCGATAACCTGAATCACTTCCGGGCCGCCGTGCTGGCTGATTTGTATACGTTTTGCCATGCTCGCTCCTGTAGAATCCGCGTCATTGAAGGAGGACGAAAGGTCGCCAAACGGGTATACTGGCGCGTCCCCACACAAGGTATTACATCACTATGGCAGGAAATAAACCCACCAACAAATCCAATGAAAACCGTGAGCCGCGCGATCGGCAAATGGAAGGGCTGAAGCTGCCGCCCCATTCGCTGGAAGCGGAGCAGTCCGTGTTGGGCGGCCTGATGCTGGATAACGAGCGTTGGGACAACGTCTCCGAGCGCGTAGTGGCGCAGGACTTCTTCAGTCGTCCGCATCGCATGATTTTCAGCGAAATGCAGCGGCTGCTGGAGATGGGCAAGCCTATCGATTTGATCACGCTTTCTGAATCGCTGGAAACCAAAGGCGAGCTGAGCATGGTTGGCGGCTTCGCCTATCTGGCGGAGCTGTCGAAAAACACGCCAAGTGCGGCGAACATTGGCGCCTATGCCGATATCGTGCGCGAACGTGCGGTAGTTCGCGAAATGATCGCGGTGGCGAACGAGATCGCCGACGCGGGTTACGATCCGCAGGGCCGCACCAGCGAAGATCTGCTCGATCTGGCGGAATCCCGCGTCTTTCAGATTGCGGAAAATCGTGCCAACAAAGATGAAGGGCCGAAAAGCGTCGATCAAATCCTTGAAGCGACGATCTCCAGGATCGAATCACTCTATCAAACGCCGCACGACGGCGTAACCGGCGTGGATACCGGCTATCAGGATCTGAACAAGAAAACGGCCGGGCTGCAGCGTTCGGATCTGATCATCGTGGCGGCGCGTCCGTCGATGGGTAAAACCACGTTTGCGATGAACCTCTGCGAAAACGCGGCGATGCTGCAGGATAAACCGGTTTTAATTTTCAGCCTTGAGATGCCCGGCGAGCAGCTGATGATGCGTATGCTGGCGTCGCTTTCGCGCGTCGATCAGACCCGCATTCGTACCGGCCAGCTTGATGACGAAGACTGGGCGCGAATTTCCAGCACCATGGGTATTCTGCTGGAAAAGAAAAACATGTTTATCGATGACTCTTCCGGCCTGACGCCAACGGAAGTGCGCTCGCGAGCGCGCCGTATTTTCCGCGAGCACGGCGGCCTGAGCCTGATAATGATCGACTACCTGCAGCTGATGCGCGTGCCGTCGCTTTCCGATAACCGTACGCTGGAGATCGCCGAAATCTCCCGCTCGCTGAAGGCGCTGGCGAAAGAGCTGCAGGTGCCGGTGGTGGCGCTGTCGCAGCTGAACCGCTCGCTGGAGCAGCGCGCCGATAAACGCCCGGTGAACTCGGATCTGCGCGAGTCCGGCTCTATCGAGCAGGACGCCGACCTGATTATGTTTATCTATCGCGACGAGGTTTATCACGAAAACAGCGATCTGAAAGGCATTGCGGAAATTATCTTGGGCAAGCAGCGTAACGGCCCGATCGGTACGGTGCGTCTGACCTTTAACGGCCAGTGGTCGCGCTTTGACAACTACGCCGGCCCGCAGTACGACGACGAATAACCCGCTGACCCTGAAAATTGACCAACCAATAAATGGAGATTCGCACCGTGTTCCAAAACGTTGACGCCTATGCTGGCGACCCGATTCTTTCCCTGATGGAAACCTACAAGCAGGATACGCGCCCGCACAAGGTGAACCTGAGCATCGGCCTCTATTACGACGGCCAGGGCGTGATTCCACAGCTGAAGGCGGTTGCGGCGGCGGAAGCGCGGCTGAACGCGCAGGCGCACGAGGCTTCTCTCTATCTGCCGATGGAAGGTCTGGCGGCCTATCGCAGTGCGGTGGCGCCGCTGCTGTTTGGTCAGGATCATTCGGTCTTGCAGGCCGGGCGCGTCGCGACTATCCAGACCGTTGGCGGCTCCGGCGCGCTGAAGGTTGGAGCGGATTTCCTGAAGGCTTATTTTCCGGGTTCTCAGGTTTGGGTCAGCAATCCTACCTGGGAGAACCATATCGCTATCTTCTCCGGCGCGGGTTTCACGGTGAACACCTATCCGTGGTATGACGACGAAACCAACGGCGTGAAATTTGAAGAGCTGATCGCTACGTTGAAGACGCTGCCGCCACAGAGCATCGTGCTGCTGCATCCTTGCTGCCATAACCCGACCGGCGCGGATCTGACCAACGAGCAGTGGGATAACGTCACCGCCGTGCTGAAAGAGCGCGATCTGATCCCGTTCCTGGATATCGCCTATCAGGGCTTTGGCGCGGGTATGGAAGAGGACGCCTACGCTATTCGCGCTATCGCCGCAGCCGGGCTGCCGGCGCTGGTCAGCAACTCCTTCTCGAAAATCTTCTCGCTGTACGGCGAGCGCGTCGGCGGCCTTTCCGTGGTCTGCGATGATGCGGAACAAGCTTCCCGCGTGCTGGGCCAGCTAAAAGCGACCGTGCGCCGCAACTACTCCAGCCCGCCAAACTTCGGCGCTCAGGTCGTCTCCTGCGTGCTGAACGACGCGGAGCTGAAAGCGCAGTGGCTGGCGGAAGTCGAAGCCATGCGCGTGCGTATCAGCACTATGCGCCAGACGCTGGTAGACGCGCTGACGGCGGCGGTACCGGGCAAAAACTTTGACTATCTGCTGAAGCAGCGCGGCATGTTCAGCTACACCGGCCTGAGCGCGGCCCAGGTCGATCGCCTGCGCGAGGAGTTCGGCATCTATCTGATCGCCAGCGGCCGCATGTGCGTGGCTGGCCTGAACAACGACAACGTAAAGCAGGTCGCCGACGCTTTCGCCGCGGTAATGTAATCTTTTCCGGCCGCGGACATCGCGGCCGGCTTGTTTCTTCCCGCCAGCAAATTTTAACGCCTCAATAACAACCTGCAGCCATAAGATTTTTATATACTGGACGCTCACAAGGAGAACGTTTATGTCCAGTAGTCGTACTCAGGCCCTGTCCGCCGCCTCGTTTTCTGAGGAGATCTGGCGAGGCACGCTGGCCACACTGCCCATTCTTATCGGCATTCTGCCCTTTGGACTTTTGCTCGGCGCTCAGGCGGCGCAAAAGGGCTTTTCCGTGTTTAACCTGACGTTGATGACCGGCCTGAACTTCGCCGGCGGTTCCGAGTTCGCCGCCATAGCGCTGTGGAGCTCGCCGCCGCATCTGCTGACTATTTTGATGGTCACGCTACTGGTTAACAGTCGTCATCTGCTGATGGGCGCCGCGTTTGCGCCTTCCCTGGCGCATCTGCCGCCGCGTAAAGCGCTGTTGGCGCTGTTCGTAATGTGCGATGAAAGCTGGGCGATGGGCGTCGCGGATGTCGCCAGGCGCAAAGCGGCCGGGCTTTATCCCTCGTTCAGCACCGGTTTTTATGTTGGCGTGGCGGCGTCGCTCTGGTTCACCTGGGTTATCGCCACCGGTCTGGGCGTGGTCGTCGGGCCTGTGCTGGGCGATATTACGCGCTGGGGCTTTGATATGGCGTTTCCGGCGGTGTTTCTGGTGCTGTTGAAGGGCATGTGGAAAGGCCTGCGCTCCGGTTTGCCATGGCTGGTGAGCCTGATTTGCGCGGGAACGACTTACCACTACTTTCCCGGCGCCGCCTATGTGCCGGTCGGCGCGGCGAGCGGCATCATCGCCATTCTTCTGCTGAACAGGAGAGTCTCATGAGCCTGACCATTCTCACCATCGTTTTGATGGCCGCCACCACTTACCTGACGCGCATCGCAGGCTATCTGATCCTGCGCGACAGAATGCTCAGCGCTCGCACCCGAGCCATTCTGGAAGCCGCGCCCGGCTGCGTGCTGATTACCGTTATCGCGCCGCATTTTGTCACCACCGAGCCGGCCAACCTGCTGGCGCTGGCCATTTCGCTGCTGGCGGCGATGCGCTTTTCCCTGCTGCCGGTGGTGATCATCAGCGTGGTTGCGACGGCGCTATTACGCTATCTGCTTTAAAGCGGTTACACACTTTTTGCCGTTGCGGGTTTACCTTTTGGCATCCTGCTGCACACTTAAGGGCACGCATTCAGTTAAGGAGCATATCGATGTGGTACCAGCAGACAATTACCCTCACACCCAAATCCCGCGGTTTTCACCTGATAACGGAGGAGATAACGGGCGAAATGCGGCGGCTTGGCGATGTGCAGACAGGCCTGCTGCATCTGCTGCTACAGCACACGTCCGCGTCGCTGACGCTGAATGAAAACTGCGATCCTACGGTCAGAAGCGATATGGAAAACCATTTCCTGCGTCAGGTGCCGGAAAAGGCGAACTACGAGCACGACTACGAAGGCGCGGACGATATGCCTGCGCATATTAAATCCTCTTCGCTGGGCGTATCGCTGACGCTGCCGGTACACCGCGGCAAGCTGCTTCTGGGCACGTGGCAGGGCATCTGGCTGGGCGAGCATCGCAATCATGGCGGCAGCCGCCGCATTATCGCCACGCTACAGGGGGAATAATATGAACGTATCGGATCTTTTGTCCTACTGCATGGATAAATCCGGCGCTGAGCAGGTTGTGCATAACGACTGGAAGGCAACGCAGATCAAAGTGGACGACGTGATGTTCGCTATGGTGCACGAGGTTGACGGTCATCCCGCCGTGGCGCTGAAGACTTCGCCCGCGCTGGCGGAGCTGTTGCGGGAACAGCACGCTGATGTGGTGCCCAGCGCGCATCTGAATAAAACGCACTGGAGCACCGTGCTGCTGGATGGTTCGCTGAAAGATTCCCAGATCTACTATCTGATCGACGCTTCGCTACAGCAGGCGCTGGCGGCGAAAACCGCTTAGCGCCATCCAGATGTAAACAGGCCCGCAGGCTAAACGCTTATCGGGCCTCAGGACGCGCAATCAGCCGCGCAGCGTGGCGATATCAATCACAAAGCGGTACTTCACGTCGCTTTTCAGCATACGCTCGTAGGCTTCGTTGATCTCATCCATCTTAATCATCTCGATATCCGAGATGATGTTGTGCTTACCGCAGAAATCCAGCATCTCCTGCGTCTCTTTGATGCCGCCAATCAGCGAGCCGGCAATGCTGCGGCGTTTGAAAATCAGGTTAAAGACCTGTGGTGACGGATGATCGTGCTCCGGCGCGCCGACCAGCGTCATATTGCCGTCGCGCTTCAGCAGGGTGATAAACGGGTTGAGGTCGTGCGGCGCAGCGACGGTATTGAGGATAAAGTCGAAGCTGTTGGCGTGCTGCGCCATCTGCTCAGGATCTTTAGAGATCACCACTTCATCCGCGCCCAGACGCTTGCCGTCTTCCACTTTAGAAGGGGAAGTGGTAAACAGCACGACATGCGCGCCCATCGCGTGTGCGATTTTTACACCCATATGGCCCAGGCCGCCCAGACCGACAATACCCACTTTCTTGCCCGGGCCGGCGCCCCAATGGTTCAGCGGTGAATAGGTGGTGATACCGGCGCACAGCAGCGGCGCGGCACCAGCGGGATCCAGATTTTCCGGCACGCGCAGCACGAAGTCTTCGTTGACGATAATCTGCGTGGAGTAACCGCCGTAGGTGATATCGCCGGTTTCGCGGTCTTCGCCGTTGTAAGTGCCGGTGAAGCCGTTTTCGCAATACTGCTCCAGATCTTCTTTACAGCTGTCGCAGGTGCGGCAGGAGTCGACCAGACAGCCGACGCCGACTAAATCGCCCACTTTATACTTGTGCGTGTGGCCACCCACAGCGGTGACGCGGCCGACGATTTCATGGCCTGGTACGACGGGAAAAATAGTGTTTTTCCACTCGTTGCGGGCCTGGTGTAAATCGGAATGACAGACGCCGCAGTAAAGGATTTCAATCTGTACATCGTGCTCACGCAGTTCGCGCGGCTGGAATTCAAAAGGCGCGAGCTTAGCGTCGGCGCTTTTAGCGGCATAAGCATGTGTAATATTCATGGACTCTCCTGATAGTGGAATGGCGTATGCCTGAAGGCCCATTAAGGATAGTGGCGTTACAGGCACAGAAGTATGCCGGAACCTGTTTAAATCTTGCCTGATCCTGCAAATTTTGCGTTGAAATGACTAAAAACCAGCAGAAATAAGACAATTTTATTGCAGAAGCCGAAGAAAACGGCGAGAAAACGCAGAGATGAAGAAGGCGCGGCCAGCCAGCCGTCCGCGCCTGAAAAGAAGATTATTTTTTCGCTAACAGCGGCTTAAGGAAGCGCGCGGTATGCGACTCCTTACACTCCGCCACCGTCTCCGGCGTACCCGAAACCAGAATTTGACCGCCGCCGCTGCCGCCTTCCGGCCCCAGGTCGACAATCCAGTCCGCGGTTTTAATCACGTCAAGGTTGTGCTCAATCACCACGATGGTGTTGCCCTGGTCGCGTAGCTGGTGCAACACGGCAAGCAGCTGCTGGATATCCGCGAAGTGCAGACCTGTGGTCGGCTCGTCAAGGATATAGAGCGTCTGGCCGGTGCCGCGCTTCGACAGCTCGCGAGCCAGCTTGACGCGCTGCGCCTCGCCGCCGGAAAGCGTGGTGGCCGACTGGCCCAGGCGAATATAGGAAAGGCCCACGTCCATCAGCGTCTGCAGCTTGCGCGCCAGCGCAGGCACCGCGTCGAAGAACTCGCGCGCCTCTTCGATGGTCATCTCCAGCACCTGGTGAATGCTTTTGCCCTTGTACTTAATCTCCAGCGTCTCGCGGTTATAGCGCTTGCCCTTACACTGGTCGCACGGCACGTAAATATCCGGCAGAAAGTGCATTTCTACTTTGATTACGCCGTCGCCCTGGCAGGCTTCGCAGCGCCCGCCGCGCACGTTGAAGCTGAAGCGGCCCGGCGTATAGCCGCGCGTACGCGCCTCCGGCACGCCCGCGAACAGCTCACGCACCGGCGTAAAGATGCCGGTGTAGGTCGCCGGGTTGGAGCGCGGTGTGCGACCGATCGGGCTCTGGTCGATATCGATAACCTTGTCGAAATGCTCCATGCCGGTGACTTCGCGATAGGGCGCAGGCTCGGCGATGGTGGCGCCGTTCAGCTGGCGCTGGGCTATCGGGAACAGCGTATCGTTGATCAGCGTCGATTTGCCGGAGCCGGAAACGCCGGTAATGCAGCTAAACAGGCCAACCGGCAGCGTCAGCGTCACATCTTTCAGGTTGTTACCCTTCGCACCGCTCAACCTTAACACTTTGTTCGCATCCGCCTTCACGCGCTCTTCCGGCACCAGGATGCCGCGTTCGCCGCTCAGGTATTGCCCGGTCAGCGACTCTTTCACCGCCATGATATCGTCGACCGTGCCTTCGGCTACGACCTGGCCGCCGTGAACGCCAGCGCCCGGGCCGATATCGATCACGTGGTCAGCGGCGCGAATAGCGTCTTCATCGTGCTCAACCACAATAACGGTGTTGCCCAGATCGCGCAGGTGCACCAGCGTCTCCAGCAGACGTTCGTTATCGCGCTGATGCAGACCGATAGAAGGCTCATCCAGCACGTACATCACGCCTACCAGGCCCGCGCCAATCTGGCTTGCCAGACGAATACGCTGCGCCTCGCCGCCCGACAGCGTTTCGGCGGAACGGGACATCGACAGATAGTTCAGGCCGACGTTGACCAGGAACTTCAGACGGTCGCCAATCTCCTTCAGCACTTTCTCGGCGATTTTGGCGCGCTGGCCGCTCAGCTTCATGTTCTGGAAGAATTCCATCGCATGGCCGATGCTCATATCGGAGATAGTCGGCAGCGTGGTGTTCTCGACATAGACGTGGCGCGCTTCGCGACGCAGGCGCGTGCCGTCACAGGTTGCGCAGGCGCGGTTGCTGATAAATTTCGCCAGATCCTCGCGTACCGCGTTGGATTCCGTCTCTTTATAGCGGCGCTCCATGTTATGCAGCACGCCTTCAAACGGATGACGACGCACGGAAGTGTCGCCGCGATCGTTGATGTACTTAAACTCGATGCTCTCTTTGCCGGAGCCGTACAGAATGATTTTGCGAGCTTTATCGCTCAGCGAGTCAAACGGCGCTTCGACGTCGAAATCCAGGTGCTCGGCCAGCGAGCGCAGCATCTGGAAGTAGTAGAAGTTGCGGCGATCCCAGCCGCGGATCGCGCCGCCGGCCAGCGACAGCTCCGGGTTCTGCACCACGCGGTCGGGATCGAAATATTGCTGCACGCCCAGGCCGTCGCAGGTTGGGCAGGCGCCCGCCGGGTTATTGAACGAGAACAGACGTGGTTCCAGTTCCGTCATGCTGTAGCCGCAGATCGGGCAGGCGAAGTTGGCGGAGAAGATCATCTCTTCCGCCTGGGCGTCGTCCATATCGGCGATAACAGCGGTGCCGCCGGAAAGCTCCAGCGCGGTTTCAAACGATTCCGCCAGGCGCTGTTTCAGATCCTCACGCACCTTAAAACGATCCACGACCACTTCGATGGTGTGTTTTTTCTGCAGCTCCAGCTTTGGCGGATCGGAAAGATCGCAAACCTCGCCGTCGATGCGCGCGCGGATATAGCCCTGTGAAGCCAGGTTTTCCAGCGTTTTGGTGTGCTCGCCTTTGCGCTCTTTAACGATAGGCGCCAGCAGCATCAGGCGGCGGCCTTCCGGCTCCGACAGCACGTTGTCCACCATCTGGCTGACCGTCTGCGCCGCCAGCGTGACGTCATGGTCAGGGCAGCGCGGCTCGCCGACGCGGGCAAACAGCAGGCGCAGATAGTCATGGATTTCCGTAATGGTGCCGACGGTGGATCGCGGGTTATGCGAGGTCGATTTCTGTTCAATCGAAATGGCCGGCGAAAGTCCTTCGATATGATCGACGTCCGGTTTTTCCATCAGCGACAGAAACTGACGCGCATAGGCGGAAAGCGATTCCACATAGCGGCGTTGTCCCTCGGCGTAGAGCGTATCGAACGCCAGCGACGATTTCCCCGACCCCGACAGGCCGGTGACGACGATCAGTTTGTCGCGAGGGATGATCAGGTTGATATTCTTCAGGTTATGGGTGCGCGCACCCCGTACTTCTATCTTATCCATTCACACTTCCCGGATTAACACGGACTCCACCATGCCTGCCCGGCACGGCCAGAATTAAGCCTGTTAGTATGGCACAAAAAAACCTGAATGGATATACAGTGTTTGCGTGTATAATAGACAGCGGACGGCTGACATCGCCGGACAGCGGGGCGGCGTTCGGCAATCCCGCTTCACTCGCCTGAGGAAATCTGTACGCGGAAAAAACCTTTTCGAGCCGGCTCGTAAACGCGGCGACCCGAGGTATAAACTGCGTCCCCGGCGTGTTAGAATTTGATCCTTAAGTTAAGAACATTTATCGGAGAGACGAACATGGCCAGCAGAGGCGTAAATAAAGTAATCCTGGTGGGAAATCTGGGTCAGGATCCGGAAGTCCGCTATATGCCGAACGGCGGCGCCGTTGCCAACATCACGCTGGCCACGTCCGAAAGCTGGCGTGACAAGCAGACCGGCGAAACCAAAGAGAAAACCGAATGGCACCGCGTGGTGCTGTTCGGCAAGCTGGCGGAAGTGGCGGGCGAATACCTGCGTAAAGGCTCTCAGGTTTATATCGAAGGCTCGCTGCAGACGCGCAAATGGACCGACCAGGCGGGCGTAGAGAAGTACACGACCGAAGTGGTGGTTAACGTTGGCGGCACCATGCAGATGCTGGGCGGACGTCAGGGCGGCGGCGCGCCGGCTGGCGGCGGTCAGGGTCAGGGCAACAACAACGGCTGGGGCCAGCCGCAGCAGCCTCAGGGCGGCAACCAGTTCAGCGGCGGCCAGCAGCAGCAGTCTCGTCCGCAGCCGCAGCAGAGCAGCGCGCCGGCAGGCAACGAGCCGCCAATGGATTTCGACGACGATATCCCTTTCTGATTTGCCCGGCCAGCGGCCTGGCGCGAAGCAGCGAGTATCGCTAAAAAACCCCGTGTAAACGGGGTTTTTTTATGGGTATCAGACAGGCGATTACCCCAGCGTGCTGGTGGAAAATCGCTGGCTTTTCACGTTTTCCGCCGCGCGCTTGCCCGCCAGGAAGGCATGATCCGAATTGTAGTACTCCCATTCGCTGTAACGGCCCGACAGGTGAATATCCTGCGTCAGCAGCCACTGGCGAATTAGCGCGACGTTGGCCTGGCGCTGATGGTCATAAACCACGTAGGCGTAAGGCATATCGACCTCGCTGGCGGAAAGAATCGGATCATCGGCGCGGATCATGCCGACCCGAATGCAATCTTCCACGCAGCGGGCGATCAGCGCGTCGCCTTCCAGCGGCAAAGGCTGAGAGGCGCAGTAGCTAATCTCGCAGGTCAGGCCGAAGCCGTTCTCGGGGTTATTGTGCGGGCTGGCGTTGCCCTGCAGGAAGATACGGTGAAAAATCGTGTCGCCAGGATAGTAAATCCAGTGCTTCTCGCTAAGGTCGGCGCGGCCGATACCCAGGTTGACGCAACGCACCGACACATGGCGCAGCTGCCTGGCGGCAGTCTGCACGTTTTGTGGCGCTTCGTCGCCCATCAGCGCAATCAGCTCCGGCAGCGGCATAGTGTTAATTAACTGCTCGTAGCGATAGCTGCGGCCGTCTGCGAGCTGCGCGATGTGGGTTTGCGGCAAAATTTTCACGATGGCGGTATTGGTCTCCAGCCTGCATTTCAGATGCGGCAGAAAACCGGCCATCAGCGCCTGAAAACCGCCGCGCAGCGGATAGCCGAAGCGCGCGTTAGGCCCAACCGGCTTCGCCAGCGGTTCCAGCGCGCCGTCGATAATCTGCGCTAAATCCGGCAGCGGCACGCGGCCGCCGAGCCATGAAGTTTCCATCTCGGTCAGCGGCACCTTCCAAAGTTTGTTGTTGTAGGGCAGCGCAAAATGGCGCGCGATGCCTTTTCCCCAAGTATGCAGGATAAACTGCTCGAAATTCTCCGGCTGGCTGGCGGTCAGCTCGCACGCCTCATCCGGTACCGAGCCGTCTGCGCAGCAGTCACGATGGCTCAGGCGGGTTTCCGTCCGGCGCAGATCTTTAGCGGCGGCGGCGTTCAGCGGCACCGTTTGCGCCTCGGGTTCGCCGTAGCGCGCTTCGATAGCGCCGAGAATACACTCTTTAATCACTGCCGCCGGAAGGCCATGCAGCGCGGACTGAAAAGGATAACGGGTATGCACGCCATCGCTGTAAACCCAGGCTTCCCGCTCCTGCCAGTGCAGGTTGTCCCCCAGCAGCATCTCGTACAGCTGCAGCACATAAGGGTCCTGAGAAAACATGATATGACCGGCATAATCAAAGGTAAAACCTGCCTGCTCGACGGAGCGGCACCAGCCGCCCGGCGTCGCGTTTTTCTCCAGCAGCACCGCGCCTTCGCCATAGTGATAGCCAGCGCTCAGTCCGGTCGGGCCCGCGCCGACAATCAGGCAGGAAACCGGCTCCGTTTCTTCCGGCTGAAGGCTGAACCAGGGGACATCCTGCGCCAGTGCCGACAAACCGGCGCCATCGGCAGTTTCCCCGATGCGAGCGTCGATAGCCTGGTCGATTAGCTCAGCCATGCGATCCGCCGTGCGGTCCCAGGAGGTTTCCGCCACTTTTGCCTGCATAGCGGCGGCCAGCGTTCGACGAGCGTCCGGCGTCAGCTTCAGCATTTTTTCACAGGCGTGGATAAAGGCGGCATGACCGGTGGCGATCTCGACCAGCCCAGCATAGTGTCGCTGCACGTCGGCGATAGCCGTACTGACAATCGGCAGGCGAGCCGCCATATATTCCAGCACCTTGGTCGGACTGATATAGCGAGTAGAGGCGTTCAGCGCGAAAGGCATCAGGCAGACGTCCCAGCCCGCCAGAAACTGCGGCAGCGCCTGATAGGGCTGCTGGCCGAACCAGTGAATATTGTCGCGCTGCGGCAGCGTCGCTGGATCGATTTTCACTACCGGCCCTACCATGACTATTTGCCATTCAGGATGGCTGTCGGCCAGCGCCGCAATCAGCGGCAAATCCATGCGTTCGTCGATAACGCCATAGTAGCCAAGGCGCAGCGGCGGCAGATTTTCCTGTAAAGGATGGCCGTTGCTGCGGTCCAGCGCCTGCTCGAAGTGTACCGCGTCAACGCTGCTGGGAAAGCAATAGACGTGCGGATGCTTGCTTTTCTTCGCCTCATAGAGGCTGGTGCCGCCGGTAAAGACCAGATCGGCCCGGCTCATCAGCGCGGATTCGCGCTGCTGCAGCTGGCGCGGCGCCCGATCGAACGCCGACAGCTCGTCCATGCAGTCGTAGATAATGGCGCGCGGCTTCAGGCCGGTAAGTAGAGGCAGCGCCATCGGCGTGTAGAACCAGACCAGCGGCTGGTCGCTATCGTCAATCAGGGTGGCGAGCAGCTGTTGCAGCGGCGCGATCTGGCTATCGTGAAAGCCGGGCGCGTGGACGTCGGTGTGCGGCTGGATCACCGTCACGTTAGGTGCCGGGCTGCTGGTGTGGATCTCTTCCGGCCCTGCCTGATAGATCGGTTCCTCGACGAAAAGAATGCGGTAGTGCTGCGCGAGACGCGTCAGCAAATGCTGCGGACGCTGAAAGACAAAACCCCAACGCAGATGGCTGAATACGATCAGGACTGGCATTTTCATATTATTCTCCCGGGCTTCCCTGGCCGACACGATAAAGGAATGAAAACGGCGCATTGTTCGCTGCGCCAGGAGCAGAGCATGGTCATAAGGGTGCTGTAGCTGACGAGCGCCGGGATCGGGGCCGTGTCGGTCAAGATCCCATAATCCGCTGCGGGTCCAGAAGGTCAGATCCTCCCAGAGCGGCCGGTCGATAATGGGGTAAAGGCAGACGCCGGTGATGTCCACGTCCGCCAGCCGCGCCTGGGCCACCTGGGCGGCGATCTCCGCGATCCAGGCGCCGCGTCCGCTGCCGACATGGCTGGTTTCCGCCAGCAACAGCGGCCGCTGATAGCGCTGATGCAGTGTCGTCAGCAGCTCGTGCAGCGGCTTGCGGCGCGGATCGCCAAGATGCCAGTAAAGCCGACGACCGGAAAATGCTTCCCATTGATTGTCGTGGTAATAGTTGACGCCGATCAGATCCAGATAGTGGGGTGCGCCGCCCAGCGCAGGCTCGCAGCGGCCTGCAATCATGTCCCACGCCTGATGTTGCGATTCGGTCATCCCCTGGGCGACCTCATGACAAACCGCGCTATCCTCATCGGCGATAACATAGATCAGCGGATCGCAGTGCAGAAAACGCGCGCGCGGATCGGCTTGCCGGATGGCGTCGCAGGCCGCCAGCGTGGCGCGTACCAGCTGCCGCTTGGCGGCAAGCGCCCGGTCGGTTTCCGGGCCGTCGGCGCAGGCGAACAGGCCCACCGAAATGCCCCAGCTAAGAAAAGAGATCTCATTCATCGGCGCGTAGATCGGCGCCTCGGATTCCGCATAAAAAGGCGCGAGAAAAGCTGCTAGCGAGCCGCAAAAAGCCGCGAAGCTGCTGACAAATTCGCTGGAAAAAAGAGTAAGAAACGCCGGCCAGCCGTAGTGGCAAACAGTCCAGGAGATTTGAATATCATGCTCGCGCGCGGCCTGCATACGCAGCGCCACCGAGGTAAAGTCATAGCCTTGCGCCGTTTCCGCCAGCCGCCAGCCCACGCTCTCACGTACGGTCGAGATATGAAAACGCTTCAGCCGCGCATAATCCTGGCGGGCCTGCTGCAGGTGGTCGGTAATAGCGTTCATCGACAGGCGCACGCCCTGAGGATTAACGTGATCGGCTCCTTCGTAACCGGCCTGCCAAAAACTGCGAAATAGCGCCATTTAAAAATTCCCTTGCCGTTTTGAAGAGAAAATTTTTCCGCCAGCATCGGTCTGCAGACGGCTGGATAAAAATGCTGCTATGCAGGCTAACCGCGATTGGCCTGAAAAGGTTCTCCGCGCCGTAAGAGCGGCGATATCCGCCGGAAGTCGGCGAAAACGGAAGGCTGTGAAGGTCGTGAGAAGCAAGAGAAACGGCGGTCGGACGTTCGTCGCGTCGGCGGCGGGTGCGCAGCCAGACGGCGAAACTTTGTACTGAGTATAGCCAGCATCAGAAAAGCAAACGTGATTTCCGTCCGTTTCGGGAAAATAGTCGCCTTAAAAGCGCGCTAAACTTTAGCCGGACGAAGAGGCGGGCAGAAAACCGCGCCGCTTTTGACAAAGCGAATAACGGGAGCGCGACATGACGAAACATCAGCAGGCTGGAACCTTAAGAGGCGCATCGCCGTTTATTCCGGACTGCGTGCTGAAAGACGTGGCCTTGCCAAACGGCATTACGCTACGCGTCGCTATTATGGGGCAGGGCAAGCCGCTGGTGCTGCTGCACGGCCATCCGCAAAACCATCTGGTCTGGCGAAAGATCGCGCCCGAACTGAGCCGGCACTTCACGGTGATCATGCCGGATCTGCGCGGCTACGGCGATAGTGATAAGCCCGATGGCGATACCGGGCTGTACGCCAAAAAAGCGATGGCGCAAGATATCGCGCAGCTGATGAGCGAGCTGGGCTACCAGCGATTCGCCTTTGTTGGCCACGATCGCGGCGGACGAGTCGGACACCGGCTGGCGCTTGATTATCCTGAGAGGCTGGAACGCTGCGTATTTATCGATATCGCGCCGACCGCCACCATGTACGCACAAACCAATAAAGAGTTCGCCACGCGCTATTTCTGGTGGTTCTTTCTGATCCAGCCTGCGCCGCTGCCGGAGAAGATGATCGGCAGCGATCCCGCTTTCTTCCTGGAAAAACATATCGCGGGCCAGCTGAAAACGCCCGGCGCCACGGAGCCGGAAATTTTTGCCGACTATCTGCGCTGTTATCAAAATCCGGCAATGATCCATGCGGCCTGCGAAGATTATCGCGCGTCGGCGACCCTCGATCTGGCGGACGACGCCGCGGACAGCGACAGACGCATTGGCTGTCCGCTGCTGCTGCTGTGGGGCGAAAAGGGCACGGTCGGCCAGCTTTATGACGTAGTCGCCACGTGGCGGGAAAAAGCCGATAACGTTAGCGGCGAGGCGCTGCCGTGCGGTCATTCGCCGCAGGAAGGGGTGCCGGAAAAGACGCTGGCGACGCTGCTGCCGTTTTTAACAGCAGCGGGCTGAAGCGCTCAGCTTAAACGAATACCCGCGTCGATCATAAACTGCGCGCCGGTACAGCCTCGCGCATCGTCAGAAGCGACGAACAGCGCCATCGCGGCGACGTCACGGCCCAGCAAGGTGATTTTCAGAGGCTGCGTCGCCAGAATCTCCGCCTGCGCTTCTGGCGTGCGCCACAGTGCCAGCTGCCTCGGCGTGGCGATAGCGCCGGGCAGCAGGCAGTTCACGCGGATACCGTACTCGCCCAGCTCGCGGGCCAGCGTCTGATTCAATCCCACGATGGCGGCTTTCGCGGTGGTATAGCCGACCATGCCTGGTCTTCCTCTCATAAATGCGGTGGAACTGGTCAGAATAATATTGCCCGATTGCTGCTGGCGCATGATTTCCGCCGCCGCCTGGCTGGCGAAGAACTGATGATCCAGATTGACCGCCAGCCGATCGCGCCAGTATTCCGGCTTAACGGCAAAAAGATCGTGGCGATCGTCGTTGGCGGCATTGTTAATCAGCACATCCAGCGCGCCTTCCTGCATGGCGATATGGTGGATCAGCGTCCGCAGCGTCTCGCCGTCACGTAAATCGCAATAGTGGTAAGTCGCGTTAAGCTGGCGCGCCAGCGCTTCGCCGCCGCGATCGATATCCAAAAAATGGACGCGGCTGCGCTGCTGGGTGAAAGCAGTAACCAGATCCGCGCCGATGCCGCTGGCGCCGCCGGTAATCACTACGGTTTTATCCTCCAGGCTGGCGTAGCGGGTATAAGCGTCATCGATCATTAAGCGTTTCTCCTGTGGAAAAAACGAGGATATAAAAATAAGCGCAGCGGCAGGCGCCCAATTATTGCCGCTGTTTGGCGCAACTTAATAAAATCGTAGCTTATTTAGCTGCCACGGCGTTTAAACAGCGCGGCAAAATCAGGTCAGCGAAAAAAATATAAAAAAATAAACATTGCTTAACTGACTCAGGCATGACTTAATAGCGTCATCGGTTTGGAATACAGACCTTATGAAAGCAGTTTTAGTAAAGCAGTCCTCAGCGCAAGCGTTATCCAACGATATCCTTCCTCCTGATCTTCTTCTAAGCGCCCAATAAGTTATGCTCTGGAAACAGGCCTTCACGCCCATTTAAGCGGCTAAAAATTAAGGAAATATCAATGTCTGGTAAAATGACTGGTTTAGTAAAATGGTTCAACGCGGATAAAGGTTTCGGCTTTATCGCTCCGCAGGACGGCAGCAAAGACGTATTTGTACATTTCTCTGCTATCCAGGGTAATGATTACAAAACGCTGGACGAAGGCCAGAAGGTTGAATTCACCATTGAAAATGGTGCGAAAGGCCCTTCAGCTGCTAACGTTGTTGCGCTGTAATATTACTTTCATTATTCCGCTATAATATGTCTGAGCTTACGATAGCGATGAAGGCAACAGCCTGAGCAGTTAAGCACGAAACAGATTACAGCGATAAAACCCGCCTTCGAGCGGGTTTTTTTATGCCTGAAAAGCAGCCCTCTTTAACGGTCGGACAAGGCTGTAATCCCTTCAGCTTCGCCAGCCCAGCCGCGCCACAATCGCCCGGCGGTAAGCGGTGTCAATCTGCTGCGGAACCCGGCTGATATAATCTCTGGCATGTTCGCGCGTGTCGCCTTCCAGGCCGTCGAGCCAGGCCAGCGCAGCCTGCAAAGAGGGCACGCGGTTTTCGATATGGTCGCAGCGCGGCGGCAGGCCCGTCCAGATTACCGCATCGATATTTCGCGCCTGTGCCCACTCAGCCAGCATGCCAACGGGCTGCTCGGTGACAATCAGCGAGCCGATGCCGTCGATACGCTTTTCCGGAATCGCCTCGCGCTCTTTTAACAGCGCACAGGCCGTTGCCAGATCGTCGACGGCAAGCCACGCCCAGAGCACGGGGACAGGCTTGGCGTTGAGAGAAACGGCGGTCGCCAGCTCGCCGCCATCGCTGATACGGGTAAACTCTATCGGCACTAACGGGCCATCCTGATGCCATTTTCCCTCAACCGGCAGCGCGCCGGGCTTCCAGATAAGCGATCCCCAACCCAGACAGGCAATTCTCATTTTTTATCCTTAAGCAGTCGCATCCGATAACTATGGCCTGGTCTGTGGACGTCTGCCAGAACGATAAAATCGCCAATGGCCGAAACGCGGTGAGCAAAGCGGCGTCAACCCGCCTGGATCATTAGCGTGTCGGCGCTGAACGAGCCGTCCGGCTGAACGGCGAAATGCTCTTTCACGCTGTCCGAAGCTTTTTCCTGCAGCAGTCGGATCGCCTGAGCCAGCGTCTGCGGCGTTTGCATTCGTTCGATCCAGCTACGGAACTCCAGATCCAGACGATCGACAACCAGACGATCCACAAACAGGCCGCTTTGATTGATCATCGACAGCCATTCGCCCTGTGAGTAGTCCCGTACATGCGAAGGATCGCGCAGCATCTCCACCGTTTGCAGCCAGACATCCAGCACGGGCTGACCAGGTGAAACCATATCCATCAGGATAAATTTACCGCCCGGCTTCAGGACGCGTTTGATTTCGCGCAGCGCCAGCCCGACATCGTGCCAGTGATGCGCCGAATAGCGGCTGATCGCCACGTCAAAGCTGGCATCCGCGAAAGGCAGCGCCTCCGCCGGGCCGTGAGCGGTAGTGAGATTGGTTAATCCGCGTTCGCTGGCGGCCTGGCGCACCACGGCCAGCATTTTTTCCGATAAATCGTAAGCGGTCACCTGCGCGACTTTATCCGCCGCAGCAAAGCTGGCGTGGCCTGCGCCGCAGCCAATGTCCAACAGTCTGGCGTGCGCATCGCCGTTCAGCCATTCGCGCAGCCTCTGCAGATCCGCGCCCTGCGCATGAACGTTGCTGCTCAGGTAGGCCTGCGCGCGATCGCCGAACTGACTTTCTACCAATACTTCATGACTGTTTTTCATGGTAAGACGCCTTTTTCTATGGAGTGTTTGCGGACTATACGACCGAGCTTAAACAGGTACAATATGGGCAGTTATACTGGTATCAGGAGTGCCTCCCATGCAGCAGACACCGCTTTCCGGCCCAAAGGCGCTGGGCAATTTTTTACGCAGCCAGCGGGAAAACACCTCGCCGGAAAAGCTCGGCCTGCCGGTTGCCGCCAGAAGAAGAACCAAAGGATTGCGGCGTGAAGAAGTGGCGCTGCTCAGCGGTATCAGCACTACCTGGTACACGTGGATAGAGCAGGGCAGAGAGATTGTGGTATCGGCGCAAACGCTGGCGAATATCGCCGCCACGCTGCAAATGAAGCCCATTGAGCGTGACTATCTGTTCCGGCTGGCGCAGCAGAGCGACCCGCAGGAGGAAGCGGTACCGGGCGTAGAAGAAGCGGTGCTGGCGGCGGTGAACCAGGTCAGCGATCCCTGTTATCTGCTCGATCTGACCTGGACAATGCTGGCATGGAACAAGCCTGCGGCGATGCTGTTTCAGGGCTGGCTGGAAACGGATGCGCGACCGAATATGATGGCCTTTATGTTCACGCATCCGCTGGCGCAAAGCCTGGTAATGGACTGGGAAGGGCGAGCGAAAAGAATAGTGGCGGAGCTGCGTGCGGACAGCATCCACTATCCGCACGATCGCGAGCTGAACGCTTTTATCAGCCGAATGCAGGAGAACGAGCGTTTTCGGGCCTTCTGGTCGCTGCAGCAGGTAATCGTCAGGGAAGGCGGCGAGCGCGCCTTTCTGCATAAGCAACAGGGTGAATTGCGCTATCGCCATCTTAGCTGGCAGCTTAGCAGCAACCGCTCGCTGAAGATGATTATGCTCATCCCGGACGAAAGGCGTCCACTCGTCTGACTGCCCGGCGGCCGCGGCAAACTGGTCGATCGTATAAGACAGGGTTTGCCGTCAGCGGACGTCATCATAAAGCAGCTAACAGCCTGTCCGTCGCTCAGAGCTATCCTGGCGATACCTGCCGGAGAAGTTACGAGCTTTTATCGCTTTTCTGCGCGGCCGGGTCGGCGCGTAAAAATCAGGCGTGTTTAATCTGCGGCTCGCAGACTATCGGGAAGTTCAGCGAATTGGCGATAAAGCATTGCTCGTGCGCTTTATGATGCAGCGCTTTCGCCAGCTCAATGTCATCGCCTGCGCGCAGCGTAATCTGCGGCCTAAGAAGGATTTGCGTAAAGCGACCCTGCCTGGCTTCCATCATCGTGCCTTCCGCTTTATCAAGATAGCTTTCCACGCTGATGCCCGCTTCGGCGCACAGGTGCAGATACCAGAGCTTATGGCAGGCGGAAGCAGAGGCCAGCAGCATCTCTTCCGGGTTCCAGCGGCTGGCATTGCCCAGGAAAGCGGGATCGGAAGAACCGGCGATCGCCGTTTTGGCTTCCGCCAGCACGTTGAACTCACGATCGTAAGCTTTGTAATTCTCCGTGCCTTGCCCTTTATTGCCCGTCCACTCCACGGTGACGTGGTAGCGATGCTCGCGATCTGCCATAGCGATTTTCCTGTTAGCGCTGTTTAAGAAGCGGAAGATTAACGAGTTTTTTTCATTTTACCCAGTAGAGGCATAAAAAAATGCTCCCGGCTTTTTGCAGAGAGCATCGATAAAACGCGAGCTGGCGCGGCTCCGGCCAGAAAGAGGAGGGCGAAAAATCAGATTAAGCCTTCCGCCTTCAGCGCGGCCTGTACGGCAGGACGCTGCGCAAGATTGGTCATATAGCGTTGGATAGCAGGCCATTTACCCAAATCAAAATCCACAAACCTGCTCCAGTTGAGCACTGTGATCAGATAGGCGTCGGCGATAGTAAAATGTTTGCCGTTCAGCGTGGTTTTTTCGCCCAGCGCTTCGGCCAGCCACTCCAGACGGCGCGTAAGCTGTGCGACAACGGCCTCTCTCCATTCGCCTTTTACCGCCGGATTGAATAGCGTTCCCAGCGTTTTATGCAGCTCGGTAGAGATAAAGCTCATCCATTCCAGTACCTCATAGCGCGCTTCGCCTTCCGCCGGAAGCAGGTTGCTTTCCGGTTTTAAATCGGCCAGATATTGTGAAATCACTACGCCTTCGGTGAGGATTTTTCCGTTATCCAGCGCCAGCGCAGGCACATAGCCTTTGCTGTTGATGGTGAAAAAATCTTTGCCGCCGCTGGTGGTTTTGGTTTGCAGATCCACCGATTCCAGCTCGTGCGGCAGGCCAGCTTCATGCAGGATAATATGCTGCGTCAGCGAGCAGGCGCCGGGACAATAATAGAGTTTCATATTCTTCCTTAAACGTGGGTAATGGTCTGATGACGTTACCCGTTCCGCTCAAGCAGAACAAGTACTTACCTCATTGTTAGTGGGCAAACCAGCCCGATCCATCCTGTTGGTAAAAGCCGCTTCGGCATCCTCTGGCGGCATCCTCAGCGCAAATAATACGGCCGTCTTTTTAATTTCTCTCCGTCACTAATTTGTAAGTTAATCGTAACGATCCATATTTTTATCTTAAAAGTGTAACCAGAAATAAACATTCCGCTCCTATATTGGCCTTCCAAAAAGAGGGGAGTCTGATGCGTAGCTGGAATGAACCTGTCAAAAATAAAGCCCATATTGAATTGATCCCGATGATTGACGTGATGATGTTTCTGCTGGTGTTTTTTGTGCTGATCAGCCTGAACGTCATTCCCTCGCAGGGCCTGAAAACCCAGTTGCCGGGCGCGGCCAGCGCGCAGCAGCTAAAACCGCAGCAGCACGCCATCGTTACCCTGGGCGATAACAATCGCCTGGAGCTGGATGGTGAGCCGGTGACGCCGGAGACGCTGGTCAGCCAGCTGCGGTCACGCGGCGAGCAGAAAACCTCGATTGTGCTGAACAGCGATAAAAATGTGCCGGTCGAGCGGCTGATTGCGGTGATGGACAGCCTGCGCCAGGGCGGCTTTACCGCCATCTCTATCGCGACACGGAAGCTGTGATATGTATGCCGTTTACCGTTTCCGTCATGTTTTCAGCTGGCTGCCTGTGATGATGGCAGCGGGCTGGATGCTGATGAATCAGCATACCGCGCTTTCCATCAAGCCTCGCTATGACGACTCCACGATGGAGCTGGCGTTGGTGGAGCCGCCGCCGCCCGTAGCCGAAACGCCGCAGCCGGAACCCGCTCCAGAACCGCAGCCAGAACCACAGGCGGAACCGCAGCCGGAGCCGGAAGTGACGGCGCCTTCGCCTGAACCCGTTGCGCCGCCGCCAAAGCCCAAACCGACGCCAAAACCAAAAACCAAACCGACACCGGAACCAAAGCGCGTTAATAAAGCCGCTAAACCGGCCGAAACGTCTCAGCCCGTACGTCCTCCAGCCGCTGCCGCACCGGTTGCCGCCACGCCAAAACCCGCCGCGCCGCGCGTCAACAACGCCGCTATCGAAAACGGCTGGGTGGCTGGATTACGCAGCGATCTGGAGGCGCAAAAACGCTATCCGACCGGGCGGCAGGCCTCGCTGGAGCGGCCGGAAGGCAGCGTAGAGATCTGGCTGGAGGTCGATCGCAGCGGACGCGTGCTGGCTTCCGGCATCAGCAGCAAAGCCCGCAGCATGCTGCTGAATCGCGCGGCAACGAACAGTCTGCAAAGCATTCGCCAGGTGAAGCCGTTCCCGACCGACGCCTTCGCCGGACAAAACAGCCGGCGTTTTACCGCCACGCTGAATTATCGGGCGCCGTAATCGCCCAACATTCATACACGGGAAAAGAATAATGAAATTTATACGTTCGGGGGTTTGCCTTGCGGTGCTGTCTGCCTTGTCAATTACCGCGCAGGCCGCGGAGAGCACCGACGTCGGCGCGATTAACGTGCAGGGCGAATCATTAGGCGGCGGCATGATGGTGCAGGAGGATTCGGCGAAAGCACGATCCACCATTACCAAAGAAGCGATGCAGAAACAGGCGGATATGGCCGGTAACGCGCTGGATCGGCTGAAATACACGCCCGGTCTGAACGTCAACAGCAACGACGCCAGCGGCCTGAGCGGCGTCGACTACACCATGCGCGGCATGAACTCCGATCAGATCGGCCTGTCGCTTGACGGCATCCCGATTAACGACTCCGGCAACTACGCGGTCTATCCCAATCTGGTGGGCGACGAAGAAAATATCGAGCAGGTTTTCGTCACCCAGGGATCGTCAGAAGCGGACGGCCCGCATATCGGCTCCAGCGGCGGCAATATCGGTTTGGTGACCAAAAGGCCACAGAAGGATTTCGGCGGCTTCGTCAAGCAAACGCTGGGCAGCAACGACCTGAGCAAAACCTTTGCCCGCCTGGAAACCGGCGAATACCACGGCCTCAGCAACTGGCTCTCTTACTCGCACACCGAGTCGAAAAAGTGGCGCGGCGAAGGACGGCTCTATTCCAATAAGTTCGAGATGAACTCGCTGTTCGAAGCGGAAAACGGCAACAGCAGCAACCTGATAATGAAATATAACCGTCAGGAAAACGCCAACTACAACACGTTGAGCAAAGCGCAGTTCGACCAGGGCGGCCGCTACGGCAACGACTATCCGGACACGCCGCAGTACAACAGCCGTGGCCAGCTTTCACGTTATTACAAGCTGAACCGCAACCCGTTTGAGAACTTTACCCTCAGCTTTTCGCAGAAACTGCAGCTGCGGGATAACCTGTCGCTGACCCTGCAGCCCTACTACTACTGGGGCAACGGCGGCAGCTTTACCGGCCAGAGCGCCAGTACGCTGGGGCCGACCTCTGACCAGGCCGGACAGTACGATCTCAGCAATCTGACCAGCAACACTTACTATCGTCCGTCGTGGACGCAAACCTGGCGTCCGGGCATCACCACCAAACTGAAGTGGGATATTAACGAGCAGCACAGCCTGGATTTAGGCTACTGGTACGAGCGCGCGCGCCAGCTGCAAACCCAGCCGTATATCGCTATCCAGAGCGACGGCAATCCGGCAAATCTGTGGGGCGAGCCGGGCGGTTCCGATCAGGCGAAAGACGCCAACGGCAACACCGTTCAGGGCCGCAACCAGTACACCATCACGCCAGCGCAGAAGGTGTGGGTGCAGGATAGCTGGTTTGTTACGCCGGACTGGACGCTGGTTGGCGGCCTCGCCTGGCAGCACGTCGAACGTCGCGGCGAGAACAAAGGCAGCCTGAGCAACGAGCCGGAACATCGCAGGGCGACCTACCATAAATTTCTGCCGAACTTTAGCGCCAGCTACCGGCTTAATCAGGAAAATCAGCTGTTCTATAACCTGACGCGCAATATGCGCACGCCGCAGAACTACGTGCTGTATAACGTCGGCGACTCGATCAACACCAAACCGGAGCTGAGCTGGAACCACGAGCTGGGCTGGCGCTTCCAGCGCGAAGATATGCTGCTGAGCACCACGCTGTTCTATATGCGCTATACCGATCGCCAGCTCTCCACCACCAACGCAGACGGCGATTACGAAATGATGAACGTCGGCAAGGTAGAAAACCGTGGCGTGGAGGTCGAATGGAGCGGCAAGCTGCCGCACAACTTCAACTACTACACCTCTTACACCTGGACCGATTCGGAACAGCAGGACAACGTGACGCAGCAGAATATTCAGCTGCCGACCAGCGGCAAACAGCTGCCGAACACGCCGAAAAATCTGCTGAATATGACCCTGGGCTACGACGACGGCCGCTACTACGGCAGCGTCAGCGGTAAGTACGTCGGCGCGTTCTACGGCGATATGACCAACGACGAAAAGGTTGGCGGCAGAACGGTCTACGACCTGGCGGCGGGCGTTTATCTGCCGGTTGATAAAAAGAGCGTTAAAAGCGCGGCGCTGCGCTTCGGCATCCTGAACCTGTTCGATAAAGAGTACCTCACCTCGGCCCGCACAACGGTATTCAACGCGGAGTCGCGTAACGGCCTCAATGCCAGCACGCCTTACTACAACGTTGGCGTGGAGCGTACCTATACCGTTTCGCTGGAAGCCACCTTTTAACCGGAAGAGCTAAAACATGAATGCAACCCTGATGCACGATGCGATTTTTTATGTGATGTATTTCTCGCTGGCGGCGGCGCTGGTGATTATTATTGAACGGGCCATCTGGTTCGCCTGGACCCAGCGGCAGGCGAAACAGCTGGCGAGCGTGCTGACAGCGGAAACCCGCACTCTGCCGGATAGCGTGAGCCGGCGCAGCAGCGTTCCTCTACGAGCGGTAGAGCCGGTGCTGGCGCGCAAAGCGCGCGCTTCTGCCGAAGCGCTTAGCGACGAGGTGGACGCGCAGTATTTGTTAAGCAAAGCGGCGATGACGCGCGGCCTGTGGCTGCTGGAAACCGTCGTTACCGCCGCGCCGCTGCTGGGCCTGCTGGGCACGGTTATGGGCATTATCGACACCTTTAAAGCGCTGGCGGCGGCAGGCGTTTCGGACGCCAGCCAGGTTTCCGCCGGCATGGGTACCGCGCTGTACGCTACCGGGCTGGGCATCGCGATCGCGCTGGTTTGTCTGGTCAGCAATAACTTTTTGCAGAACCGAATGGAGCGCGTTAATGAGTTGCTTAAGGTGCTGCTGCTGCGGGCGGCCACGCCTGTCCAGCACGCCGCCGTCGATAATCAAGCGGAGTGGGAAAATGGCGTCCAGCGCTATGCCTGAAGTCGGCAAAATCTTCCGTAGGATCAAAAAACTGCTCTGCTGCGGCCTGCTGTTTTGCAGTCCGTTCGCTCAGGCGAAAGCGGCCGCCGGATTTGAGCTGGTATATGACGCGCCGGCAGAAACCACGCTGGCCGTGTCCGATCTTCGTCGCGGCAGCGAGGTCTGGCAGGCGATGTTCGCCAGCGCTCGCCAGCAGATCGATATCGCGCAGTTTTATGTGGCGAACGAACCGGGATCGCGACTGGATAAGGCGATCCAGGCGCTGCGGCAGGCGGGCGAACGCGGCGTGAAAATCCGTTTTCTGCTGGATAAAAATGGCGTGAAGCTGAGTACCGCGGAGACGATAGCGCAGCTGAAAGCCATACCGGGACTGACGCTGCGGATAATCCCTTTCAGCAAGCTGGCCGGCGGCATTATTCATGCGAAATATATGCTGGTAGACGGCAGGCAGAGCTTTGTCGGCAGTCAGAATTTCGACTGGCGGGCGCTGGAGCATATTCAGGAAACGGGCCTGCTGATTAGCGACGCGCCGGTGGTGACGCAGATCGCCGCGATTTTTAACCACGACTGGCAGGCGCAGCCGCTGCTGGAAGCGGGCGAGCAGGTGCCGGAAACCGGCACGGATGCGCAGCCCGCTAACCTTCGCGCCGGGAACTATCTGGTCGCCAGTCCGCGCGCCTGGAATCCGTCAGGTATCGCCGATTCACAGGCGGTGCTGCCACAGCTGCTGGCCTCTGCCAGAGAGCGGATCCGCGTGCAGGTAATGGAGTATGCGCCGCTCTCTTTCGGCACGAAGAAAAGCCGTCCTTTTTATCCCACCATCGATAACGCACTGCGCGCGGCGGCGGCTCGCGGCGTGCGGGTTGAACTGATGGTCGCCAGCTGGAACACGAAGCAGCCTGAAATCGCCTGGCTGAAGAGCCTGGCGTTGGTGCCTAACGTGACGATCAAAATTGTCACTATTCCGCAGGCGAGCAGCGGCTTTATTCCCTATGCCCGCGTGGTTCACAGCAAGATCATGACCATCGACGGCGAGCTGGCTTGGGTCGGCACCAGCAACTGGAGCGGCGGTTATTTTGATAATTCGCGCAATCTGGAGCTGGTGCTCAACGATAGCGCGATGGCGGCACGTCTGGACGCGCTGTACCAGCAGCTGTGGCAAAGCCGCTACGCTGAACCTCTGCGGATTGATTACGACTATCCCGCGCCAGATCCCGGCGGGCTGAAGCGGGTGACTGAAGATCAGAAGGCCGAGGTAAAAGGGTAAGCGGACAGCGCTTAAAACCGGGAAGTTGAAATCCGCTGTTTCGGCTGGCGGCAAGCCTGTCTGTTGATATGAATCAATCTCTGGCCATTGCTCATTAACCAGGCCTATGGCAATAGTGTTTGGCGGCGTCGCTCGACGCCTCCGCAAGGACACTATTTCAGGAGAAGCTTATGCCCCGTTCCGTCGTCGCTGCGCTGCAGCTTGGTTCCTCTCCGGCTGGTAAAGCCGATACGCTGACACAGATCCTCGGCTTTGCCGAAGAGATCCGCCATAAAAACATTTCGCTGGTGGTGATGCCGGAAGCGCTGCTGGGCGGCTATCCCAAAGGCAGCAATTTTGGCACCTGGCTGGGATTTCGCCTGCCGGAAGGGCGTGAAGAGTTCGCCGCCTACTTTAACGAGGCGATTGATGTGCCCGGCCCGGAAACGGAAGCGCTGGCCGATCTCGCCAGCCGCACCGGCGCGGATATCGTTATCGGCGTGATTGAGCGCGACGGCAGCACGCTCTACTGCAGCTCGCTGTTTTTCTCGGCGGAGCAGGGCCTGGTGGCGAAACACCGCAAGCTGATGCCGACCGGCACCGAAAGGCTGATTTGGGGGCAGGGCGACGGCTCCACGCTGCCGGTTGTGGCGCTGAAAGCGGGAAAAGCGGGCAGCGCGATCTGTTGGGAAAATCATATGCCGCTGCTGCGCGCCGCTATGTATGCCAAAGGCGTGGAAATCTGGTGCGCGCCGACGGTGGACGAGCGCGACGTCTGGCAGGCTTCAATGCGCCACATCGCCCACGAGGGACGCTGTTTCGTGATTACCGCCTGTCAGGTGCAGCCGTCGCCCGCCGAGCTGGGTATCAGGGTGCCAGGCTGGGAAGCGGACAGGGCGCTGATTCGGGGAAACAGCATGATTGTCGGGCCGCTGGGTGAAGTGCTGGCCGGGCCTTTTAAAGACGCTACCGGTCTGCTGACCGCTGAAATCGACACGGATGAGCTGATCCGCGCCCGCTACGATTTTGATGTTTCCGGCCACTATTCGCGACCCGATGTTTTCGCGCTGCAGGTAGACGAAAGGCCAAAGAAGACGGTGACGTTTTTGTCCTGAGCGATACCCCGCCCGACACTGGTTATCACCGCTGCGGAAGACCGGATGCGCACTTTGCAGGCGTCGCAAACGCTGCGCGGCCACATCCTTGATGCCGTGCTGGAGGTTATTGCGGATGCCGGCTTTGCAGCCAGCCGCGCTGGCTCGACCGGCTGCAAAAGCGTGCGGTATAAACATTTACCAAAAATAATCCAGAAAGTGATTCCTTCAGAAAAATGAAAAGGTAAATTAATCGGCAGCGTGGAGCCGCCACGCAAAAGAGTAACGGGCAGAGACCGCATTAATGAAGAAATGGATACTGGCGCTGAGCATAGCGCTACTGACGTCGCAGGCTGGCGCGGCGGAGCAGGATCCGCAAGGGGTGAGCCAGGAATTTTATAGCTGGTATCTGAGTGCCTTAAGCAAAGATGAGAGCCCGATCGACGAGCACGATCCTGTGTTGAATCACTACGTCACGCCGCAGCTGCTGCAGAAGATCAATGTCCTGATCAAAAGCCCTGATGGCATGGATGACGATTATTTCCTGCAGGATCAGGACTACAGCGACAGCTGGGTGGATCACGTTAGCGTCAGTCGGTTTACCGTCAATGGCGAAAACGCGTCGGGAGAGATCGTATTAGGCAAGGATCCTGACGATCGTCAGCTGCTGCTGGTAACGATGCGCAAAGATCGCGACGGCTGGAAGATCGATGACGTGGAAAAGGAAAATCGCTAAGGCGAACCGCTCAGCGTGCGGCTCGCCTGCAGGAAAAACTTAGCGGCTGTGCGCGGCGAACTGCTGCGCCAGCTGATCCAGCAGCTCATAACGTTTGCGGTACTCAGAGCGTTTCTTACTGGCAATCTCCTCCAGCGGCTTGCGCGCGAAAGTCAGCGGCACGCTATAGATCTTTGACGACAGCGGCACGGCGTTCAGCGTTTGCCAGAATTCGTCGTAGCTGGCGTGGAATAAACTCTTCTTTTTCAGGCGATAGCGCCAGCTGCGGAAGATATGACCGCTGTCGCTAACGGCCTCAATCCGGGCGATACCCGTAGCCTGACAAAACAGCGTCAGCGTCTCCATCAGCAGACGTTTAGGGAACAGGCCATAACAGGCTTTGGTTGCCGTGCGGATCAGCTCGTGCGGCGTATCGCGATGCGCGCCCTGAATGCCGCCAATTACCGCCACTTTTTCCCCATTTTGTTCAGTAACGGCAAAAGTCACTATCGCCAGCTTGATATCGTCCTGGCTGAAAAACAGATTTACTTCGCCTTCTCTTTCACAGCGGCCGGTACAGGCCATCGTAATCGTGAAGTTTTCGCCGCCTTTACCGGTAAAACGCAGCAGCTCCGCGCCCTGCTGGCTGAGCAGCGCCTGGCGAAAAAGCGGATAAGGCAAGTTTTTGGCGAAGCGGTAGTGGGCGATAATCGCCTCGGCCCGCGCCGCTACCGGCATACCGCCATACAGATAGGGACGGTGGATTTTGCTCGGCAGCGTGTGCTGAATGGTCAGGATCTCGCGCATCACCGGCTCGCGAATAATCGCGTCCGCCATTTTTATTGTCTGACGTGGACAGACAAGCGAGCGGAACAGGTATTTGACGCGATATTCACGGTCATACCACAGCTTTCCGGGTTTCAGCTTGCCCGTAACCAGTGACAGATAAAGCGCCAGGCTACTTTCCTGGCCAGGCGTAAGGGTGAGATCGGACATCTTCGGCGTTCCAGTGAAAAAAAGTCAGTTGAACACCGCTAACTTCAACGCCGGGTAAATGGTGATTTGTAAGTTAAATGTATTGTAATTTGGTTGAATGAATGTTTAGTTTATTTGTTACTTAAAGCAAATTTATTGTGTTAATTGAGTGATTTAAGGCCGGCATCATTAAACCGGTTAGCATTTTGTTTGGATTATGAAGTGACATCTACGACGTAGAGGTTCTACTCTGAACGTTCAGATTCTTCCGGAGGTTCCGCTTGCAGGGTGTACCCGCGCAGTTCAGCGATGAAACAGACCGCGCCCGCTTTCGCCAGCTCGATGGCCTGACGGGCGTGGAGCTTTATCACGCGCATATTTCCCGCTACGCCTTTGAGCCGCACACGCATGAGGCTTTCGGCATCGGTACGATTGACGCGGGCGCGGAGCGTTTTCGCTATCGCGGCGCGCTGCATACGGCACCGGCACAGTCGCTGGTATTAATGAATCCGGACGAGCTGCATACCGGCGAATCCGCCAGCGAAGAGGGCTGGCGATATCGCATGATCTACCTCAGTCCTGACAGGCTGACCGCGCTGACCGGCGAGCGCGGCTGGTGGTTCACCGACGCGGTGCGCTACGAACCGCAACGGGCGCTACGGCTCTCTGCGCTGCTGGCTATGCTCTGGCAGCCGCAGGAGCCGCTGGCGAGAGACAGCCTGTTGCTGGCGGCGGTCGATCTGCTGCGGCCCTGCGCCCGCATTGCCGACCGGGTTCTGCCTGAACCGGCTCACCGCTTCGATCGGATCAAAGAGTACTTACGCGACAATCTCGCCGCCAGTGTGACCCTGGACGAGCTGGCGGCGCTGGCGTCGCTCAGCCCTTACCATTTTCAGCGGCAGTTTAAGGCGCAATACCACGTTACGCCGCATCAGATGCTGATGGCTTTTCGGCTGTTCCGCGCAAAAGAGCTGCTGGCGCTGGGCGTGCCGGCCGCCGACGTGGCGCTCTCCGTCGGGCTAACCGATCAGGCGCACCTGACGCGTAGCTTCGCTAACCGCTACGGCACCACGCCAGTCCGCTACCAGAAGCAGGTCAGACGCTAAGCGCAATTTGCTACAATCTTTTCGCCCGTTAGCTGGTCAGAATAGCGGTTTTCGATCTGAATAACGGAATCGCTATATGGTAGCTGGCGTATTGTTTGCCCTGAGCGCAGGGTTGATGTGGGGACTTATCTTTATCGGGCCGCTGCTGATACCAGATTATCCGGGCGCGCTCCAGTCCGTGGGCCGCTATGTGGCTTTCGGCCTGATCTCACTGCCGCTGGCGTGGCAGGATCGCCATCGGCTGCGTCAGCTGTCGCGCAGCGACTGGGTAGAAGCGCTGAAGCTGGCGCTGGTCGGCAACCTTCTTTATTACACATTTTTAGCCAGCGCTATCCAGCGTACCGGTGCGCCGGTATCCAGCATGATCATCGGCACGCTGCCGGTCGTTATCTCGGTCAGCGCGAATCTGTTTTATGGTCATCATGAAGGGCGGTTACCATGGCGCAAGCTGGCGCCTGTGCTGCTGCTGATTGCGTTGGGACTGGGCTGCGTCAATATTGCGGAGTGGCATGGCGGCGCGCTGCATGACGATTTGCCGCGCTATCTCGGCGGTATCGGGCTGGCGGTGATGGCGATGATCTGCTGGACATGGTATCCGTTACGCAATGCGCGCTGGCTGCGCAGGCATCCGCAAAACAGTGCGACAACCTGGGCGACCGCGCAGGGTATCGCCACGCTGCCGCTGGCGCTGGCGGGTTACCTGTTGGTTAGCCTGCAGCTGCATATAACCCGTCCCGACTTTGCGCTGCCGTTTGGCCCGCAGCCAGGCCTGTTTATCGGGCTGATGATGGTGATAGGCCTCTTTTGCTCCTGGCTGGGAGCACTCTGCTGGAATGAAGCCAGCCAGCGCCTGCCGACCGTGCTGGTTGGCCCGCTCATCGTTTTCGAAACCCTGGCGGCGCTGGCCTACACCTTTCTGTTAAGGCAAAGCTGGCCGTCGGCGCTTGTTGTTGGTGGGATAGCGGCGCTTATTACGGGCGTGGTGCTGGCGACACGCATCAAGCCGGAGCCGGTAGAGAAAGCCGTTTGTCCTTAAAAAGATTTTTGCTAAGCAGATTATTTTTCTTTCGGCATTGATTAAAGCCAGGCAAAGAGCACTTTTTGTGCTCTTTTTTTGTTGTGACTGGTCGTAATTCCCCATCAACTTTACGCGTTTCTGTGATTGCTATCACGTTTGGTTCGCTTTTCGGACGCAAAAAAAAGCCTGTGGCAATGCCTGGCGCTATGACACATTCGCCAATTGTTCCGCTATAAGAATAATCGCTAATCTGATTTGCTTAATTTCCGGCACAGTCAATTCTTGCTATACATTAATGTCAGCTCATTTTTTGAGACGGTTTTTTCAGCGGCAAACCATTCTTAACTCAAATTGACCGCAACTCGACGAGGAGAAACCGTTTTGTCCCGCGACTGAATACATTAATAAACCTCAGGAAAAGGTTAGCGCTGGTCACTTTTTGAAAGGGTAAAGGTTAGTAATCTTAAGCGTTTTTGTATAATCAATGGCATTGAAAAGCACCTGACGAAGCAGTGAGCGCTTGTGCGGTGGGGGTTTTGCCAACTTTCCGTTATGTTAAGCCATGCGAAACAATGAGGAGCGTAAACCATTCTTAAACAGATAAAGGTAACCATAACTAAAGTAGATGCGCGTCTCAGGACGGAAACTGTAAGCGGGATTTATGTCAGAATTGGCGCATTTATCTTTGATGGCAAAGATAAATGCGCTCATAACTAATTGAAAGTATGATTCTTTTTCTGGTGGCTGGCAATTTTAGCAGCCTGCTCAGCGGGGGCTATCAGAATAAACTCATCACTGAAACAGGTTTCCATAAAAAGGTGCGGTCTTTTTTAATTAAGGATCAGAATATTTTATTTTGGCCCTGAGCGATAAAAAAATTGCGTACTGCGTCGCAATTATTGGTTTTCGCAGTTGTAAGGATAATGATAAACGCTGCGGCTAATATCGAGTAAGCGACAGCTACGGCGCGTACCGATATCAAATGTATCCTGCAGGAAATTAACCGCCTGACGCTTGTCATTGGTAGTAAAGAAGTTTTTCAATACGCTCTGCAGCATCTCCTTGTCGGCGGAGAGCATCTGCAGTTCACGTTCCATGCTGTGTACGCGTTCTTCTAACTCTTTGATTTTACGACCTTCCTCTGAGAAAAGACCGGCGTATTTCTTTTTCCAGCTATAGAATGTGGCCTCGGAAATCCCCAGTTCTTCACAAATCTCCTTAACCTTTACGCCGCATTCAGATGCTTTAATGGCACTGGTGATTTGCTCTTCGGTATATCGTGACTTTCTCATGGATGCTATTACCTTTCTTAACTATAAAGTGATGAGAATGGCTGCACTAAAGAATGGATCTGTTTTATCCATTAATCAGGGCAACGACGTTAAGTGCGCGATTTGAATTGCAGGCTTTAAGTTAAGGGATTATGAATAAATATCATCATGGGATTTCTCCTATTTTATTTGCAAACACCCTGGTTAGCTTTCGATAAACGGCTTTTTGTTATAAATTCGATTCACGCCATCAGCAAGGCCAGCAAGTAATTCAGAATGATCCAGCATGCGGAAGAAAAATTCTGTGCCAGGATATTCCTCAGCGATGTGCATGCTGACGTAAACGGCTTGCCAGTTATCAAGTCCAGGGAAAATCAGACGATTGGTAAAAAAAACGATCTGATAAAAATAAATCTTTTAAATAAGAGCGGCTTCCCTTTGCCGTAAAATAATATCCCGGACGCTTAATTCGCCAGGTATCGACCAGGCTTTACTTTCTCTGTTGTAGACAAGGATGTATTGACTTTCGTTATAAGTTATTAGTTCTACGAAGGAAGCTTCAATGAAACACAGTGTCATCTCTAACGCTGCCTGGATGATGTCAGAGAAGGTAGTCTCGGTATTTGGTGTAATTTTTGTTACGTCCTATGTTGCGAAATCTTTCGGGCCTTCTGTTTTTGGGCAAATCGCGTTTTCGGCGTCCATTTTTTCCATCGTACAGACCGTCGCCATTTTTGGTACGGAAACCATCCTGTTTAAAAGCATCAGCAAAAGCGCCGCGAAAGGGCTGCGGCTGATGGCCGTGGCGAAGCAGCTGCGTATCGTGCTGCTGCTGCTGCTCTCTCTGCCGGTGCTGGCCTGGGTCTGGCTGGAGATGCGGGAGAATTTTTTGGTTTTCGCCGTCGCTTCGTTTTTGTCGGCTATTTTTGTCACCCAGGATATTTTCAGCGTTTATAACAATGCGCGGCTACAGTCGCGGATGAACACCATTGCGAACGCAACGGGAATGATTATCAGTTTCGCTATCAGCTTTGGTATCGCCTGGTTCAAGCTTAATCCACTGCTGCTTTCATTCTCAATCGTCGCGGTGACGCTGGTGCCTTACCTGATTAAGCGCACCCTGTTTCTGCAGGAAAACAGCCTGAGCGCACCGTCAAAGCGTAAGCACCGCAGCTATCTGCGCTATCTGTTCCACGCAGGGCTGCCGCTGGCTATCTCCAGCGTGTTTATTTCTGTTCAGGTCAAGCTGGCGCAGTTTTTCCTGGTCGGTGTGGGATCGGCGCACGATTTGGGCCTTTTTACCGCCGCTAATACGATTTCCGCCTCATGGATATTTATTCCGGTGGCGATTATTACGTCCAGCTTCTCTGAAATTTTCAGGGAGCGTTCGGAGGTAGCCTTGAGATTGGCCGCCAGGCTCAATGGCTACGTGATGGCTGTTTCACTGTTGATGCTGCTGGTCGTCGCGCTGTTCGGCGAAAAGATCGTCAGCCTGCTCTACGGTCATGACTATCAGCAATCGGGCAACCTGGTTACGTTGCTCTCCCTGGCGACCTGCTTCTCCGCGATGGGCACCGTAGCCTATCGCTATATGGTGAAAGAGGGCGGCTTTAATTATCTGCTGGTGAAAATTATCTTACTGGTAGCGATCAGCGTAGTAACCAACTGGTTTTTCATTCGTACCTGGGGATTGACGGGCGCCGCATGGAGCGTGCTGGCCACCGAGCTGCTCTCCCTGACGCTGATGAATTATTTCTTCAAGAATGGGGTCATTCTTAAGATGCAGCTTTCCTCACTCAACTACAAAACCTATAGGTGAGTAAGAAAATGGTAAACGCGAAAAGAGAAATCAAGAAGGCCGCGCTGAACTGCATCCGAATTATGCCGTGGTCTTGCCAGGACAGATTATATTATTTTCATCGGTTTAAACGGCTGCCGCATATTCGTCATCCCTATTCCTTTAATGAAAAAGTATTGTTTCGTAAGTTTATTAAAGGGGATTACGACTGTTACGCGGCGTTATCAGACAAAATTCTGGTGCGGGATTATATTGCCCACAAGATTGGTGAGGAATATTTAATTCCCTTGCTGCACACCACGGATAATCCTGAAACCCTGTTTGAGCTGGAAACCCTGAAGGATACCGTGATTAAGCCGAACCACGGCTCCGGTATGGTCAAGGTTTTTGTGGAAGAGCCTGACTTTGTAGAGAAATATCAGCTGATCCAGCGCTGTGAAGAGTGGCTGACAAAGGATTATTCGCACGAGTCGCGCGAAATCCACTATCGCTATATCAAGCCGCAAATCATGGTTGAGCAGCGCGTAGGCGACGGTAAGTCGACCGCGATCGACTACAAATTTCATATGTTTAACAAGCAGGACGGCAACTTCGAATATGTGCTGCAGGTGGTATTCAACCGCAGCGACAACCAGCCGCTATCAATGCTGTTTTACGTCAACAACCTGGACAGCTGTTTCTATCGCCGTTTCGATACCGGCCTGGATATCCGCGGCAATCGGGCCGCGCTGGGAAAAGCGCTGGCGCTGAGTAAAAAACTGGCCAGCGATTTCGACTATGTGCGGGTCGACTGGTATATCAGCCAGGGCGACGTTTACTTCGGTGAACTGACCTTTACGCCAGGCGCAGGCCTGATGCCGGTACTCAAGCATGGCCTGGATGAGATGATGGGCAAAATGTGGCTGCAGGACGGTAAAGCAGCCGATTTATCTCTTCATCAGGAAAGTGCGCCGTCCGCGGCATGGAAAAAGCTTTAACGACATTGGGGACGATCGCGAAGCCGAATCGTCATGTTCAATAAAGATGGAGTCGTCGCACCGTTAACAAGAGTCCGGTAAGCGGAAGCAGGTTTACCGGAACCTGAACGGGCCTTTTCGTCAGTCAGTTTTTCTCTACTTCTGGCGCCAGAGACATGAGTCTGGCGCCGTTTGCAGGAAGCAGAGGCCGCGATATCTGTCGCGGCGGAATAAAGCAGCTGGCGGATTTTTTATGCCTGACGGGAAAAATGAGACGCACGTGTCACAATTCCGCAGGGAAAGTGAAGGGCGCCGCGCCTGAACACAGTTTTCCTCACACAACTATAAAGCCTGCAAATGAGGTCGAAAATGTTAAAACTCAAAGCAGAATTAAGAAAAGGTTTCCTGTTCCTTTTCAAAAAGATGCCCTGGTCTTACCAGGACAGAATTTATTATCTGCATAAATTTAAAAAGTTGCCGAACATACACCAGCCAAAACTGTTTAATGAGAAGGTGCTGTATCGCAAATTCGTAACCGGCGACTACATGCGCTACGGCCTGCTCTCCGATAAGCTGCTGGTGCGGGACTATATTTCGCAAACGATTGGCGACGAGTACCTGATCCCGCTGCTGCACGAGACGGCCGATCCCATTACCCTGCTGGGGCTCAGCTCGCTGAAAAATACCGTGGTCAAGCCGAATCACGGCTCGGGCATGGTGGAAATCCTGCTGGAAGAGCCGGACTGTCTGCAGAAGCAGCTGTTGATTAAGCGTTGCGAAGAGTGGCTGAGCCGGGATTTCTCCCATGAAGCCCGCGAAATTCACTATCGCTATATTAAGCCGCGTATTCTGGTTGAACAGTACGTGGGCGATGGCAAGTTCGCCGCCGTTGACTACAAATTCCACATGTTCAACAAAAAAGACGGCACATTCGAGTACGTTCTGCAGATTATTTATAACCGCTGCGGTAACTCGCCGCTGTCGATGAACTTTTACGTCAACACGCTGAAATCCTGCTTCTATAAGATCCGCGATACGGGACTGGATATCAGCGGCGATCTGGAAACGCTGGAGAAAGCGCTGGCGCTGAGCAAGAAGCTGGCCAGCGACTTCGACTATGTGCGTGTCGACTGGTATATCAGCGAAGGACAGATCTACTTTGGCGAGCTGACCTTTACGCCTGGCGCAGGCATGGTCACCGGTCTGGATCAGGGACTGGACAGGATCATGGGCGATATGTGGCTGCAGGAGCGCAAGCCGAAAACGCTGAAGACTATCGGCGGCGAAGCGGCGACGCTAGCCGGAACGCTGAAGAAAGTGTAGTGATAAAAGCCGCATTGATGAAATGCGGCTTTCTCATTTTACGGCAGAGGGTAGTCCGCTGGCGTGTGGCTCATGACGTCAACAAAGACTGTTTTAGTGATGTGCCAGAAATTAAGCAGGTTGTCCATGCTTAGCGTGATCCCTAACAGGCCCGTTACGAACCAGCACGACATGCCTATTCCCACGCCGGTAAAAATGAAAGCCATGCCGTTACGGCTGGACTGACGACACTTTACGTTAAAGGTGCTGGCGAGAAACATCATGACTGCACTAACCAGTTCCCATCTCATCAGCACCAGGCTAGCGGTTAAGGTACCCATATTTCTGAAACTCCGCGTAAAATCAGGCCTGGCGAAAGAAAAAAGCGTCATCTGTCCGGACGAAAAGGCCAGGATTGCTTTTCGTCAATCAGAACGTAGGGGGTAAATGTGATGACGGTCACATTATAGCACCGCATTAAACGGGATTTGAACAGTTTTAAGGCCAGTTACGAACGTTTTTTGATCGCCGACAATAATTGCAGTTAAGGCCATTGTTTATCCGCCAGCAGTTTCCTGCTGCATTTTAATATGGCCCTGCCGTAGCCTGATGAAATAATAAATAAAAGAAATAGCGGGTGGTTTTTGAGACATTTAATGATAACGCTTCACATCGATAATCTCTTTTCTTCTTTCCCCGAGACATTTCTCTCTTTTATCTGCGCAAAATACTTTCTCTCTCTTTGCGCAATTACTGGCAATAACTGAAACCTTTGGGATGAATCCGACCTGCTATAAGTTGTACCAAATGAAGATGAGTTGTAGGATTTTTGAAAATAAATTTTTGCTGTTTTATTTGCTTTCACGCCTGAGCCGGTAAAACGCGCCTGGCGACTACGGCGGAAATTTTCAGGTCAGACAGCAGGAGCCAGCATGGTTGTCAGCGGCTGTTCAGGGTCGAAAGCCGTTTCCGCCCGTTACGAACTTTTCCCCGCTCGCTTAGCTTCGCTCTTTACTTTATATCGCGACAGCGGCGCGATGCTGACGGTTCTCGTTCATCCGTGGACGAGCGCGGAAGCAAAGTCCTGTTGCCAATGCAGAAGCGCTGCATGAGCGGAGATCCGTTCGGCCGGCGTGGGAGGAATCATGGTTCATGACCATCCCGCGGGAAACCACTCCGCGCAATCGGCGGCAAAACCGCTGCCGACGCTACGTAAGTCGCTACGGCGCATTCATCTGATTATCATCCTTACCTCAATGATGTTCAGCGGCATGTCGATTTCGCTGCTCTCCGTACTGGCGCTACGCAACTATGCCGAAAACAACTCCGAGTTGTTAGCGACCACCATCAGCTATAGCGCTCGCAATGCGGTGGCGGCAGGCGACAGCGAGGCGGCGCTCGCCATCCTGCAGGATATCGGCGGCAAAACGCAGTTCGGCCAGGCGCGTATTCTCGATGCCAACCATCGCCTGCTGGCAAGCTGGTCAGCGAACAGCGGACAGGCCAGCCATCCTTTTCGCGAGCTGGTATCGCGCTGGTTATTTCCAAAACCCGTGCAAATACCGGTGCGCTACGCCGATAAAGAGGTTGGACTTATCTGGCTGACCGGCGATGGCTGTCGGGTAATGCACTATCTTCGACAGGCGATGACGTGGCTGGGCTGCAGTATGCTGCTCTCCGCGCTGCTGGCTTTTTATCTGTCGCGCAGAATGCACGCGGGCATCGTTCGTGCGCTGCAGAATATTGCCCACGTGGCGCACGAGGTACGTAAACGACGGGCTTTTTCGCTTCGCGTGCCTTCCTCTTCGATTGCCGAGCTGAACAAACTCAGCGGCGATTTCAACAGCCTGCTGGATGAGCTTGCCGACTGGCAGCGTCATCTGCAAAGCGAAAACGCCACGCTGGCGCATCAGGTACGGCATGACGCGCTGACCGGTTTGCCTAACCGTTCGGCTTTCGAGCAGGAGCTGCATAAGCAGCTGAACAATCCGCTAACCGCCAGCCGGGTCGCGGTGCTGTTTATCGACGGCGATCGTTTTAAAGCGGTTAACGATAGCTATGGTCATGCGGCTGGCGACAGGGTGTTGATTGTGACCGCGCAGCGGCTACGTGGACGTCTGCGCAAGGGCGATTTGGTCGCCCGGCTGGGCGGCGACGAATTTGCGGTGCTGCTGTTGGGCATCGACAGCGGCGAGCAGGCGGGACGAGTGGCGCAGAATGTGGTTGAAGCTATGCGCGATCCCATTCGGCTGGATGACGGCACGCAGATTACTCAGTCGCTCAGCGTGGGCATCGCGCTGGCAAAAAACCATCACACCGCCGAGGCCGCTATCGCCCAGGCCGACGCGGCGATGTATCACACCAAAGCGCTGGGCGGCGGCTGGTATTTTTCACCGACGATCTGCAGCCAACGACAGGCGGCGGCGCTGCAGTGTGAAAGCGTTTAGCTTTCCGTAACCGCGGACGGGAACTCGGAGCAGTCAAAATAGAGAGGGCGCTTTTGCGGACGGCGCATAGTGTTGCGCCAGGCTGTCGGCGTCTGCGCGAACTGGCGGCGAAATACCCGGGAAAATGTTTGCTGCGAGTCGTAACCATACTGCATGGCGATATCGAAAACGGGCCGCTGCGTCTGGCAAAGTTCTTTCGCGGCCAGCGTCAGACGACGTTCGCGAATATAGTTGCCGAGCGTCTGTTTGGTGACGGCGCGGAACATGCGCTGCAGATGCCATTTCGAATAGCCTGACCGGGCGGCAACCTCATCAATGGAGAGCGCCTTGTCCAGATTGCTGTCAATCCAGTCGGTAAGCGTGTGAATAATATCGTCATGCATACTGTTCTTCTCCTCAGGTCGCTGGCGGCGGATCGTCATGGCGAATCATCATGCTTCGCCTTCTCAGGGGCTGGAGTATAATTCCTCAAGTTAACTTGAGGTAAAGCGTAAAATGAAAAAAAATTCCGTTCATCACAAGCGCGAGCTGACGCCCGGCGACGTTGCGGCCCGCTGCGGCGTTGCCGTCTCCACGCTGCATTTTTACGAAAGCAAAGGCCTGATCGTCAGCTTCCGCAACGGCGGCAATCAGCGCCGCTATCATCGCGACGTGCTGCGGCGGGTAGCGGTGATCAAAATCGCTCAGCGCATCGGCATTCCGCTGGCGACGATCGGCGAGCATCTGGTGCAGTTTCCGCCAGGCAAGCGGCTGTCGCCTAAAGAGTGGGCGCAGCTGACCCGCAAGTGGCGCGAAGAACTCGACAGCCGTATCGAAACGCTGACCCGGCTACGCGACGACCTGGATGGCTGCATTGGCTGCGGCTGTCTCTCAATGGAGGATTGCCCGCTGCGTAATCCGGAAGACCGGCTGAGCGAGCGCGGTACGGGCGCTATCCTGCTGGAGCCTGAACACAGATAAGCCTGTCTATACTGATAGCACTTCGTTTACGCACAAGGAAAGGTCATGATCACCGTTCACCATCTGAACAACTCCCGTTCACAGCGCGTTCTCTGGCTGCTGGAAGAGCTGGAAACCCCTTATCAAATCAAGCTCTACCAGCGCGAGAAAACGATGCTGGCGCCCGAGTCGCTGAAAAAAGTGCATCCGCTCGGCAAATCGCCGGTTATCACCGATGGAAATCGCGTCATTGCCGAATCCGGCGCGATCCTTGAATACCTTGCCGAGCATTACGACGCAGAAAACCGCCTGAAACTTATTACCGAAGATGAGCGCATTGAGTCTCGCTACTGGCTGCACTACGCGGAAGGATCGTTGATGCCGCTGCTGGTGATGAAGCTGATCTTCAGTCGGATGGGCGAGGCGCCGGTGCCGTGGCTATTGCGGCCGGTTGGTCGCGCGTTTGGTCAGGGCGTGCAGAAAGCGTATCTGAACAAGCAGCTTGCCACCCATCGGGAATTTATTGAAAAGCATCTCGCGACCAATGAATGGTTTGCCGGCTCGCGCTTCAGCATTGCCGACGTGCAGATGAGTTTTCCGCTGCAGGCGCTCAGCGCGCGCGGCGGCGCCGGCGATTCGCCCGCCATTCAGGCCTGGCTGACGAAAGTGCGGAGTCGGGCCGCCTGGCAGCGGGCGCTGCAAAAAGGCGGCGCGGTTGACCTTGAATGAATTTTCGTGCAAAGACGGCTCGCGTTTCACCACGACGGCGATCATAAGAAAGCGCTATTACGAGCCAGGCAGCCGGCCAGCTAAAGTCAGAGCGGGCGGGCGAAGGGATGAAAGAAACGAAAATGTGCGAACTTACCGGCATCAGTAGTTGAAAACGCGGCCTTAAAGGCAGGATAATCGTTTGCCTTTTAAAAGGGCGGCCGGGTTAAACGTTTGCTTTTTTCCGATCGCCGCTCCGCGCCGCGGGGTTTTGTCGATCTGCAATAGCGGTATCAGGGATGTAGACGTTGTGCGAGCCAGCCGTCACGCATTGATAATTCATAAGAAAGTTCAGGGGATTTCCATTATGTCGACTCATCATCAGACCGGCGGATCGTTAGACGCCTGGTTTAAAATCTCCGCGCGCGGCAGTAGCGTGCGCCAGGAGGTTTTAGCCGGGCTAACCACCTTCCTCGCGATGGTCTATTCGGTGATTGTTGTGCCATCTATGCTCGGTAAAGCAGGTTTTCCGCCCGCGGCCGTTTTTGTCTCCACCTGTCTGGTGGCTGGCTTCGGCTCGCTGATTATGGGGCTGTGGGCGAATCTGCCGATGGCCATCGGCTGCGCTATCTCGCTGACCGCCTTTACCGCGTTCAGCCTGGTGCTGGGCCAGCATATCAGCGTGCCGGTCGCGCTGGGCGCCGTGTTCCTGATGGGCGTGCTCTTTACGCTAATCTCCGCCACTGGCATCCGTGCCTGGATCCTGCGTAATCTGCCGATGGGCGTGGCGCACGGTACGGGCGTCGGTATCGGCCTGTTTCTGCTGCTGATCGCCGCCAACGGCGTGGGACTGGTCGTGAAAAACCCGGTACCGGGCGCGCTGCCGGTAGAGCTGGGCGATTTCGCCTCTTTTCCCGTGCTGATGTCGCTGGCGGGCCTGGCGGTCATCTTTGGTCTGGAGAAGCTGCGCGTACCGGGCGGCATCCTGTTGACCATCATCGCTATTTCCGTGCTGGGCCTGATTTTCGATCCGGCGGTGAAATATCAGGGCCTGTTCGCGATGCCTTCGCTGTCAGATGCGCAGGGCAACTCGCTGGTGTTCAGCCTGGATATCCTGGGCGCGCTGAAGCCTGCGGTACTGCCGAGCGTGCTGGCGCTGGTGATGACTGCCGTCTTTGACGCGACCGGCACCATTCGCGCGGTGGCGGGACAGGCGAACCTGCTGGATAAAGATCATCAGATTATCAACGGCGGCAAAGCGCTGACCACCGACTCAGTCAGCAGCATCTTCTCTGGCCTGATCGGCGCGTCACCGGCGGCAGTTTATATCGAATCTGCTGCGGGTACGGCGGCAGGCGGCAAAACCGGTCTGACCGCTATCGTGGTGGGCGTGCTGTTTCTGCTGATCCTGTTCCTTTCGCCGCTGGCCTATTTAGTGCCGGGTTACGCTACTGCGCCAGCGCTGATGTATGTGGGTCTGCTGATGCTGAGCAACGTCTCTAAAATCGACTTCAGCGATTTTGTCGACGCCATGTCCGGGCTGCTGGCCGCCGTGTTTATCGTGCTGACCTGCAATATCGTCACCGGTATTATGCTGGGCTTTGGCTCGCTGGTGATAGGTCGTATCTTCGCGGGCGAATGGCGCAAGCTTAACGTTGGCACCGTGGTTATCGCCGTGGCGCTGATCGCTTTCTACGCGGGCGGCTGGGCCATCTGATTTCCCCCAGGAGGTCGGTTTTTCCGGCCTCCGTTCCGAATTTCCGCCTTTTTCCGCGCAATAGCACACATCAGCTTTTTCAAGCCATTTCATTTTGCTTTACTATCACTCAGGGCATTCTTTGTCCCGAGCCTGATTTATTGTCGCTATCTGGAAGCTATGTAAGGACAACATGGAAATCTTTTTCACTATTTTAATCCTCACGCTGATGGTGTCGCTCTCCGGCGTCGCCGCGCGTATTATTCCTTTCCAAATCCCGTTGCCGCTGGTGCAAATCGTGATGGGCGCGCTGCTGGCCTGGCCCACGTTTGGCCTGCACGTCGACTTCGATCCCGAGCTGTTCCTGGTCCTGTTTATTCCGCCGCTGCTGTTTGCCGATGGCTGGAAGACGCCGACCAGCGAGTTTCTGCATCACGGGCGCGAAATTATCGGCCTGGCGCTGGTGCTGGTGCTGATTACCGTGGTCGGTATCGGCTATCTCATCTACTGGCTGGTGCCGGGCATTCCGCTACTGCCGGCTTTCGCGCTGGCGGCCGTGCTGTCGCCAACGGATGCGGTCGCGCTTTCCGGCATCGTGGGAGAAGGACGCATTCCGAAGAAAATCATGTCGATTCTGCAGGGCGAGGCGCTGATGAACGACGCTTCGGGCCTGGTGTCGCTGAAGTTCGCCGTCGCGGTAGCGATGGGCACGATGGTCTTCACCGTCTCCGGCGCCTCGCTGGAGTTCGTGAAAGTGGCGGTCGGCGGCCTGGTGGCGGGTATCGCTATCTGCTGGCTGTATGGTAAATCGCTGCGCCTGCTTAGCCGCTGGAGCGGTGACGATCCGGCGACGCAAACGGTACTGCTGCTGCTGCTGCCCTTCGCCTCTTATCTGATCGCCGAGCACATTGGTTTTTCCGGCATCCTGGCCGCCGTGGCCGCAGGGATGACGATCACTCGCTCCGGCATTATCCGTCAGGCGCCGCTGGCGATGCGCCTGCGCGCCAACAGCGTCTGGCAGATGCTGGAGTTTGTCTTTAACGGCATGGTGTTCCTGATGCTGGGCCTGCAGCTGCCGGATATTCTGCAGCTCTCCGTCACCCAGGCGGAGGCGGATCCTAACGTCGATTTCTGGATGCTGGCGCTCTCTGTGGTGATGATTTACGCCGCGCTGATGGTGGTGCGTTTCGCCTGGCTGTGGACGATGCGCCTGATTAGCCAGCGTCTGCTGAAGAAGAGGCCGATGGAGTTCACCAGCTACAGCCTGCGCGAGCTGCTGATTGCCTCTTTCGCTGGCGTACGCGGTGCGATAACCCTGGCGGGCGTGCTCTCCATCCCGCTGTTTTTAAATAACGGCGATGTTTTTCCGGCACGTTATGAGCTGGTGTTTCTGGCGACGGGCGTGATCCTGTTTTCGCTGCTGGTGGGCGTAATCGTACTGCCGCTGCTGCTGCGCGGCGTTGCCGGTCGGGATAAAACGGCGCACCGCCACGAAATGCAGATGGCGCGCGCGGCGATGGCGGAAACCGCTATCGACAGCCTGCATAAAATGGAAGAGCGTCTGGCGGCCGACACTGAAGAGAATATCGACGCCGACCTGGTGAAAGAGATCGCCTCGCGGGTCATCGGCAATATGCGCCGCCGCGTGGACGGCAAAGAGGATCTGGAACGCGCCTTGTATGCCGAAAATCTGGAGCGCCGCTTCCGTCTGACCGCGCTGCGCGCCGAACGCGGCGAACTGTATCATCTGCGCGCTACGCAGAAAATCAGTAACGAAACCATGCAGAAGATGCTGCACGATCTCGATCTGCTGGAAGCGCTGCTGATAGAGAAAGAAGAGTAATAAGCAGACCGCGGGCCGAAAGGCTCGCGGTTCAACCTTCCGGCCATGCTGAAAATATTTACTCCACTTTAAAATTATTTTCTTCCAGCACCAGCGGGCCGTTGGGCTTCTGGTAGTAAGACGCGCCTTCCAGGGTGTAGCCTATGGTTCCTGTCATACTTTTGCCAACAAGCATCAACAGATTCTCTTTTCGAATACATCTTTCCGCCGCTTTTATCTCGTCAAAACAGAGCAAATGGTTGGTATCATCGCTGGGAAAAAAAGTGGTCTCATCCGGTTTTTCAATTTCGTATCCCTTGCCGAAATCCCAGATATAAACCATCCTGGTGCCTGAGTCCTCATACTCCTCCGGCAGACCATACTTTTCCTTTATCATCGCCTGGTTTTTTTGCCACCAGCGGATTTTCCCTTTATCGGTAAGAGGAAAATGCCTGACCAGGATATTACTTTCATGCACCGCCACAATCTCTGCAGGCTGGAACATAAGT
>Ga0157363_1000072_pt1 | contig 75941 bp, 69 predicted proteins | sample AttsexASBM1_FD_111477 | JGI IMG/M metagenome (GOLD analysis project Ga0157363, IMG submission 111477) | Fungus gardens microbial communities from leaf cutter ant in Ribeirão Preto, State of São Paulo, Brazil - Atta sexdens ASBM1 | ecosystem: Host-associated > Fungi > Mycelium > Unclassified ... | reverse complement strand
TCGCTTATGTCGAAGAAGATAAACCAGTCACTGCGGTGGCGGGCGATCTGATTCGCGTTGTGTTCAAGTAAGGAGCACCTGAATGTTTGTATTTTCCCGTTCCATTGGCGAGCGCACCGGAAATCTTGAAGTTAACCAGGCGCAATTCGCTGAGCTGCAGATGGCGCGTAACGAAGGTGCTCAGGCCGCTGCCGATTTCCTCGGCCGCGTTCGTGGCATCCGTGAAGATGCCGGCCGACTGGATGCTGTCAACGCCGTTGATGACATTCGTCGCCTGTATCGCGCGTTTGATACCACCGTACTGGCGCAGTTCGAGCCCAACACGCAGTTCACTCTGCTGAACGACCTGATGCCGCTGTCGCGCTCTGTGCGCATCGAACAGTCTCGCTACGACTATGCGCGCACCGGCGGCCGTGGATGGGCGCACACATCCATGAGCGGCCAGATTGGCGCGGCCCTCGATGCGAAGTCTTACACCTTCGACGGCACCATGGTCCCGATCCACGATTCAGGCTTTAAGTTCACCTGGCGTGACCCGATCTTCAACAGCCCGTCAGCACTTCAGTCTCAGGTCGATGCCCAGCGCGGTTCTGTTGAGGACGTGCAGCGCCAGTACGTTGACTACATGTTCAACGGGTTCCGCGACTCTGAAGGCAACTTTGTGCAGTTCGACGGTCTGACGTGGAAAGGCCTCAAAAATGACGAGCGCGTCGCACAGGTCACGCTGACCTTCAACTTCGCAACCAGTACCGATCCGGTAGCGCTGCGTACCAACGCCATCGCGCTACGCGATGTGGTTCGCGTAACCAACAGCCAGTATGCGCCGCAGACCTGGTATGTTTCCGCCGAGATCATGTCGAACCTTGAGCGTTATTTCGACGTGAACGCCACCCGCACCGTGCTGGAAGAGCTGCTGAAGCTGTCCGGTATCGCTGCCATCAAAGAAGATGCGCAGCTGTCCGGCAACGAAATCCTGATCGTCCCGCTGACCGCAGGCGTTATCGCGCCGATCGTTGGTCAGGCGATTGGCACCGTTGCCGACCCGCGCCAGTTCTACAACAGCGATTACGTGTGGCGCACCTGGGGTGCAATGGGCCTGATGGTCAAGCAGGACATCAACAACAAGTTCTCTGTCATCCACGCCTCTTAAGGAGCAACCAATGGCACTAGTGAAAATCCTGAGCTCCAACCTTTTCGCCGGTGCCGGTTTCCAGAAACTGGAGGCCGGTAAGGTTTATGACGTTGATAAAGCGATCGCTGAAAAGTGGGTTGCGGACGGTAAAGCCGAAGCATCCAAAGAAAAGGGTGAGGCGCTTCAGTTCGAAGTGGCAACTCCTTCTGCGCCTGTCTCGGCTGATACCTCAGCGCTGCAGACGCAGCTTAATGATGCGCTGGAGCAACTGAAGCAGGCTCAGTCCGACGCTGACACCAAAGACAAAGAGCACACCGAAGCGCTGGAGCAACTGAAGCAGGCTCACGCTGAAGAGCTGCAGACGGTAACTAAACGCGCTGAAGAAGCGGAAGCAGCGCTGGCAGAAGCAACCAAGAAGGCGAAATAACCATGGCAGCCCAAATCACGCTTGATGACGTAAAGCCGCTGATAGCTGAGCTGGGCTTCACGGTTCCCGACGCAGTGCTTCAGTTGCTAATAGAACAGGTCAGTGCAGCGTCTGCCTGTATGGACGGGGCGGGCTACTCCGAAAGCCTGCAAAAGCTGTTGCTCATCTATGCAGCCGCGCGACTGGCCGCCCTGTCCGGCGCCCGAAAGATTTCATCGGAGTCTGCACCATCTGGGGCGTCGCGGTCGTTTACCTATGATTCGGCTGGCACAGACTATCTCTACACGCAGATCCTCGACTGGGATAAGAACGGCTGCCTGTCCGGGCTTCCTCTTTCAGGAGCAAAGGTTGGGCTATTCATGGTTGTAGGAGGCTGCTGATGTCATGGATTCCTGTGGCGCAGCGGCTGCCTAAGCCATTTACTCGGGTCTGGTTGAAAACCTCATGCGGCCGGCAGACAACCGGGTACGTGAAAAGCAGCGGTGAGTGGGCGATTAACTGCCTGCGCATCGCTGCAGAGAAGCCCACTGTAATCAGCTGGAGGGAATAGCCATGTCAGAGTTAGCACGCTGGTCTTATACCGGCAAAGCAACGTTCTGGAAGCGTCTGGCTGGGCAGAATGAGATGGGCGACCCGATGGGCTTCGCTGAACCAGTGGTGATTGATTGCGGTTATCAGGGTGGACTGAGCAAGCGCCTGGGAAGCATCGGATCGGAGCGTGTAGTCAAAAACACGGTCTGGACCGAGTTCGCCGGTGCAGATACCGGCGATTACATTCTGATTGGCGTCTCTGCCGAACCTGACCCGCTGAAGGCTGGCGCTGATGAGGTGATGCAGGCTGTGCGCTTCGAAGATACCTTCGACCGCCTGGCGGATGATTTTGCGATCATTACGGGGGCATAGCATGGGCGTGAAGGTTAAAGGCATTGAGCAGGCGAAGCGCAACCTTGATGCGCTGATTGGCGATATTCAGGGGCGTAAGGCTGTCAGGGCGCTGCAGAGCGCGCTGATCATCGGTTCATCTCAGGCGGCGCTTTACACGCCGATCGACACATCCACGCTTATCAACAGCCAGTACCGCGAGCTGAGCGTAAACGGAAGCCGGCTAACCGGACGCGTGGGCTACTCGGCCAATTACGCGGCTTACGTGCATGACCCGAACATCCCGCAGAACTTCCGGCGCTCCACTGCGCAAAAAGAGTTCCTGACAAAGGGCTTCGAAGACTCACGCGAACTCATCGACAGGACGATCAAGAAGGAGATGGCACTGTGACACCTCCAATGCATACGCGGGTGCGCAATTACTTCGCAAATGCCGGGCTGACCGATGGTTTCAGTATTCAGCAGTTGGTCTGGTCGGACAGCAGAAACCTTTCTGATGCGTTTATGATTTTTCGGCCCAATGGCGGCTCTGCCGTGCGCAAAGATCTGGGGACGGAGTATTACGTGATGGTTGACGTGATAGGGGCTAAGGGAGGTAACGGTGCTGCTGACACTGCGGTGCAGAGGGTTATCGATTACGTTCAGGCTAACCCTATCTCTGATGATTGCGTCGGCCATATCGAAAACGTTGGCGGCATTCCGGCGCCCGTGCTCACCACAGAAGGAAGGCTGGTTTACCGGCTGCTTTTCGCTTGCCTCTACGGGGAGTAAGCAACATCCACTCAAACAAGGTCGCCATGTGCGGCCTTTTTTATTATCTGAAATGAGGTAAGCAATTATGCAAGGTTGCCCAACCGAAAACGGCAAGCTTTTTGGCCGTAACGTTGTGCTTGAAGTAGCGCTCGGCTGCCCGGACACGGTGCCAGCGGAGGCAGACTGGAAGGCGCTGGCGGCAGGTACTTCAAAGACGCTGGATTTCTCGCCCAATACCACAAACTCCGACGCTGACGATACAGGCGGCTGGGTAGAGAACCTGACGACCAACGCTGACGGCACGGTGAGCTTTGATGGAGAGGTTCGCAAGCGCGATCGACTGGACCAGTTCGGCTTCGGGAATTTCGTCAACTATTTCACAACCGAAATTGGCGCCGGCCGGCAGCCCACCATCTGGGTGCGCGTTGAAATCGGCCCGGTTGAATTTCAGGGCTACATGGTGATTACGGCGCTTAGCACGGACGGCGGTACAAACGACATTGTTACCTTCAGCACTGAGTTTAAGGTGGCTGACGGCACCACTGTTCAGGTCACTAAAGTCGAAGACGAAGACACGGTGGCGGTAACCGGCGTGACTCTGACACCGCAGACTACATCGGTTGTGGTCGGCGCGACTCGACAGCTTACGGCTACTGTGACCCCGGCAGATGCGACAGATAAATCTGGCGTATGGACATCGTCCGACCCGACGAAGTTCACCATCAACAGCAACGGCCTGATTACAGGCGTGGCTGCAGGCACCGGCACCGCGACCTTTACCACCAATGACGGTGCGAAAACAGCACAGACAGCTGTTACTGTCACCGCTTCCTGATCCATTACAAAGGGCGGTTACGACTGCCCTTGATAATGACTCTGGAGGACAAATGGCACCGGCTAAAGAAATTGGCGAATGCCTGATAACCATTGGCGATGAAGATTTTTTCTTCCGTCCATCGTTCGCAAACATGATGAAGATTGGCGAGCCTCAGGAGATCGTTCAGGCTTTTTACGATCTGCATAACGATGAGGTCACTCCTCTCATCAAGCGCGCGGCAGAAGCTTATGGTTTCGTCCCTGAATGGCTTATACAGCATCTTAAAGCTACAGAGTACGGCAGGCGCGCCCATCAGGCCGCGATGACCGTCCTGGCAGCATGTTGCGATCGCGATGCTACTTTGCTCATCGGTGAGTATGTTCCCGGCAGGACAGGAAGGCGCGCAATCCTGTTAAAGCCAGGCAAGATGGACGCGTTCCCTATGCTTGCTATAGCTCAGTCGCTGATAACTCACGGCATAATCGGAAAGGCTAAAGTGCGGCAGCTACAACGGCATGAGACCGGGCAAGCGGTCACTGAATTTAGAGCTTTCGAGTATATCAATGCAGCGCGTAATCACTTTGGCATGACTCGCTCCGAAGCCGAGCAACTGACGATGACGGAATTCCAGTTGCTGCTCGTAGCCAAATTCCCTGACCAGAAAGGCTTCACGCGCGAGGAATACGATGCAGTAGCCGATGACTTTTTGGCGAAAAAGGCCCGGCGCCTTGCCAAGGCAAGTTGATTTTGCACTGAGTTGCACACCGGCTTTGCTAAAATCAGCGCCAGTCACGTTTCACTGGAAATGAAAATGAAAAATAAGATTGCTGCACTGCTTGCGGTGATAGCACTGGCCGGATGCACCAATGATGATAAGCCTGCGTTTGATTTTGCCCAAAAGGAGGTAAAAGCCTCTTTAACAAATGGTGACGCGACAGACTTTAAGGACATGAAGCTCGTACGGGTCGTCAAATTTGAGGACAAAACCAGCAAAGGCGTAGTGTGCGGTGCCGCATCAAATCCGAGCCAGTACACCGGATATAAAGGGTTTGCGATATGTTATAAAACCGCCTTTAGCCCGGTATCACGTGAGCTTTATTATTCGGTGACCGACAAAATTATTCCTGGTCAAGACTACGAAACGCTCAATGCTATCTGCAAATAATCACTGACAGAGAATGTTAATTATCGACCTCGCTCCGGCGGGGTTTTTTATTGCCCGGAGATCAGCATGGCCGAGAAAGTTGGCGAGATTTACTACGACATTGGCGCAGACGTAGCGGATTTATTGCAGGCAACAAAGCAAGCCAATTCCTCGCTTGATGATATGGGCAGAGGGGCCGATCGCGCCAGCGGAAGCATGAAACGCTTCGATTCTGCATCACAAAGTGCCGGAAAGGCAGTTGTGCGTGCAGCGAATGACAGTTCGCAGGCTGCGAAAACAATGGAGGCGCTGGGTAATGAGGTCGCCATCCTCGAAGAGCGGCAAAAGAATGGCGCACGCTCCGCTTTGATGCTGGCCGCAGAACTTCGGGCCGGATCAGGTGCGACAGCTGCGCAACGGAAAGAAATATCAGCTTTAGCCGGTCAACTGTATGACCTGAAAAACGCGCAAGACCAGGCTTCTGCGGCACAGCAGAAAACCACGACGACTTCTGGTGCCTTGAGGACTGGCCTGTCGGCTATTGCGTCTGCGATCGCCATCTCTCAGGTTATTGAGTACGGTAAGCAATTTCTTGAAGTGGCTGACAGCATGACCCAGTTGCAGGCTCGCATCGATCGCCTGTCGCCGAGCGCAAAAGAGGGCGCCGCTACCTTTCAGGCGCTGGCCTCCATTGCCTCTGCATCCGGCTCCAGCCTGAAAGATACTGAGAAGCTATGGGAGACGCTGACATCCTCACTGCAGAATGCGGGCGCCACTAACGGTCAGATACTCGCGCTGACTGATACGCTGCAAAAGATTGGGCGCATCGGCGGATCGTCTTCAGAGGAAATGGCAAACGCGTTGCGCCAGTTCGGGCAGTCCATTGCTGGCGGGACGGTACGCGCTGAGGAATTCAACTCCATCATCGAGCAGATGCCTGAGCTTGCGCGTCAAATGGCGGCAGGCCTGGGCGTTTCGGTGGGCGACCTTCGTAAGAGGATGCTGGAGGGCAAGTTGTCTGCGGAAGATGCTTTGAATGCGATAATGAGCCAAACCGGCAAGGTCAACTCGGAATTTTCCCGCCTGCCTCGCACTGTCGATCAGGCAACAAACAGCCTGTCCATCTCCTTCCAGGAGTTTATTAAGCAGATCAATGATGCAACTGGCGCCAGCACGGGCATGGTTCACATCATCGACTCCATCTCTAGTGCCATCGATAGCCTGGCCGGAAAAGTGCCTAATGCCACACAGCAGATAGCCGAGCTGAACAGCACAGCAGATATGTTTGCCCGGCGCGCGCGCACTTACTCTTTTCTTGGCCTGGATGGTTGGGCAGCACAGGCTGAAGGAATAAACGCTGTCAGCAATCGAGCCGCGGCCCTTGTGGGCGATCTGGCGGCGATTACCAAAGCAAACAACGCTGCGGCAAATGCACCGCCGATCAAAATCACTTCCGCCGGCGGAGACAGCAAGGAAGTCCAGAAGCTTGAAAAAAGCACGAAACGAAAACTGGAGCTTTCAAAACTTGAAGGTGAAGCGCGCGCCCGGCTGCAGGCACAATATGATGCTGAAGACGCTGGTATATCGGACAGTAAGCGCGTGAAAGCGCTGCAGGACGAGTACGCAGCCACAGAACGCAACACCTCGAGCCGTAAAGAAAACACTGCCGAGGGCAAGAAGTCAGCAGCGCAGGCTGAAAGTGTTGCGCAGAAGCTTGCAAACCTGAAGCAGCAATCTGAGCTTGCTGGTGAAAGCACAAAAGCGCTCAGCAGAGAGCAGGCTATTCTCACGGCTCAGCAGTCTCTCGGAAAAGGCGCTACGCAGGATGATATTCGTCTGGCCGGCGAATACGCTGCAAAAAAATGGGATGTTGCCAATGCAGTGAAGGCACAGTCTGCTGCCGAAAAGTTGCTGCCTGAAACGCGGGAGAACAACAGCTATAAGCAGGACCTTGCAGATCTAAATACTGCCCTGAGCGCCAAAAAGATTACCCAGCAGCAATATAACGCCACTGCAGAAAAGCTGGAGCAAGATCATCAGGCGAAGCTCGCGCAAATCCGGGCCGAGCAGGCTGTTACGCCACAGCAGCAATCTGCAGGCATGGTTGATCCAGTCCAGGCGCTGGCAAACGAAAACGCGCAGAAGCTTGCACTTATTCAGCAATTCGAACAGCAGAAAACCCTGACGGAGCAACAGGGGCTGGCGTTGCGAAACGCCGCTAATAAGGAATATGAGCAACAGCGCATCGCTGCTCAGTGGGAGATCTGGCGCAACCAAAGCGCGGGCAATGAGGCATTAGCCGCATCTTTTGACTCTATCGCAGGAAATGCCTCGAATGCTTTTACTGGCATGATAACCGGCAGTATGAGTGCGCAAGAGGCAATGTCTTCTCTGGCAAGTAATGCCCTCAACAGTCTCGTGAACGCATTCGTTCAGATGGGTGTTGAGTGGGTCAAGTCAGCCATCATGGGACAGACGGCCCAGACGGCAGCTATTGGCACCGTTACAGCTGTACAAACTGCAGCTACTGCCACTCAAACGGCTACAAGCGTGGCCGCAGCGGGCACTACTGCGGCGGCCTGGACTCCTGCTGCAATCCTATCTTCTATCGCTTCTATGGGCACTGCTGCCGCTATAGGTTTAGGCGCCGTCGTAGGTATTCTGGGGTCGAGCATCCTTGGAAAGCGCAAGAACGGTGGGCCGGTTACCGCGGGCGGCATGTATCAGGTCGGTGAGAGTGGATTGCCTGAGATATACCAGGCCAGCACTGGTAAGCAGTACATGATACCGGGCGATAGCGGCAAGGTGATCAGCAACAAAGATATTCAGGGGACTGGCGGAGGTGGAGTGGTGATCAACATTCAGAACTACACCTCGGCTTCCGTAGACGCTCAGGCCGGCAGTGACGGCAAAGGAGGTCTTACCGTTGATGTGATAGTTGCTGACCTAAACAGCGGCGGGCCGATCAGCAATGGCATCACCAGCAACTTTAATGTGAAACGTACGCCAAGGGGGCAGGGCTGATGCCTATTATTGACTATCCCGACTGGCTGCCGCTGGCGCAGAAAGCCAGTAAAAATATGACGCTGGATACAGGTTTTCTATCAGAACAGCCCGCAGTCGGCCCGGCGATTTTCCAGCAGATGACGGATGATCTGAAGGTCACATGGTCGCTCACGTGGATATTCACGCTGGCGCAGGATCGGGCTTTTCAGCAGTGGCTACGCAGTCCAAATTACCTCAATCGCGGGCTGAACTGGTTTCGCATGCGGGTAGATATAGGCGGCAGCGGGCCACAGTTGCAGGAGCTCCACTTCACCCAAATGCCGGTTCAAACCAGCATTGACGGCGGGGTTGTTCGTTGGACGGGGACGGTGATCGCCAATCACCTGAGCAATACTGATGATGAGTTTGACGACATCATCGTTGAGCTGCCGCCGCCCTGGGGTTCATGGCTGGATATTGTCGTGACAGGCTATCCGGATAGTCGTGATCCAGAGTCTCTGCCGAGGGTGCCCTGATGCCGTCATTCAGAGAATATAAGCAACAGCGGCCGACGCGCGGTTTGTATGACACGCTGACTTTTTACCACCCGTCATTCGGCTATGTGCGTCTCGTCGATAAGCAGTTCTACAACAAAACGCTCGGCGGCGTGGTTTACCAGCCTGCACGGTTTGAAGTTGAGGAAAGCCAGCAGAGCGGCATACCAGTGATCGATGCTACTGTAAAACTTGGCCGCATATCGTCCAGCGTCAAATCTCTGATGAAGCAATGGAAGGGTGCGTCACGTTTAACAGCAATTACTGCCACCCGTCAGATATTTGACAGTGGCGACGTGTCAGCACCAATTAAATCATGGCAACTGTACGTCAAGACGGTGGATATAGATGCTGAAAATGCCTCCGTCACGCTTTCTGTTACCAACCCCCTTAATAACAACGTAGGGCGTTTATATGACCCGCGAGAATACACAGGCCTCCAGTACCTCTGAGTTTATTTCGCGCATGATCGGCAAACCATGGGCAAACCGTGCCTGCACAGCAGATGCAGTCGATTGCTGGGGACTGGTCGTGCTTTATTACCGACAGGTGCTCGGCATTGAACTGCACCAGACGCCTGACTACGAATCTGGCGCAGACTTCCTCACCTGCTATCAGGGCGATGTCGTTTTCTGGCAGCCCGTTCCGCATCCAGCAGAAGGCGGTATTTTTGTCGGCTACAAAGGCTCGCAGCCAGCACATGTTGGGCTGATTCTCCAGCGGCAGGCGCTACACTCGCGAGGCGAAAACGGTAGCGTCAGACAGGATTCACTGATGCTGATCCAGCGGGCATTTACCAAAGTGGAGTACTTCAGATATGGCGCTGGTTGAGCTGCAGAGATTCCCAGGAACGCCGAAAGAGCGTTACAGGGTGCCTAACGGCACCTTTTTTTATGCCTGGCTGACAGAGAATGACAGCGCGCTGCATCGTGACGTTCTTATTGTGCGTAATGGCGTGAAACTGGAAGAGGATGACGAGCTGAATTTCGAGCTCTCAGAGCTGGACCACATTCAGATATTCGATCAGCCAAAAGGGGTAGTAGGCGACATCCTGAGCCCAATATTTAAGGTAGTTGGGCAGGTATTTTCCTTTCTGATGCCCAAGCCCGCCATTGCTAACAACGGTGGAAACTCTGTCGACTCGCCAAACAATTCTCTGACTGGACAGACAAACACCGCCCGCGTTTATAAAGCCAAGCCGGATATTTACGGCCAGGTACGCTCATTCCCGGATCTTATTCAGGAGTCGGTGTTCGAGTATGTTTCCCAGACAGCCACTGACGGCGGCCTGAAGTACGTTACGGAGTGGATGTGTATCGGTATCGGTAGCTATGACTTCAATTCTGTGCGCTATTCTGAGTCCAGCCTCGGGTCGTTAGCTGGTGCCGAATATCAGGTTTATCAGCCTGGAGAGGTCATTCCTCAGATCGTCGAGGGATATGGTTTTGACGATGTAGACGGGCAGGAGGTGCCTGGGCAAAACGAAGCCAGCGACTTTCCGATCCAGTCCGCCACCGCTAATAAAGTTGTCAGCGGAAGTTATTCCGGCGGTCAGATTGCGATAAAGATCGTAAAGCAGACCGAGTTCGACTACTTCAAAAATCTGGTCCTGCCACACGCGGTTACTTTCACAATTAACGTAACGTACAGCACGGCATCCGGCAGCGTGACAACTGACGCAACCTTTTCTGGCTCGCTGGTATCAGCAGTTGAAACGAACGACGGCGCGGTGACGAATCCCGTACGCTGGTACACCTTCACCTTCAGCCAGCTCGAGGGGCCGCAGGACATTCCGGCCAATGCCACTATCAACACCACCAAGTTCGTGCTGAATGATAACGAAGCGCTGGTGGTGGGGCCATTCTTCTCGCCTGTCGCGTCTGACCAGCTGTGGTTACATACGCAGTCGAGCCTGGGCGGGAAGAAAGAGACAAACTGGAAAGTCGTCATCTGGAAGATCAACGACGACTATACGCAGGTTCCCGGCACACAGCAGACATTCACTTATCGTCAGACCACGCCGCACCAGTCAACCAGCGAGGTTTTTTACCGCACCGACAAACTCACGCCGACTGGAGGATTTGGGAAATATGCAATCAGTTTCCAGCGTACCGATAACTCTGGTGACGCTTCTCTTCTTAAAGTAGAGGAGATACACAGCATCAATATACGCCAGAACGTGACCCATCCAACTGACACGCTTGTGCGCGTCCGGGTCAGGGCAACGGAGAACGCTCTGGGAAGTCGCGAGCGTAAATATAACCTGCTCGCCACCCGCAAGACGATTAGCTACAACCTCGACACGCGTGCAGTAGATTACACGCTCCGGGCATCGCGGTCTTTTGCCGATGCAGTCGCGCATGAGTGGTTGATTATCGGTGAGCAGTCTATAAGCAGCATTGATTTGTACGGGCTATATGCAATAGCTGAAGCTCTGCCAGATGCACGCCTGGGCTACTTCGATTATACGTTTGATGATGAAAACGACTCGCTTGGTGATCGTGTTCAGGCAATTTGCAACGCTGCCAGCGTCATCGCCTTCATGGATGACAACGTACTGACGTTTACGCGTGATCAAAAGGTGGCTAATCCCGCCGCCGTCTTCAACCGGGCCAACATGAAGACTGACGAATACAAAATAACGTATGAAGCGACGCTGCCAGGTGGGTATGACGGAGTTCAGGTGTCTTATGTTCACCCCACTACCAACAACAAGACCTACATCAACTATCGCATCGTCAACGGCGTGATCACAGAGCAGGAGGCAGAGAACCCGAATAAGATGGAAATTGTCGGGTTCCGCAACGAGTACCAGGCACGCGAGCGCGCGCTGCGTGAAGCAAAACGGCTGATGTATTCACGTGCCCGGATGAACGCCAAAGTGTTTGAGGACGGCATCATCCAAGTGGGCAGCGTTATCCAGATGCCTGACATTTACGACAGCAATGAGCAACAGGGCTACATAACCGGCCGCGCCGGCAATAGCTTTGATACCAGCGAGCCTGTGAGCTTCTCCGGTGATATGTACGTGCTGCTTACGGACAGCTTGGGAAATCCTACGCGACGCTATGCAGCTGCACCGCGCAGCGATACCCGATATGGCTTTATTGCCGCCATTCCGGACATTCAACTCAATATCTGGAACGGCGATACGGTCCAGCTTCCGTCGCGCTATCTGATAGCCACTATAGAGGAGATGGACGCTCAGCTATGGACAGTGAACAGTATCAAACCCAACGCTGACAGCACGGTTTCACTGACCGTAGCCGAATATAGCGATCTGATTTACTCCTGATTACCCTTTATCCGACTATCAGGCCAGCCATAGAGCTGGCCTTTTTCATGGGAAAAATATGGCTACGCAACCAACACAGAACCCCGTACCGAGTGAATCACCTCGCGACCTGAAGTTTAACGCCGGAAAAATCGACGAGTTCGCCACATCACTGGCACTGCAGTATCAGGACAGATTTGGTAATCAGCATTACACCATCGAAGGGCTTCGATGGATTGCTCAGCAGGCTATATCTCAGTTCGGATACATCACTGTTGATTCCTTTCAGGCAGGTGCAAATATCACTCTGCCAAATCAAATTTTACGCGACACAAGCACTGGAGAGTATTACCGCTGGGATGGTTCACTTCCTAAGGCAGTTTCACCAAACTCAACACCAGCAAGCTCTGGTGGCATAGGGATAGGTGCGTGGATTTCTGTTGGTGATGCGGCGTTGCGAAGTGAGTTGAGAAAAACTTCAGGTGCGCAGTTAGTTGGCGTGTCGCCATCTGGAAACCTTTCACAGGCCATGTATTTCGTAACTCCAGAAATGTTTGGCGCACGCTCTGACGGCTCAACTGATGATCTGCTGGCGATTAATAACGCGATAGCGACCGGGAAACCGGTGATGATGCAGGGCTATTACAACGTTTCGTCCGGCTCCATCAATATCCTGCCAGGGACTAGGCTGATCAGTAAGGGGGCAAGGATAAAAAGCACCTCCACGGCATCAGCCATGATATATGCCGTGAACGTGGACGACTGGAATATCGAAGGGAGGCTGTCACTGATCGGCAGCGGTAGCACGACAGACCTGGGCCAGATTGGGATACTTGAAAGCGGTTGCCAGAATTATCGAGTGGATAATGTGACGGCATCCGGCATAGCGGGCCGCGCGTTCTATCAAAATACGGTTGGTACCTGGGAGGCACCACGAGGTAATAAGGGCACCTGGACAAACTGTTCAGCTTACTATTGCTATATTGGCCACGAGGATATTGCCAATAACAACAGCAACAATCTGATGAATGAATTCACCACATGGATGAACTTCAAAGCATCAGGATGCCAGATTGGTATTCGAACCTCTGCGGGTAACTGCCAGTTTATCGGCGGCATGCTGGTGGATAACGTTGAAGGTTTCACCAGTCCAGAGGTCGGAACAAACACGACTCATGGACAGTGCGTCGGCATGACCATTGCTCACAACAGCCTTTATAATGTGAATATGGTAGCTCAGACTGCGGGCTTTACTTTTAGTGGGTGCAGCATTTACGGTGACTCGCCTACTGTAGGATCGGTGCGCCTTGACCGTTGCCGGGGAATTAAATTTGTAGGCGGTAACTTTGAGGCCAGTATTTATAATGATGGCCCCGGAACAAACTTTATTATAGGTTGTTACAACAACAATAACTTCACATTTTTCCGTTCAGGCGGGAACCCTGAAGGTATTGTTATTACCGACATGTATGATCAGGGCGGTTACTCGTCTCGCAACGACGTGTTCTGGGGACATTCAGAGGCTACATTTCAGGGCAACACGCTCATTAGTTATCTTAATAGCACATATTCCGGGCGAATGGCCTTTAACTTCAGTGCGCGGGACCCGCAGAAGACGATGGACGTAACCAATGCGGCTACGATGGGCTATAAGTACTGCCGCATTTCAGGGCGCGTCTCTGTCTGCACCAAGTTGCACGTAACCGGCCTTACCTCTGGCGCTACGGTTTACCTGACGGTTGTCAGAGTCAGAGCAGGTGTGGCTAACGAAGATGTCGTTTATCAGACCATTCCTGCCTACAGCACTACAGCTGTTGCTGGATGTCTTAACGCGGAAGTGAATGTTGTTGCTGGCGATGCGTTATTCATGAAGATCACAGTCTCAACAGGTGATGGGACGATTAGCGCAACTAGAACCGAATTTGCAACTCATTATATTGGTGGGGCAGGTTAATAAAGTGGGGGGAGACCCCCCATCTTTTACTCTGTCACATCCAGGGCATCACATGCAGATGAGCCATTGTTATCAATAACAATCGTTACCTCTTTGTCATTGAAAGGTCTCATGTCAAACGAAGCAGTGTCACCGGTATCAATATGCTTCCTTACCGACAACTCACCGGCAGATATTGTCACGGAAACTCCATCTGTGATTCCGCAATTGCGGTTAACAGATTTAAATTTCAGAGTGGGATATTTTCCTACAAACATATTTATTATTGTTGGAGTAGATGCGCCAGGATGAGCAAAGATCTTGCCTTCGCTATACATAGAGAACTGACCCCATGTATCACCTTTAGTTACCTTAGCAGTCACGTAGCTTTCAGATAAAGAGTTCTCATACTCCTTAAGCCATTCAGGATATGTTTTGGATAAAGCTTCTATCATACTCCTGTACTCGGAAATCGATAAAGGTCTCGTCTTCTCATAAACATACGCACGGATTCCATTGTTTAACACAAAGGCATCACTAATATTATGGTAAGCCGAACCAATACCAACTCCTTTTAAGATCATATCATTAGGAATGTATATGACCTGCTGACCATCTTTCCCCAAATGAACCTGCGGCGGATCTGTTACTACAGCATATCTCGACATAAACGCATCTAATGTTAGCTTGTCTCTCAAATCCACCTGAGACACGAATGGTATCCTCTTAGCGAATTCTTTATCCGAGATTGCATACATAAGGTCATAATTCAAAGATCCGCTTGAAGCGAAAATAGAGACATTTCCCGATGAATCTGGCTGGCTTCTTATAAAAGATATCAGGTTCAGGTAATTTTCAAAATTATCGAGGTTTAACGGATATGATTTAGTCGGAAAATAGTGGTTATCAAAGGCAACCACTCCAAAAGGTTTGGTGAAAGTAAAAGTGAAAACAGTTGCAATCAAGCCTGAAAATAAAATAATCGTGCACGATGCTATAGCTTTCGAAGCCCTCTCAATTAATAAAAATAATGAAGAGAGAATTAGGATCAAGAACCAAAAACCTAAAGGAATTGCATGCTGCACACCTGGTGTTTGTGTTCGAGTAAAAATCATATATGTCAATATAAGATTTACTAGAGCAAAAGCCGTTAAAAAACGCAGCCCTCTTATTTTGCCAAATATTCCATAGCACGCCCCAGCTAAAGCTAATGGAAGAAGATAAAAACCAATGTAAAACATAGTTACGGCTATGGTTCTAGACTCTGACTTTTTATAAGCGGAGTAAATTTCGCTATAACTAGTTGTTAAAATTCTTTCGATTAAAGCATGCTGGAAAACGAGTGCGCAAGCAACTGAAGTTACCCCTGCCAACAAATAGAAAGCTAGGACCTTAATTAAAAAAACCTTCTTAATCTCCTGAATGCTTTTACGTAAAAATATGCTAATAAATGGAAGTGTTAGATATAATGAAACTACGGTGTAAGCATACCAGCGCCTCATCCCAAATGCAGACCATAACATGAACCCTAACGTCATGGCGCGCCAAAAAAAGGCTGCCGGCGCTAGCCTTGTAACATCTGTTTTGAAAACAAGAATGCATGAAATAGCTATTGGAATCATAGCTATTACATCTGGATAACCCCTAAGCGACGGCGCTAAAAAGGTTACGAAGCTCGCGAACAAAGCAAATACTGCCGGCCGGTATTTCGAGTCAAATTTACAGGCAATCCAAAATAAATGCATTGCCAAGTATGAAAATGGAAGCATATAGAGAATATATATTCCTATTATATATGACTCTCTGTTTCCTATTGGTAGGTAATGGAATGGCAAAAGGAATATAATTGGTAATGCATTATAATCATCTGAATAAATAGTGTTGCCAACACTCTTTAGCCATGTCAGTAATGGGCCATTAAGGAGATCAAAATACTCATTCCATACAACCCAATAAAATCGTGAGTCCCAAGTATACACCGGGTGTTCGCTCGATACATAGATATAGCAAAAGACACTAAGAGCTAGTGAAATTCCAAAATAAATTAACGAACTCCTAAGCCATTTGTTATCAATCAACTTCATTATCAAAGGTCCTTTTTTCTACAAAGTACTTAGGTCTATTTTTAGTTTCAATATATATTTTACCGACATACTCACCAATAACTCCTAAGGAGAGCATCTGAACACCGCCAAGAAATATAATGGCAATCATTACTGACGCCCAGCCCTCAACAGTATTACCGCATAATTTCTCATAAATAGCATAAAAGCCGGCTAATACAGATATGCCACTAATCACGAACCCTAGAGCAGCAATAATTCTTAAAGGAGTAACAGTAAGAGATGTAATCCCACTGATTGCCAATGCTAACATCTTGCTCAATGGATATTTTGACTCCCCAGCGGTGCGTGCGGAGCGAGAATATTCGACCTTGCTAGATTTATATCCTACTAATGGTACTAAGCCCCTAAGATAAAGGCTCTGTTCTTTGTAAGAAACTAAGGCATCCTTTGCTCTTTTGCTAAGCAATCTGAAATCCGCATGCTGTGGAACTTGCTCAACTCCCATCCATTTCATTGTCTTATAAAAAAAGCCAGCGGTTTTTCTTTTAAAAAAAGTGTCGGATGTGCGGTCGTTTCTAACGCCGTATACAATATCACTACCATTAAGGTAATGTATTATCATTTCTTTGATTACAGATATATCATCCTGAAGGTCTGCATCTATGCTTATTGTAATGTCAGCGTTCGACTCACAAAGACCTGCAAGCAATGCCACTTGATGCCCTTTATTTCGGGAAAGTTTTACAGCTTTAACCCTGTCAAATTTATGAGACGCACTTTCAATCAAACTCCATGTGTCATCCTTGCTTCCATCATCGATAAAAAGCAGATAACTTTTGTTTTCAATTAAGCCTTCTTTTATCAAGTCATCTAATAAAGCGTACAAAGATTTAAATGAGTACTCAAATATATCTTGCTCATTATAGCAAGGTACGACTATCGACAGGACGGGGCTTTCTCTACTGTAATTAGAGTTATGATTTATCCTATCCCTAATTTTTATGTCAACGTCATAATACTTCATTTCATTACCCATAATTTGTTAATAAAAAAACCCGTCATTGTATATGCAATCATGCCCATAGCTTGTGAAATGTATAATCCATTAGGATAAATAATTAGAGTTAACTTAATCATTAATACATTCACAAGCCAACAAAGTAGGCATGTTGATAAGAACTTAGCGAATCTTGTCAGGGATACCTGAGAAGAAAAAGTAAAAGTGGCATTTGCCAAGAAGCTGAAAATAATTCCGCAAACATATCCAATTGCGTTTGAGCTATAAATACCTATGCCAAAATGCATGCATGTAAAGATCACCGCAGCTGTGATAGCAGTGTTCGCCAACCCTACTATTGCGTATTTTATGACCTGAGTTTTGAAGGTTGCAATCGGCACTAAGAAATCCTTTTAAAGTTTTATGTATCTTATCATTTCTGCGTTTTCTGTGAAAACAATAAGGATCCTCTTAACAGATTCTCCTAGCCAGACCTCATTATCCCCACAAAGACCAAATGAAAATAAAATAGCCATATTTATCAGATGGTTAATTGGAAATGTTAGCGCCATCTTGATATAAGCAAACTATAGCGTTACTGTGTTTATATACAGTAATTTTCAGGGCGCCCTTATGCCACGCGATTATGAAATAACCACAGCTTTCAAAGATGCTATCAAGCTGGACGCTAAAAACCGGCGGTTAGTGACAACCAACGACTTTCGGTTAGCGCTCGAAAAGTACAATCACCACTGGCCGCTGGAGGAGTGCAACCGCTGGATAAAACGGTATCAGACGTTCTTCTTCGAACTCGTCACGGACGGTGGAGAGAACAAGACGTGGGCTCTGCGCAACATGGGGTATGTAAGATGAGCGCGTTCCGCATCGAGACTCCAGATGGTTTTGTCATCGTCGACAGTGGCGTAAAGATGAGGCCCGGGGACGAAGTGGCGTTTCAGTACGACGGCTATCCGATGGTCGGCAAGCTGTTCGCTTCCGGACTGATAACGCAAGACGGCGAAACTATCGATGGGGAAGGGTTAGAGGGTATCATCGTGCTGGGTAAAGTTACTGCCACGATTGTCGATGATAATGATGAGTGCCGGCCGACGATCTGAGCGCAGCAACTTCCGCTCTCATTTTGGGCTTCACGTTGACAAGCTGGTAACGCTGTCTGAAGATTCATCCTAAATGACAGGCATTTTTTTATTTAGTACATCCGTTAGTACATAATTTTAATTGCACGCACAGAAAATATTAATAAGTTATTGATAGGTAAGTAAAATAGACATCAAACAGCTGATATACCTCTGTAACCTCGAACGTGAACGCCATTTCGGCCGCGCGGCCGAAGCCAGCTTCGTCAGCCAGCCGACGCTCTCTATGCGCCTGAAAAACCTCGAACGCGAACTCGGCCTGTCGCTGATCAACCGCAGCAATAACTTTGTCGGCTTTACGCCGGAAGGGGATCGCGTGCTGGCATGGGCGCGGGAGATCGTGTCGGTCTATCAGGGGCTGAAGCTGGAGGTCGAGTCGCTGAAGCACGGCGTCAACGGCACGCTGCGCATCGGCGTGATGCCGCAGTGCAGCGTGGCGCTGCCGGCGCTGCTGAAAAGGGTGCAGAGCCGCTATCCGCAGCTTAACTACCGCATCGCCGCGCTCAGCGCCGATCAGCTGCTGGAGGCGCTTAACAGTCATACCGTCGACGTCGGCATCGGCTTTTTCGAGCTGGCGACGCTGCGCGAGCTGCATTTTCAGACGGCGTTTCTGCCTGAGCGCGGCGTTGAAGCGATATTCGATCCGCAGCAGTTTCCCGATCTGGTGGGCGACGAACCGCTCTCGCTCGCCGATCTCGCCGCCTTGCCGCTCTGCCTCTCCGAGCCGACGCGCTATTTTCGCCGCTATCTCGATATGGCCTTCCGCGAGGCGGGGCTGACGCCGCAGGTCATGGTGGAGAGCGCGGCGATTCTCGAACTGGTGCAGAGCGCGCAGGTGGGGCTGGGGGTGCTGGTGTCGCCTGTCGGCCATCTGCTGCCGTCGATGCTCCAGGGCATGGCGCAGCGGCCGATTGCCATTACCCATATGGCGCGCCAGGCGGCGCTGGTGATTGCCGAACCGGGTCGCGCCTCGCTGCTGTCGCAGCACTTCTTCGACGAGGCGCGCAGCCACCTTGAAGGCTACGCCGCTTCGCCCATGGCGTAAAACAGCCGGCTGTTCCAGTTGCCGATCGCCACTGCCTGAATCAGGGCGAACAGCGCGTCCGGCTGCCACCCTTCGGTGACCAGCGGCTGCAGATGCGCCGCGCTGAAGCGCTCAGGCGAGCGGGTGAGCTGCGCCGCCAGCGCCACGACGCGGCCCTGCGTCGTTGTCTGATCGGCGGCGTCATCCACCGATTCCAGCAGCGCACTGCGCACCTCATCCGGGAAAAACTGAAACGCCCAGCGGCTGCCGAGCGCGCGCGCGCAGGTCGCCTCCGCCAGCGGGGTAAACGCCGTCGCGGTGATGCGCTGGCGCAGGGTCTGCCAGCCGTAGAGCGCGGCGGCGTCGTGCGCCAGCAGCCAGACCGCATCGGCGAGATCGGGACGCGGCTGGCAGAAGGTAACAGCGGCCAGCTGTTCGGCGCTGGCGTAGCGCAGCTCCAGCGGCTTCACGCCCGGTCTCCAGCGCGGCTTTTCCGCAAACCCGTCGCCATCGGCGTCGGGCGGCGGCGTCACGCCCGGCAGCCAGCGCACCGGCAGCGCCAGCAGCGCCTGTAAACCGGCCGCCACGCGCGCCTGATAGCTGACGAAGCCGACGATCTGATTCAGCGTCACGATATCCGGCTCGGTCAGGCCCACGGCGTCGAGCGCCCTGAGCGCTGCGGCGTTGATCAGCTCCGGCTGCATCGCCAGCTGGCGCGCATACTGCGTCAGCTGCGTCAGGCGATTATTGCTCTCGCGCGACGAGTCGGGGCCGGGCAGCGGATTAAGGCGCGCCGAGTAGTGATTGCACAGCCGCTGCACGCCCGCGACCTGCGCCACGGTCAGCGCGGTGCTGAGGCGATCGTAAAGGGTAAGGGTATGGGTCAGCGTCGCTGCGACGCGATCGGGAAACAGCAGCTGGCAGAGATCGCGGGAGGCCAGCAGCATCGGCTGGCTGGCCTGCAGCAGCGGCTGAAGCGCGTTCGCCTCCTGCTGCAGGCCGAGCAGGAAACGGTCGTTAATCAGGGCTGCTTCGGGAACCAGCGGCTCAGCCTGTATAGCGTGCGGGCTGGTCTGGCTCTCGTAAAACCAGTGGTTGTGGCCAGGAAAGCGGCGTTGTTCCATGGTTATTCCTTTTGCAAATAACTGGCACGTCGCGCATGGCGTGAATCCGAAACCGTGACGCGCGCCCGGGGGCTGGCTTATCGTCGCTTAACGGCGGGGAAGGGCAAAAGACCGATCGGTGATAATTAATAGCGCGAAGCTATAAGGCGGGGAAAGTGAGCAAAAAAAAGGGCGAGCCAGGCTCGCCCTCAGCACTTATTTCAGTTCCAGTTCGTTCATCGCGGCGATGCTGAAGCCGCCGTCAACGTGAACGATCTCGCCGGTGATGCCGCCGGCCAGGTCAGAACAGAGGAACGCCGCCGAGTTGCCGACGTCTTCGATGGTGACGGTGCGGCGAATCGGAGTAACCGCTTCGCAGTGTGCCAGCATCTTACGGAAATCCTTAATGCCTGACGCCGCCAGGGTACGGATCGGACCGGCGGAAACGGCGTTCACGCGCACCCCTTCCGGACCCATCGCGTTCGCCATATAGCGCACGTTGGCTTCCAGCGACGCTTTCGCCAGACCCATCACGTTGTAGTTCGGGATCGCGCGCTCTGCGCCCAGGTAGGAGAGCGTCAGCAGAGCGGAGTTGGGGTTCAGCATCTCGCGGCACTCTTTCGCCATCGCCACAAAGCTGTAGGCGCTGATGTCGTGAGCAATCTTAAAGCCTTCGCGGGTAACGGCGTTCACATAGTCGCCATCCAGCTGGTCGCCCGGGGCGAAGCCGATGGAGTGAACGAAACCGTCAAATTTCGGCCAGGTTTTTGCCAGTTCAGTAAACAGCGATTTGATGCTCTCGTCTTCGGCCACATCGCACGGCAGCACAATGTCTGAACCCAGATCTTTAGCAAACTCTTCCACACGACCTTTCAGTTTGTCGTTCTGGTAGGTGAAAGCCAGTTCTGCGCCCTGCTTGTGCATCGCCTGCGCAATTCCGTAGGCAATAGAGAGTTTACTGGCAACGCCAGTAATCAGAATGCGCTTACCGGAAAGAAAACCCATAGCTGTAATCCTTATGGTCATTGTTGTTGGCGGCCGCGTTGGTTAAAAAACAGGCGGCCGCATTAATCGACGTGCGGATTCTAGCACGTCTCAGGCAAATGGGGTAAACCAACCTGAATCAGGCCTTGCGACGCCAGGCTTCCGCCGTCAGCGCTTCGCCGAAGTGGCTCGAAATCAGTCGTTTAGTCAGATCGTGCAGCGGCGAAGCCAGCACGTCGGCGGTGCCGCCGCGCTCCACCACTTCCCCCTGATGCATCACCAGCACCTGATCGCTAATGTGCTTCATCATGCCGAGATGCTGCGTCACGTAAATATAGGTGATGCCGTGCTGCTCCTGTAGCTCCAGCATCAGATTCACCAGCTGGGAGCGCATCGTCATATCGAGCGAGGCGAGGGCTTCGTCGGCGATAATCACTTTCGGCTGCAGGATCAGCGCGCGCGCCAGGCCAAGGCGCTGCTTCTGGCCCGGCGCCAGCATATGGGGATAGTAGCCGGCGTGGTCGCGCAGCAGGCCCACCTGGCGCAGCGTAGCGATAATGCGCTTTTCGCGCGCCTCTGGCGCCAGGTCGCTGTTGAGGCGCAGCGGCAGGTCGAGGATCTGGCTGACGCGCTGTCGCGGGTTGAGCGAGGTAGAGGGATCCTGAAAAATCATGCGGATGCGCTGGCTGCGGTAGCCGTAGTCGCCGAATTCAAGCGGATGATCGTTAATCAGGATTTCGCCGCTGCTCGGCGCCACCATGCCGCTCAGCATTTTTGCCAGCGTCGATTTGCCAGAGCCGTTCTCGCCGATGATCGCCAGCGTCTGCTTCTCGCGCAGAATAAAGCTCACCGATTTCACCGCCTCGACGTGCTGGCGGCGAAAGAGGCCGGTGCGATAGCGGAAAGTTTTGCTCAGATTGCGCACTTCAAGCAGCGTCTCCATCTACTGCTCCTCCATATTCAGCGGAAAGTGGCAGGCGAAAAGGTGCGTCTTGCTGCCGCTCAGGCGCGGGGTTTCCACACATTTGCGCTGCGCATAGGGGCAGCGCGGGCCAAGCCGACAGCCAATCGGCAGGCTCTCCAGCGACGGGATGGCGCCGGAGAGCGTGTTCAGGCGGCTTTTGTGCGGCAGCGCGCGGCCGAAATCGGGCATCGCGCGGATCAGCGCCTGCGTATAAGGATGGTGCGGCGTAGCGATCAGATCGTCGCTGCCCGCCGTTTCCACCGTCTGCCCGCAGTACATTACGTTAATGCGGTCCGCCCACTGGCTCATGGTGCGCAGATCGTGGCTAATCAGCAGAATCGTGGTGTTGTTGTTCTGATTGAGGCGACTCAGCAGACGGAAAATTTGCGCCTGGGTGGTCGGCTCCATGGCGTTGGTGGGTTCGTCGGCGATCAGCAGCCGCGGCTGGTTGGCCAGTGCGATGGCAATCATCACCTTCTGGCATTCGCCTTCGGTCAGCTCGTAGGGAAAGCTGCGCATGATATCTTTATGATCCTTGATGCCGACGCGGTGCAGCAGCTCGATGGCGCGGGTTTTGCGCCAGAACCAGAAGCGTCCCATCCACGCACCTTTATAGGTCCAGCGCGGAATCGCCTGCATCAGCTGGCGGCCGATACGCTCCGAAGGATCGAGACAGGACTGCGGCTCCTGAAAAATCATCGAGACGTTGTGGCCGACGATGCGGCGACGCTCGCGCGGCGACAGGCGCAGCAGGTCGATATCGTCGAATACCATGCGATCGGCGGTGACGCGCCAGTTATCCTTGGTCACGCCGCAGATCGCCTTCGCCACCAGACTTTTGCCCGAGCCCGATTCGCCCACTAACCCACGGACTTCGCCTTCCATCAGCGTCAGGTTGATGCGGTCCACCGCCTTGACGGGACCGTCGGCGGTCATAAATTCAATGGTCAGATTACGAATATCGAGTAACGGCATTATTCCACTCCCGCCTCTACAGCGCGGCGGATACCGTCGCCCAGCAGGTTAACGATTAAGACGCTGATCATCAGCGCGGCGCCCGGCAGCATCACCGTCCAGGGGGCGACGTAAACCAGCTCCAGCGAATCGCCAAGCATCGCGCCCCATTCGGGTGAGGGCAGCTGCGCGCCGAGATCGAGAAAGCCGAGCGCGGCGATATCCAGAATCGCCAGCGACAGCGAGCGCGTCACTTCGCTGATCAGCATCGGCAGCACGTTGGGCAAAATCGCATGGCGCAGGATATCGACGTTGCTGGCGCCGTCGAGGCGCGCCGCCACCACATACTCTTTTTCCAGCTCGTCGTGCACCGCGCTATAGGTGGCGCGCACCAGACGCGGCAACAGCGCCAGCCAGATCGCCAGCAGCGCGTGCTCGAGGCGCGGGCCGAGAAAGGCCACCACGATAATCGCCAGCAGCAGCGTGGGGATCGACAGCAGGGTATCCAGCACGTGATTCATAACGGCCGAGCGCAAACCGTGCGTGATGCCCGCCAGCACGCCAAGCGCCAGCCCGCACAGCGTGGCGAAGAGCGTGACCAGAATCGCTGAACCCACGGTCGGCGCCACGCCGCTCAGCAGGCGGCTTAGCACGTCGCGTCCCAAATCGTCGGTGCCGAGGAAAAACGAGACGTCGCCGTAGCGCGACCAGGAGGGCGGCAGCAGCTGATAGCCTAGAAACTGCTGATCGATGCCGTAGGGCGCCAGCAGCCCGCCGAACAGGCAGAGAAGCAGCAGGGCGCCAAAGCCGTACAGTCCGATCATGGCCGTGGTATTGCGATAAAAATGGTGCCAACTGCGGCGAAACGCGCCGGGCAGCCGTTTTTCGGCATAGACGTTATCGTAGGGCATGCGCAATCGCCTGCAGGGGAATCAGCGTGGTTTGCAGCGCTTTACATTTTTCACTCATATCAATGCGTTGCCTAAATTTTCAGCGTGAGGGCGTCGGGCTGCGGCGTAGCCGCGTCAGCGTGACGAAGTCTGAAGGGGATTATCCGTCGATAACCCGCTTACAGGCAAGGAAAGGGCGGCAGCAATTTCTTGACGGACTCATGGACGGTCAGAATTTGCGCCGTTAAGCAGGACATCGCCAGCCGGACAGGCCGGTAAAAGAGGCCGAAAAGTCTTTCAATATTTTTGTGGTTTAAAAGCAAATATGTCAGCTTTCAAACCCTCTTCCGGTGGCGCATGATGTCTACATCGAGGCAAAACGCCTCACCAGCTGAAATAAACTTTAAGGAATTGGCCATGAAAACCATCAAAACTTTCGTTGTAGTTGCTGCACTCTCTTTCGTATCATTCGGCAGCTTCGCACAGAGCATTACCGCTTCAGCCGCCACGCTCGACGCGGCAGAAGCACAAATCGCCGCGCAGGCGCATCAGGCTGGCGCAGCATACAAAATTACCGGGGCTCGCTTTGATAACGGCGCCTACGTTTCCGCTGAACTGATCAAATAACGCTGTCGCACTCTCTGTGTCAGAGGCCGCTTAATGCGGCCTTTGCCGTTTCTGGCGCGCCCTGTCCGCTACACTCTATTGAAATTAACGGACAGGAGAGCCCATGACGGAGAAAAAAAAACACTCAGACCCGCGCCCCACCGAGGTCACGCACGAACAGGTATTGCAGAGCGGCAGCGCCTGGAACGGCCAGCCCTATGAGGTTTATCCAGCGGGCAAACCGCAGATAACGGTGATGCGCATGTCGTTGCCCGCCCACAGCGAACTCCCCTGGCATACCCACCCCATGCCTAATTCCGCCTATGTTCTTTCTGGACGCCTGACCATCGAAGACAGGCACAGCGGCGAACGCTTTCACGCAGGCGCAGGAGAGGCGCTGAACGAAACGATCGACAGCGCGCACCGTGGCTACACTACCGATGAGCCGACCGAGTTAGTGATTTTCTATGCTGGCGTCGAAGGTCAGGAACTGTCTCAACCGCTGCCGGGAGAGGAAGCGGAGTTTTAGTCGTCAAATCCGCCGGCCGGCAGCGCAGCGCGTGCGATATAACGCATTGCGCCGCCGGCAACGGCGATAAAAATAGTTTTTATCTTAAACAAAAGATAAACCATTGCTGCAATCCGGTGATAAAAGGGCGCATTATTTTACGAGCCCGTCCGTTACGCACCTGTTCACGTAGCATAAAATGGCTGCCTGGCTTTTCCACGTGCGCAAATAAGGTGAAGCGGTTTGTTAAGCCCGTTTTCATTTCCTCCTTCTGTCGCCAGGCTGTCCGGAATTAATGCGGCTGGATGCCTTCCTTTTCGAGAAGGGTGTGGTTTTAAAATGGATATAAAAGCATTAAATCGCAAGCGCTTTAATTTTAATTAATTGATTTTATTTATTTTTTTAAATTGTCGCCTGCGCTAATCATCAGTCGGTAAATAATTAGTGTCGATGGTTGTCTTGCTTTTTTTTAGAGCGCAGGGTTTGTTCGGTGAAGTTAGATGTACCTACCTTTCGCACTGGTTGCATTAAAATAATCAAAGTGTCCACGGCCGTGCTATTTATAACGCCCCTCTTTATTGCCCTTGTATCGCCTCCCGCGCCAGGTGAAGACATCCGCCAGTCTGATTAAGGCTGTCTTAAGGTTTCGCCAGCATTATTTTCGCAACCCCGTCGTGAAGCAGGGCCGGCGAGATTCACCAAACTGACGTCTAAAGGAAACAATTCCTTCATATTTGTAAAATTTATTTCTTCAGGCGGCGCTTACGCATTTATTTATTTCGAACATCTAGAACGGATGGGATTTTATTATGTCATTTCTCCCTTTTTCGCGGCCCTCATTGGGTGAAGAGGAGCTGGCGGCGGTCAACGCGGTGTTTGAATCCGGATGGATTACCACCGGTCCGCAAAATGCGGCGCTGGAGCAGGCTTTTTGTCAGCTCACCGGCAATCAGCACGCCATCGCCGTCAGCTCGGCCACGGCAGGCATGCACGTTACGCTGCTGGCGCTTGGTATTCAGCCCGGCGATGAGGTGATCACGCCGTCGCTGACCTGGGTCTCTACCCTTAATATCATTACGCTGCTGGGCGCGACGCCGGTGATGATCGACGTCGATCGCGATACGCTGATGGTGACGCCCGAACAGATTGAGGCCGCCATCACGCCGCGCACCCGCGCCATCATCCCGGTGCACTATGCCGGCGCGCCGGCGGAGGTGGACGCGATTCGCGCCCTCGGCGCGCGCTATGGCATTCCGGTGATCGAAGATGGTGCTCACGCAGCGGGCTGCTACTACCGGGGACGCCATATCGGCAGCGCGGGCACCGCGATTTTCTCATTCCACGCCATTAAAAATATGACCTGCGCCGAAGGCGGACTGATTGTCACCGATGACGCGCCGCTGGCGGACCGCCTGCGCAGCCTGAAGTTTCACGGGCTAGGCGTCGACGCCTACGATCGCCATACCCACGGCCGCAAGCCGCAGGCGGAAGTGATCATGCCCGGCTTCAAGTACAACCTGCCCGATATCAGCGCGGCCATTGCGCTGGTGCAGCTGAAAAAGCTCGCCGATTTTAATGCGCGCCGCGCCGCCATCGCCCAGCGCTATCTGCATGAACTCGCCGACACGCCGTTTCTGCCGCTGGCGCAGCCGGCCTGGCCGCATCAGCACGCCTGGCATCTGTTTATCATTCGCGTCGACGAAGCCGCCTGCGGCATCAGCCGCGATGCGCTGATGGAGGCGCTGAAGGCCCAGGATATCGGCACCGGCCTGCATTTCCGCGCCGCGCACACCCATAAATATTACCGCGAGCGCTATCCGCAGCTCTCGCTGCCCAACACCGAATGGAACAGCGAGCGCATCTGCTCTCTGCCGCTGTTCCCGGATATGGGCGACGACGACGTTGCCCGCGTTGTCAGCGCGTTGCGCCAGCTGGCAGGAGGTTGAGATGCAGGAAGAAAAAGCGATTCGCAAAGTGTCCGTGGTGATCCCGGTCTACAACGAAGAAGAGAGCCTGGCGGAGCTGGTGCGCCGCACCGACGCCGCCTGCGCCACGCTGGGACTGGCGTATGAAATTCTGCTGGTGGACGACGGCAGCGCCGATCGCTCCGCCCAGCTGATCGACGATGCCGCCGACATGCCCGGCAGCCATGTGGTCGGCGTGTTGCTGAACCGCAACTACGGCCAGCACTCGGCGATTATGGCCGGCTTCAGCCATGTCTCCGGCGATCTGATCATCACCCTGGACGCCGATCTGCAAAACCCGCCGGAGGAGATCCCGAACCTGGTGCGCGCGGCGCAGCAGGGCTATGACGTGGTCGGCACCGTGCGCCAGAACCGGCAGGACAGCTGGTTTCGCCGCCGCGCCTCGCGCGCCATCAACCACCTGATCCAGCGCGTCACCGGCAAAGCGATGGGAGACTACGGCTGCATGCTGCGCGCCTATCGCCGCCATATCGTTGAGGCGATGCTGAACTGCCACGAGCGCAGCACCTTTATCCCCATTCTCGCCAACACCTTCGCGCGGCGCACCATCGAACTGCCGGTGACCCACGCCGAGCGCGAATTCGGCGACTCCAAATACAGCTTTATGAAGCTGATCAACCTGATGTACGACCTGGTGACCTGCCTGACCACCACGCCGCTGCGTCTGCTGAGCATCGTCGGCAGCCTGATCGCGCTGGCCGGTTTCGCCTTCTCGCTGGTGTTGATCGTGCTGCGCCTGTTTCTCGGCGCCAGCTGGGCGGGCGACGGCGTCTTTGTGCTGTTCGCCATCCTGTTTATCTTTGTCGGCGCGCAGTTTATCGGCATGGGACTGCTCGGTGAATATATCGGGCGCATCTACAACGACGTGCGCGCGCGGCCTCGCTACTTTATCCAGCGTGTTATCCACCCCCAGCAAAAAGCCTCTTCTGTACAGGAATCTGAGCAATGAAAACCATCGTCTTCGCCTACGCCGAAATGGGCTGTGCGGGCATCAGCGCGCTACTGAGCGCCGGGTATGAAATCAGCGCCATCTTCACCCATGCCGACACCTCGCCGGAAAGCCACGCCTTTCCCTCCGTGGCGCGCCTGGCGGCGGAGCAGGGCATTCCGGTTTACGCGCCGGAAGACGCCAGCCATCCGCTGTGGGTTGACCGCATCAACGCGATGCAGCCGGACTTTATCTTCTCGTTCTACTACCGCGCGCTGCTGAGCGACAGCATCCTCCGCACCGCCCGCGTGGGCGCTTTTAACCTGCACGGCTCGCTGCTGCCGAAATACCGCGGCCGCGCGCCGCTCAACTGGGTGCTGGTCAACGGCGAAACGGAAACCGGCGTCACGCTGCACCACATGGTGAAACGCGCCGACGCGGGGGATATCGTGGCGCAGCAGCGCGTGGCGATCGATGCGCAGGACAACGCCCTGACGCTGCACCGCAAGCTGGTCGCCTGCGCCACCGAACTGCTGGAAGCGGCGCTGCCGGCGATGAAGCGCGGCGATATCGCTGCCCGCCCGCAAAACCACAGCGACGCGACCCTGGTCGGCCGCCGCACGCCGGATGACGGGCGCATCAACTGGGAATGGCCGGCGCAGCGGGTGAACAACCTGGTGCGCGCCGTCACCGATCCCTGGCCTGGGGCCTTTGCCTTTGCCGGCACGCTGAAATTCGTGGTGTGGAAAGGGCGCGTACACGCGGACGCGCCGCAGGCGAAGCCCGGTACGGTGCTGTCGATCGATCCTTTTCTGGTCGCCTGCGGCGACGGCGCGCTGGAGGTGCTGACCGGCCAGAGCGACAACGGCGTCTATATGAACGGCAGCCAGCTGGCGCAAAGCCTGGGCATGGTGCCGGGCGCGCTGCTCTATTCGCAGCCGGTTGCCGCGGTAAAGCGTCGCACCCGCGTGTTGATCCTCGGCGTCAACGGCTTTATCGGCAACCACCTGACCGAGCGCCTGCTGCAGGATGACAACTTCGAGGTTTACGGGCTCGATATCGGCTCCGACGCCATCAGCCGTTTCCTCGACCAGCCGCGCTTCCACTTTGTCGAAGGCGATATCAGCATTCACTCCGAATGGATTGAGTACCACATCAAGAAGTGCGACGTGGTGCTGCCGCTGGTGGCGATCGCCACGCCGATTGAGTACACCCGCAACCCGCTGCGCGTGTTCGAGCTCGACTTCGAAGAGAACCTGAAGATAATCCGCGACTGCGTGAAGTACAAAAAGCGCATCATCTTCCCCTCCACCTCTGAAGTCTACGGCATGTGCACCGACAACCACTTCGACGAGGATCACTCCAATCTGGTGGTCGGCCCGATCAACAAGCAGCGCTGGATCTACTCGGTGTCGAAACAGCTGCTGGACCGCGTCATCTGGGCCTACGGCGAGAAAGAGGGGCTGCGCTTTACCCTGTTCCGGCCCTTTAACTGGATGGGGCCGCGTCTCGACAACCTGAACGCCGCCCGTATCGGCAGCTCGCGCGCCATCACCCAGCTGATCCTTAACCTGGTGGAAGGCTCGCCGATCAAGCTGATCGACGGCGGGGCGCAGAAGCGCTGCTTTACCGATATTCGCGACGGCATCGAAGCGCTGTTCCGCATTATTGAAAACAAAAACGGCAACTGCGACGGCCAGATCGTCAACATCGGCAATCCAGACAACGAGGCCAGCATCAAAGAGCTGGCGGAGCATCTGCTGGCGAGCTTCGAGCGCCATCCGCTGCGCGACCGTTTTCCGCCGTTCGCCGGTTTCCGCGAAGTGGAAAGCAGCAGCTACTACGGCAAGGGCTATCAGGACGTCGAGCACCGCAAGCCCTCGATCAAAAACGCGCGTCGCCTGCTGAACTGGACGCCGACGGTGGAGATGGACACCACCATCGATAACACGCTCGATTTCTTCCTGCGCACCGTCGAGCTGCAGGAGAGGTCATGAAGAGAGTCGGGCTGCGCGTCGACGTCGACACCTGGCGGGGCACAAAGCTGGGCGTGCCGGCGCTGCTGGAGCAGTTCAGCCTGCATCAGCTGCAGGCGAGCTTCTTTTTCAGCGTCGGGCCGGACAACATGGGACGCCACCTGTGGCGTCTGATGAAGCCGCGCTTTTTATGGAAGATGCTGCGCTCGCGCGCGGCCTCGCTCTACGGCTGGGACATCCTGCTGGCGGGCACCGCCTGGCCGGGACGGGATATCGGGCGCGGGCTGGCCGACACCATTCGCGCGGCGGCGGAGCACCATGAAATCGGCCTGCACGCCTGGGACCACTTCGCCTGGCAAACTTGGGCGGGCGTCTGGCCGCAGGAAAAGCTGAAGGAGCAGATTGCGCGCGGCAAGACGGCGCTGGAGGCGATAATCGGTGACGTTGTCACCTGTTCCGCCGCAGCGGGCTGGCGCGCCGATACGCGCGTCATCGCCGCTAAAGAGGCGTTCGGCTTTCGCTATAACAGTGACTGCCGCGGCAGCGGGCCTTTTATCCCGCTGCTGGCCGACGGCCGCCCGGCGACGGTGCAAATACCGGTGACGCTGCCCACCTGGGATGAGGTGGTCGGCCAGCAGGTGAGCGCGGCGGCGTTCAACGACTACATTCTCGAGCAGATAGCGGCCGCCAGCGGCTCGCCGGTTTACACCATTCATGCCGAGGTCGAGGGCATCGTGGGACTGCCGGCCTTCCGTGAGCTGCTGACGCGTGCCGAGCGGATGGGCATTCGCTTTTGTCCGCTCAGCGAGCTGCTGCCTGAGGATCTCGCGACGCTGCCGCAGGGCAAGGTGGTGCGCGGCGAGATCGCCGGGCGCGAAGGCTGGCTGGGCTGCCAGCGCTAACTTAAAACAGGACGCGACGCTATGTGGACACCGATGCGCGCAGGGACGAAAACAGCGCTGCTGCTGGCGCTTTTCGCCCTCTATTACCTGATCCCCGTGGAATTCCGCAGCCTGTGGCAGCCGGATGAAACCCGCTACGCCGAGATCAGCCGCGAAATGGTGGCGGGCGGCAGCTGGGTGGTGCCGCATTTTTTCGGGCTGCGCTACTTTGAAAAACCGATCGCCGGCTACTGGGTCAATAACATTGGCCAGCTGCTGTTTGGCCATACCCTGTTCGGCGTGCGCGCGGGCGCCATTTTCAGCACCGCGCTGAGCGCGCTGCTGCTCTACTGGCTTGGCGCGCGGCTGTTCGCCAGCCGCGCCGTCGCGCTCAGCGGCAGCGTGATTTTTCTTACCTCGCTGCTGGTATACGGCATCGGCACCTACGCGGTGCTCGATCCTGTTCTGCTGCTGTGGCTGGTGGCGGCGATGTGCAGCTACTGGCTGGCGGTGCAGGCGAGCAGCGCACGACAGCGGCTGGGCGGCTATCTGCTGCTCGGCGTCGCCTGCGGCATGGGCTTTATGACCAAGGGCTTTCTGGCGCTGGCGGTGCCGGTGCTGGCAATCGCGCCCTGGGCCATCTGGCAGCGGCGCTTCGGCGAGCTGCTGCGCTGGGGGACGCTGACCGTCGCGACGGCGCTGGTGGTGAGCGCGCCCTGGGCGCTGGCGATTGCGCGGCAGGAGGGGGATTTCTGGCACTACTTTTTCTGGGTCGAGCATATCCAGCGCTTCGCCGAGGCCGACGCCCAGCACAAAGCGCCGTTCTGGTACTACCTGCCGGTGGCGCTGGCGGGCGCGCTGCCCTGGCTGGCGCTGCTGCCCGGCGCGCTGGCCGCGGCGTGGCGTCAGCGCAGAGAGCATGCCGGGGCCGCCTATCTGTTGAGCTGGGTGCTGCTGCCGCTGCTGTTTTTCAGCATCGCCAAAGGCAAGCTGCCAACCTATATTCTGCCGTGCTTCGCGCCGCTGGCGCTGCTGATGGCGCGCTACGCCCACAGCGGCGGCGCGCGGCTCGGCAGGGTGTTCCGCATCAACGGCGGGATCAATCTGCTGTTCGGCCTGCTCGCCACCGCGGCGGTGGTCCTGTTTCTCGCGCCATGGGGGCTGGCGCGCCATCCGCTCTTCGCGCGCGACGAGACGCTGCGCGCAGCGGCGGCGGCGGCGGCCTTTGCCGGCTGGGGCGTCGCGGGCTGGCTGAGCCTGCGCCCGGGCGACCACCGCTGGCAGCTGGCGGCGCTCTGCCCGCTGGCGCTGGCGCTGCTGGTGGGGTATGCCATTCCGCAGAAGGTGCGCGATTCGAAGCAGCCGCTGAGCTTCGTCAGCGCGGTGCGCGAGCGGCTGGCGGGCAGCCGCTATCTGCTGGCCGATAATCCGGGCGTCGCCTCGGCGATCGCCTGGACGCTGCGCCGCAGCGACATCACTCTCTACGACGCCAGAGGCGAAGTGCAGTATGGCCTGAGCTATCCCGATGCGCAGGCGCGCTACGTCGATGGCGCGGCCTTCGCCGACTGGCTGCAGGCGCATCGTCGTCACGGCCGCGTGGCGGTGATCATCATGCTCAACGCGGGCGAGAATGCGCCTGACGCGGCGATGCCGACCCCGGATGAGAGATACCGGCAGGGGCGGCTGGTCTACTACGGCTATGACGAAAAACCATGAGCCTGCTGCTGATTGCGCTGGTGAGCCTGTTGAGCTGCCTCGCGCAGCTCTGCCAGAAGCAGGCGGCGACCCTCGGCGCGCGCCACGGTAAACGCCGCCTGATGCTGTGGATGGGCTTAAGCCTGCTGCTGCTGGGCGTCGCGATGCTGCTCTGGCTGTGGGTGCTGCGGCGGGTGCCGGTCAGCGTCGCCTATCCAATGCTCAGCATTAACTTTGTGCTGGTGGCGCTCGCCGCGCGGCTGATCTGGCGGGAAAGCTACACCCTGCGGCAGTGGCTCGGCACGCTGGCGATCGTGGCGGGCGTGGCGCTGATCGGGAGTCATCTGTGAAGGGGAGTATGCTGGCGATCGGGTCGGTGTTGCTGGTGACGCTGGCGCAGCTAACGCTGCGTCTGGCGATGCGCGACTTCCCGCCAGTCGGGGAGTGGCTGAGCCTTAACGGGATGCGCCACGCCAGGGCGCTGCTGCTGCTCGCGGCCGGGCTGGGGGCCTATGCGCTGTCCATGCTCTGCTGGATGGCTGCGCTGCGCCACCTGCCGCTCAACCGGCTCTATCCGCTGCTGAGCCTGAGCTACGTGCTGGTATGGCTGGCCGCGGTGCTGCTCCCGGCCTTCGGCGAGCCTTTTCGCTGGAGCGGCCTGGCAGGCGTGCTGCTGATCCTGCTGGGGCTGCTGACGATTGCTGTGCCGCCGCGCCGGAAAAAGCTATAGCAGGCAGATGCCGTCCATCCCGGCAATGCAGTTGCGTCCCGCTTTTTTCGCCACATAGAGCGCCTCGTCAGCGGCCAGCTTGAGCGAATCAGGCGAATCGCCGGGCGGCGCAGCGCTGATCCCCGCGCTCAGGGTAACGATTTTATCCGGCAGATCGCTCGCCTCATGGGGCAGCGCCGCACGGCGAATCGCCTCCAGCGCCCGGTGAGCGACATTCTCCGCGTCGCGGGCGTGGGTGCCCGGCAGAATAATGGCGAATTCTTCGCCGCCGTAGCGCGTGACCCGGTCGGTGCCGCGTAGCGGCAGGTGTTTGAGCACCGCTGCCACCTCCTGCAGACAGCGATCGCCGGCGATATGGCCATACTCATCGTTGTAGCGTTTGAAAAAGTCCACATCGAACATAATCAGCGAGACGGGCGATGCGGCGCCCTGCAGGCTCTTCTCCAGATAAAAATCGAACTGCCGCCGGTTGCCCAGCCCGGTCAGGCCATCCAGCATCGCCAGATCGCTCAGCGTGCCGTTGAGCCGCGTCAGCTCGTCCTGCGAGCGCATCAGCGCCTGCTGGCTGCGCTGGTTGGCGCGCAGCTGACGCAGCACCAGATAGCCGAACAGCAGCACCAGCAGCCAGGTGAAGATATTCACGCCGATGCCGGTGATATTGCTCTTCCACCAGGCGTGCCGGATCGCCCGGGTTTCATAGCCGACCGCCACGACCAGCGGATAGCGCTCCAGCCGGGCGTAGCCGAAAAGACGCTCCTCGCCGTCGAGGCGGCTGTCCCAGGTGGCGCTGCCGATGCGCGACTGGCTCAGCAGGCGGGTAAACAGCGGGCTGGAAGAGAGGCTGCGGTTGAGCATGCTGTCGGGAAAAGGGCGGGCGTAAAGCAGGACGCCGTCGGTGTTCATCAGCGCCAGCAGATCGCCCGGGCTCTGTTCATACCAGCCGTAAAACTGGCGGAAAAAGGCGACTTTTACCGAGCCGAGCGCCACGCCGCGAAAATTGCCCGCCGCATCGTTGAGACGCAGAGAAACCGGGATCACCAGCTCGTCGGCGCTGCGGCTGCGAATGACGTGGCCGATATGCGCGCCTGGATCGGCATGGTCGCGGTGCCAGATAAAGGATTCGCGGTCGGCGTTATTCATCTGCTTAAACTGCATGTCGCGCGAGGTGGCCAGCCAGTTGCCCTCTTTATCATAAACAAAGAGCCCGGCCAGCTGCGGCAGCGGCAGCGAGAGTCCGGCGAGAATGCCGTTTCTGCCGCTGAAAGCCTCAGGCCGGCTAAACACGGCATCTCCCTGGCGGGCGATCTCATCCAGCGCGATATTGACCTGGAGAAAGGTGTCCTGCGCCTGGCGGGAGAGCGAAAGCGACTGGTTGCGCGCCTGCACCGAGACATCCTGCAGCCGGTTCTGCCACGACTGCCAGAGCGCCCAGCTGCAGGCCGTCACGATAAAGACGCTGATAAAAAGCAGAAACAGCAGCACAAAGCGCTCTGTTTTCCTGGCGCGGGGCAATGGCAAAGTCTCTCTCCGGTAAAACAACGGGTTATCTGTAAAAGGTAGCAGTAAAAAACGGCCCTGGCGGCGGGCGAGAAGCGAGAGGGAGGCAGGCGCGTCGGAGAAGCGCAGCGGCAAAGCGGACGGCGCCGCGGCGGGATGGCGCCCGCCGGGCGTAGAGAGCCCGCGACAGGGCGTTACGGCTGAGTAAAATCTGGCGTGCTTTTCAATACCTTGACCGCCTGGGCGATATCGGGCGCCAGCCAGCGATCCTGCTGCCAGTTGGCTACACCTTCCCGCAGGCGGTGCAGCGCTCGCCGCGTGCCCGAGGCGAGCGCCACGTCGCCGTGAAAATCGAGCGCCTGGGCGGCGAGCAGATACTCGATAGCCAGTATATGCCAGACATTTTCCAGCAGCTTCAGCAGCTTGAGCGCCGCACCGGTGCCCAGACTGAGGTGATCCTCCTGCAAGCCCGAGGTGACATAGTTATCCAGCACCGCAGGCTGCGCCAGCTGGCGATTCTCCGCGCAGAGCGACGCCGCCACATACTGCGCGATCATCATGCCGGAGTTAACGCCTGGCTGCGCCACCAGAAAGGGCGGCAGGCCGCTCACCAGCGGGTTGACCAGCCGGTCGAGCCGCCGCTCGGCGATGCTGCCGACCTCCGCCATGGCGATCGCCAGCAGATCCGCCGCCATTGCCACCGACTCGCCGTGCGGATTGGCCTGCGACACCACGCGCCAGCTCTCAGGCGTGCCAAGCACCAGCGGGTTGTCGGTGCAGGCGTTGAGTTCGGTCTCGATCTGGCGCGCGGCGTGCGCGAACTGATCGCGGCTGGCGCCGTGCACCTGCGGCATCGATCGCAGGCTGAGCGCGTCCTGCGTGCGCACGCCGACGCTGGCCGCCAGCAGTGGGCTGTCGCCCAGCAGCTGACGCAGCCGCTGGCCGCTGATCTGCATGCCGGGACTCGCCTTCAGCGCCAGCACCTCGGGGTCGAACGCTGCCAGCTGGCCGCGCAGCGCCTCGAAACTCATCGCGCCGGTGACGTCCGCCCAGTTCAGCAGGCGCGCGGCATCGTCCAGCGCCAGGCAGGCGAGACCAGTCATGCAGGGCGTACCGTTCACCAGGCTCAGCCCCTCTTTGGCCCCGGGCCGCCAGGGCGCGAGGCCAGCCAGCGCGAGCGCCTGGGCGGCGGGCATGCGCTGGTTTTGATACTCCACCTCGCCGACGCCGATCAGCGCCAGACCGATATGCGCCATGTGGCTCAGGTAGCCGACCGATCCCTGCGACGGCACCTGCGGCGTAATCTGATGATTCAGCAGCGCCAGCATATGCTGCACCAGCCCGACTGATACGCCTGACTTGCCGTGGCTGTAGTTGGCGAGCGCCGCGCACAGGATGGCGCGCGCCTGCTCGCGCGTCAGCAGCGGGCCGACGCCGCAGGCGTGACTCAGCAGGGTATTGCGCGACAGCTGGCTAAGCTGCTCGTCCGCCAGCGTGATATTGCACAGCGCGCCGAGGCCGGTGTTGACGCCGTAGGCGATCTGCCCGCTGGCGACGATCTCATCGACAATGGCGCGCCCCTGGCCGATCCGCTGCCAGGCGCTGGCGCTTAAACTTAACTCCGCATCGTGCCGCGCCACCGCAACCAGATCCTGCCACCGCAGCGGCCCGTCACCCCAGACCAGGGTCATGACGGCTGCCCCGCGCCGTGGTGGCTGGAGATAAACTGCTTAAAGCGCTGCGAGCCCTGCTGGCCGAACATCGCTTCGGGTTCGCCCTGGCAGTCGATGGTGCCCTGATGCATAAACACCACGCGGTTGGAGACGTTGCGCGCGAAGCCCATTTCGTGCGTCACCACCAGCATGGTGCGTCCCTCTTCGGCCAGGCTGCGCATCACTTTCAGCACTTCGCCTACCAGTTCGGGATCGAGCGCGGAGGTTGGCTCGTCGAACAGCATCACCTCGGGATCCATCGCCAGCGCGCGGGCAATCGCCACGCGCTGCTGCTGACCGCCTGAGAGCTGCGCCGGATAGAAATCTTTGCGGTTGAGCAGGCCAACGCGATCCAGCAGCTGCTCCGCCTGGGCGATACAGCTTTTTTTATCGCGCTTCAGCACGTAGTGCGGCCCTTCAATGACGTTTTGCAGCACCGTCATATGCGACCAGAGATTAAAGCTCTGAAACACCATGCCGAGCCGGGAGCGCAGGCGCTCAATCTGCCGGGGATTGGCCGCCAGCTGGTGGCCGCGCGCATGGCGCTTCATTTCGATGGTTTCGCCGCCGACGCTGACCACGCCGGCATCCGGCGTCTCCAGCAGGTTAATGCAGCGCAGCAGGGTGCTTTTTCCCGAGCCGCTGGCGCCGAGAATCGAAATAACATCGCCTTTGTGCGCCTGCAGCGAAATGCCTTTCAGAACGTCCATGGCGCCGAAGGATTTATGAATATCCGTGGCGGACAGGGTAACGGGGGATGTGGAATGCATATTACTCTCCGACAAGCGGTTTAACGGCGGATAGCGGCTTTTTTGCCGTACGATGCACCGGGGTCAGACGACGCTCCAGCAGCGCGTAGAGCTGGACGATAATAAAATTCATCAGCAGGTAGATCGCGGCGGCGCAGAGAAACACCTCCATGGTGCGGTAGGTGCGCTGGATAATTTGCTGCGCTACGCCCGTCACGTCCCAGACGGTGACGAGGCTGGCCAGCGCGGTGGATTTCACCAGCAGAATCGCCTCGGTGGAGTAGGCGGGCAGCGCATAGCGCAGCATCACCGGCGCGATAATGCGGCGCAGCAGCAGCCAGCGCGACATGCCGCAGGCGAGGCCGGCCTCGACCTGACCGGCGGGCACGGCGAGCAGCGCGCCGCGCAGGATCTCCGCCGTATAGGCGGCAGTACAGAGCGACAGCGCCAGCACCGCGCAAATAAACGGCTCACGCAGGAACGGCCAGACGATGCTGTGGCGGATCACGCCGAACTGCCCAAGCCCGTAGTAGATAAGGAAGAGCTGGATCATCAGCGGCGAGCCGCGGAATACCAGAATGTAGCCGCGCGCGAAGCCGCTCAGCAGACGCCAGCGGCTCATGCGCAGCGCCAGAATGCCGATCGCCAGCACCCCGCCGCACAGAAAGGCGCTGATAAACAGGCCGAGGGTCACCGGCAGGGCGGCGCTCAGCTTAAGAAAGGTGTCGGAGAGAAAGGCGAAATCAATCATGCTGCTGCTCCTTAATGCTGCGCCGCGGTGCGGCTCTGCCACGCGCGTCCGAGGCGCGACTCCGCCCGACGAAACGCCTGATTAGACAGCAGCGTCAGCACCAGATAGCAGGCGCCGCCGACCAGGTAAAAGGTGAAGTAATCGCGGGTGGAACCGGCGGCGACCTGGCTGGCGCGCATCAGTTCGACGATGCCGGTCACCGAGACCAGCGCCGAATCCTTCAGGCTCATCTGCCAGACGTTCGACATGCCGGGCAGGGCGTAGCGCACCACCTGCGGCAGCAGAATGCGCTGCGCGATGCGCCAGCGGGGCATGCCGATCGCCACCGCCGCTTCTACTTCGCCTTTGGCCAGCGCCAGGCGCGCCGCGCGATAGACTTCGCCCTGATAGGAGCCGGAGATGAGCCCGATCGCCAGCGCGCCGATCAGAAACGGCGGCGCCTCGATAAAGCCGTCCGCGCCGAACAGCTGGCCTACCAGCGTAATCAACCCGGATCCGCCGAAATAGAACAGGTAGATCACCAGCAGTTCCGGAATGCCGCGAAACACCACCGAATAGCTTTCGCCCAGCCAGCGCAGCCAGCGCTGGGGGGAGAGCTTAGCGGCCGCCACGCCGGAGCCGACCACGGCGCCGATGATTAGCGCCGCCAGCGACAGCAGCAGCGTGGTGCAGGCGGCGCTCAGGATCAGTCGGCCCCAGCCGTCCGGGCCAAAACTCAGCAGGCTCATCATCTTTTACCTCTCTTACGGGGTGACGTCGGTTTTAAACCATTTTTCGCTCAGCTTTTTCACCGTGCCGTCGGCCAGCGCGGCATGAATCGCTTCGTCGAGTTTGGCTTTGAGATCGTTGTCGGCCATGCGCACGCCCATCGCTTCGCCTTCGCCCCAGATCGGACCGCCCAGCTGCGGACCGCTGAAGCTCAGGTTGGCGTTCTCTTTGCGCGCCAGCATCGACTGGGCGAAGGTGACATCATCGAACACCGCGTCGATGCGGCCCGATTGCAGATCGAGAATGGCGTCTGCCGACGAGGTGTATTCCCGCACCTCGGCGTCGCCTTTGAAGTATTTATCGATAAAGGGGGTATAAACGGTGCCGGAGGCGATGCCGATGGTTTTGCCTTTTAGCGCCGCTTTGAGCGGAGCGATCGCCGCGTTGATCGCGGCCTCGTCGTCGTGCAGCTTAATGATGTGGCTATCGGCCGGCAGCAGCGGATTATCTTTGCTGGTAATAAAGGTCGCGGGCGTAGAGGCGTACGGCGTGGTGAAGTTGACCACTTTTTTACGATCTGGCGTAATCACGATCGCATCCATGATCACATCGTATTTGCCGGCATTGAGTCCGGCGATCATACCGTCCCAGTTCTGCACCACCAGCTTGCACTGGACGCCCATGCGCTTGCAGAGGTCTTCCATCAGTTCTGGTTCAAAGCCGCCCAGCTTGCCGCCCGGCAGCGTCAGGTTCCAGGGTTCATAGCTTCCTTCGGTCGCTATGGTAATCGATTTCCACTCTTTGGCCTGCGCGGCCGCGCCGCTCAACATCAGCGTGGCGAAAAGGGTGGTGAGGCAAAAAAGGCGAACGGGTGCGCGTTGCGTCATGCGGCTTCTCCTGGTGAGTAATCGATTCAGGCCATCTCATGGTAAAATCTGTGCAAATGACATTTCATGTATATACAAGTAAAACTGTTCTGATACATCGCTGATTTGCCCACTTTGTGAGCATCACTTGATAAAATTTTGTTAAATGCAAAACAGCGTGAGCTTGTACATACAAGTTGCAAAAGTTGTGCCAGCAAACGGGCAGGCGAAACCGGTAAAACAGGGGCTAAATCGAGGGACACGCCGCGCTTCTGCACGGAAAGAGCGCATTGCTGCATGAAAAAGGTGCAAAAGAGGTGCGGCGGAAGGTCATGCGAGCCGCTTATTTATTTTCATTTTAAGGTCTGGTTAATCATAGAGATAAACCTTTAGATTTAAGGCATCAGGACGAGCGCGCTGGCGATGTTATGTCGACTTAAGACAGGCTGGCAGCAGAAAATGTTGGTTTTTTTCTGATAGGTAAAACCTTTCCCAGCGATAGGTTTTGCTGATGTATCAATTTATTTCAGGCTATTGAATAGTGTATCTACGATACAACTTTTAATCAGTAACCATGATGAGCAGCTTTTACTACCTTACTCTGGAATGCGATCCCTCTGGCTGTTTTGTTCTGCATACTAAAGCCTGTAACCGGCTTCCCGACGTGGCGCTACGCGTGTTTATCGGCACGTTTTATCATCCCCGCGACGCGCTGCTGACCGCAAAAAACAGAAAGGTGAATTCGAAACCCTGCCGCGAATGTCTGAAGGATATCTGCCGTTAAAGGCGACGCTGGCCGTTACCTGGTCAGAGCCGCCATGCCGCTACTGAAAAAAGCGCAGCAGCGCGGCGCTCAGCTCTTCAGGCGCTTCTTCCGCCATATGATGACCGCTGTTAATTGCGTGGCCGCGCACATCCGGCGCCCAGCGCCGCCAGATAGCGAGGATATCGCCGTATAACTCCTCCAGATCGTCCTGCTTCGACCATAAGCATAAGGTTGGGCAGGTGATAAGACGTCCGGCCTGGCGATCCTGCGCCTCATGCTCTCTGTCTATCGACAGGCCTGCGCGATAGTCCTCAAGCATCCCGTGAACGGTGGCGGGATCGTGAATGGCTTGCCGGAACGCGTGATACTCCTCATCTCCCATCGTTTTCGGCTGCGGACCGTACCATGCGTCTGGATCGGCCAGGATTGCCCGTTCTGGCTTTTCAGGCTGGGCAAAGAAAAACCAGTGATACCACTGACGCGCGAAGGTCGCGTTACAGCGTTCCAGGGCTTCCAGGATCGGCACAGAATCGAGAACCGCAAGGCGAGTGATGCTGTCGGGGTAATCGAGCGCGGCGCGATAGGCCGTATAGCTCCCTCTGTCATGGCCGGCCAGCGCAAAGCGCGCAAAGCCAAGATGGCGCATCAGCTCAATGCAGTCCTTCGCTTTCGCTCTTTTGGCAGAGCCAGTGTGATCCGGTAAGTCGGCCGGTTTTGACGAACTGCCGAAGCCGCGCAGGTCTGGGCAAACCACGGTAAAAAATGTAGCCAGCAGCGGCGCAACTTTTGACCAGGTGACATGGGTGCGGGGATGACCATGCAGCAGCATAAGCGGCGGGCCGCTTCCGCCATAGCGTACGTTGATTGTCGCGTCGGAAAGCGCTATTTCTGTATGAATAAATCCTTCAAACATATTTATTTTCCAGGCAGGCGGGTTGTGCACATTATAGCCGGCAGCACGGACCAGGGCGGCAATCCAGCTGGAAAGAGAGGCAATGATGGACTTTCAGCATATGCGTATCGCAAGGCCCGTCAGCCTGCTGAGCGAAAGCGGGGAGATGTACGCCAGCGGGCTGGATCTGCAGATCATCGGCGAATTTCGCGATCACGAGGGGTTTAGCGGCTGTATGTTAGGGCGCGATGATTTGCCCTGGCATCTTGAATTTACCCAGTGTCATTTTCATCCGGTCACGCCGTCTCCGTCCGCCGACGATTTGCTGGTGCTCTATGTGCCTGACCAGGTTAGCTGGGAGGCGCGCTGCGCGAAGATGGATAAGGCTGGCTTTGTCAGGGTGAAATCGTTCAATCCCTACTGGGAGAGAAGGGGCGTGACATTCCAGGATGTCGATGGCTATCGCGTCGTGATCCAGCAGATGCGCTGGGGCGAGCGTTGATGCGCCACTGGCGAGATAATCAACCGACAGAGAATAGAACAAGGAAAAGCGATGAGAGTAAGATGCGCGCGACCTGACGAAGCGGAACAATGCTGGCTCGTCAGAAATTCGGCTATCCGCGACGGGTGCCGCAGCAGCTATACCCCCGAGATCCTTCAGGCCTGGACGCCAGATGGGATGCCTGAAAGTTATCGCGAGGTAATCAGAGCGAACCCCTTCTTCGTGATTGAAGGGCCGGATAGCCGCCCGGTGGCAACGGGCTTTCTCGACCTCTCATCCGGCAGTGTCGAGGCAATTTTTACCTTGCCCGAACACGCTGGAAAAGGGTTAGCCGGCAAGATTATCGAGGCGATAAAAGGCGAGGCGCGCCAGCGAGGGTTTACCCGACTCACGCTCGCCTCGACCCCGAATGCGCAAACCTTCTATGAGCGGCACGGCTTTCGCTTTGTGCAGGAAAATGTCTATCCTTCCAGGCTTGCCCAGGCCGGCCTGCGCTGCATCGATATGGCTATCGCGCTTTAAGCTCGATAGCGTCGCGCTGGCAAGCTGCGCTTCACCGCCGGGCCCGCTTCATGACAACGGCCCGGCATGCTGGCGAAAATTAAATTTCGGCTGGTTTGATATTCGCCACCGGCGACAGCACGGTTTCCGGCAGGGCGCGCAGCGGCGCCTTCTGCGCGACGCGCGTCGGCCAGTCGTGGTTGGCCAGCGCCGCCTTGCCGATCGCCACAAAATCGGCGCCTTGTTCAAGCTGCGCTTCAGCCAGGTCGCCGGTATCCAGGCCGCCGTTAACGATAAGCACGGTATCCGGCGCCGCCTCGCGGGCGATAGCGGCAAAAGTCTGTTCGCCGTCGCTAAAGGCGGGTTGCCACGCCTGATATTCCGTCACGTGGATATAATCCACGCCCGCAGCCTGTAGCAGAGCGAACACTTTGGCGGCGCCCGCTTTGCCTTCTTTCCATTTGTGATGGAAATCGTTGACCTTGCCCTGCGAGATGCGCACGCCCAGGATGGCGTCAGGCCCGATTTGCGCCCGCACCGCCTTGATCACCGCCAGCGTCAGGCCCAGGCGCGCTTCGATGCCGCCGCCCCAGCGGTCGGTGCGCTGATTGGTATAGTCGGTCAGGAACTGATCGAGCAGATAGCCATTGGCGGAGTGGATCTCCACGCCGTCAAAACCCGCCATGTTGACCGCGCGCGCTGCGCTGGCGGCAAAGGCGCTAATCGCCTGCTGGATCTGCTCCTCGCTCATCGCCTCCGGCAGCGCATAGTCGCCCTGACCGTGGTAAAAGCCGAGCTGCTGGCCCACTGGCTTAACGGCCGAAGGGGCGACGGTCGAACGGCGATAGATATTGGCCTGCGACAGCGCCCCGCCATGGATAAGCTGCGCGATAAACACGGCGCCCTGGCGTTTCACGGCGTTGACCACCTTGCGCCAGCCTTCGACGTGCTCGTCAGTGGCGATGCCGGGCTGAAAAGCGTAGGTCTGCGACCAGGCCTGGTCGACATAGAGTCCCTCTGAAATCACGCCGCCGAAACCGCCGCGCGCAAAGCTGGCGTAGTAGCGCTGTACCATCTCGCCCGGCACGCCGGTTTCTGAAGCGGAGATGCGGGTCATCGGCGCCACTAGAGCGCGATTGTCAAATGGCGTAGCGTTGATGACGCCAGTCGTAAAGAGTCGTTTAGTCATGTCGGCAGGATCCCTGAGTGATTATCTAATGAAGCTATTGTAATGCGGCGGCCAGCGGCGAATAATCGCCAAAATCGACAAGCTGTATAACGGATAACGTTACAATGGATTTAAAAAACGTTGAGATTTTCTGCAGCATCACCGACACCGGCAACCTGACCGAGACGGCCAGACGGGTTAACGCAACGGCCATGACCGTTTCGCGGCGGTTAGCGCAGCTGGAGAGCGAACTGGGCGTGCGCCTGTTTCAGCGCACGACGCGCGCGGTATCGTTAACCAGCGAAGGCGAAGAATTTCTGCCCTATGCGCGGCTGATGCTGGAGGCGGGAGAAACCGCCAAAAGCCTGTTTAATTCAGCATCGCAGGGCGCCAGCGGGCTGCTGCGCGTGACGGCGGCGTCGGAATTCGGCAAGCGCCATCTGCTGCCGCTGCTGCCTGCGCTGATGGAGGCGAACCCGGCGCTGCGGATCGATCTTAACCTGAGCGATAGCGTGGTCGATATCGTCGGGCAGGGCTATGACATGGCGCTGCGGCTGGCGCCGCTGAAAGATTCGACGCTGATCGCCCACCGGCTCGTCGATAATCCGCGCATACTCTGCGCCGCGCCCGGCTATCTGGCGCGCTATGGCCAGCCGACCCGCCTCGGCGACCTGCCGCAGCATCGCTGCCTGAAAATTTCCGGGGTGGCGCACTGGATGTTCGAGCAGCACGGACAGGTGGTGAACTGCCCGATCGCCGCGCGCTTCAGCTGCAGCAGCGTCCAGGGCGTGCGGGAGATGTGCCTCGCCGGGATCGGCATCGCGCAGCTGACCTTTCTCGATATTCGCGACGAGCTGCGCCGGGGCGAGCTGGTGGAAATTGCGCTGTCGGACGCCAGTCGACACGCGCTGGCGGTCTGGGCGCTGCTGCCGACCCGACAGTACATGCCTTATCGCACGACGCTGCTGCTGAAGGCGCTGAAAGCGGCCCTGCAGGAATTTGGTGCCGGGCAAAACGGAGAAAATCCGCTTTAACGGCCGCTGGAAAAGTGACCGATGCCGAGCGACAGAGACTTGCTTTTCCCGCCCGAGGCGTTGCAGTGGCGCCTGCTTTATTTATCAGTCGTGCCTCAGATGCTGTTAAAACAGAGCTAAATGTTAATGATTAATATCAGGCTGGCGCCGGATTTATAGCCGGTTAATAAAAGACGCCGTGTTTAACGCATCCAGTTTGCGTTAATTTGCCATTTTTATCTTCACTATTAAAAATCAGAAAAATATTAATACGTTATAGGATAAACAGGAACTTTCTTATTACGTCGGTGATATTCTGTGTCGCAGAAAAGAACGGACACTGACAATTAACTTAACTTAAGTTTTTGATGATGGCTAAATCAGGGATGTTACTGACGCTATGCGTCAGCTTATTGGCAACTTCGGCTATGGCGGCGCCGTTAAATCCCGCCGACCGCGATTATATTCAAAATCAGCAGCAGCAGCGACTGAATCAGGATCAGCAGCAGCGCGACGCCCTGTGGCATGCCGTGTCGCCTGAGCGCCCGCCCGCTGCGGCTTCCTCGCAAAGCGGCCCCTGTTTCCCAGTCCACGCCATCGATATTCGCCACGCCTCGCTGCTCTCTGCGCGCCAGCGGGACAGGATTGCCGCGCCTTATATTAACCGTTGCCTTAACTTAACCGAAATAAACGCGCTGGTGCACACCATTTCCGACTGGTATATGCAGCGCGGCTATATTACCAGCAGGGCGTTCCTCACCGAACAGGATTTATCCAGGGGCGAGCTGACTATTCCGGTGCTGGAAGGAAAACTGGATGAAATCCGTCTTGAAGGCCAGCATCCGCGCGCCCTGACGATGGCCTTTCCCGGGCTGGAAGGCAAAATACTCAACCTGCGCGATATCGAGCAGGGCATGGAGCAGATTAACCGGGTGCGCAGCACGCCGGTGCAGATCGATATTCAGCCGTCGCCCAGAGCGGGCTATTCCGTGGTTAATCTCACCGCGAAGCCGGAAGTTCCCCTGAGCGCCGCCGTGGGCTTGGACAACAGCGGACAGAAAAGCACCGGCGTCGGCCAGATCAGCGCCTCGCTCACCGGCAATAACCTGCTCGGGCTGGCGGACCGCTGGTTTATCAGCGGCGGACGCAGCAGCGCCTTCAGCGACTGGCGCGACGCGCAGAACCTGCAGGCGGGCGTCAGCGTGCCGTACGGCTACGGTCTGCTCGATTACAGCTACAGCTGGAGCAGCTATCACAGCAGCTTCGTCAACAACGGCTTTACCTGGCTGAGCAACGGCGACAACGTCGCGCACCGCCTGAGCGGCGCCTGGGTGCTGTTTCGCAACGGCGATATTAAAACCGGCGTGCAGCTCGGCCTGAACCACTACAGCAGCCATAACTTCCTCAACCACACGCTGCTCTCCGGCAGCAGCCGCAAAATCACCAGCCTGCAGCTGGGGCTGAACCACACGCAAAAAATGTTCGGCGGCGTGGCCACGCTGAACCCGACCTTCAGCCGCGGCATGCCCTGGTTTGATGCCGAAAGCGACGCAGGAAAAAGTGACGAGCTGCCGAAGGCGCAGTTCCGTAAGTGGAGCGTAGGCGGCAGCTTCCAGCGTCCTCTGACGAACGATCTCTGGTGGCTCAGCAGTGTCTATGGCCAGTGGTCGCCCGATCGGCTTTACGGCAGCGAGCGCCTGACGATCGGCGGCGAAAGCTCGGTGCGCGGCTTCAAAGAGCAGTATCTCTCCGGCGACGCCGGCGGCTACCTGCGTAACGAGCTCAGCTACCGCCTCTTCACGCTGCCGGTCATGGGCGAGGTCAGCGCGCTGGCCGCGGTGGACGGCGGCTGGCTGAAAAGCGACGCGCTGAACCGGGAAGGAACCGGCACGCTGTGGGGCGGCGCGGTCGGGCTCGGCACGCGCGGCCGTTACGTTTACACCCAGTACACCCTCGGCATTCCCCTCAGCTATCCCGGCTATCTGCAGCCGGATCGCGTCAGCATTTACGCCCGCGTCGGGCTGGTTTTCTAAGAGGCAAAGATTATGGACGATCGTCAACCTGTTTCCCTTGCCCGCCGCGCGCTGAGCTACCTCATCTGTTATCTGGTGGCCGTGCAGCCGATGCTGCCCGCCGTGGCGGCGCAGATTACGCCGGTCACGCCCGGCACGCAGATGGATGCCGCGGGCAACGGCGTGCCGGTGGTCAATATCGCCACGCCGAACAGCGCAGGCGTGTCGCATAACCAGTACCAGCAGTACAACGTCGGGCAGGAAGGGCTGATCCTCAATAACGCCACCGGCCAGCTTAATCAGACGCAGCTGGGCGGCCTGATCCAGAACAACCCCAACCTGAAAGCCGGGCAGGAAGCGCGGGCGATCATCAACGAAGTCACGGGCGCGAACCGCTCCCAGCTGCAGGGCTATACCGAAGTGGCGGGCAAAGCCGCCAACGTGATGGTCGCTAACCCGTACGGCATTACCTGCAACGGCTGCGGCTTTATCAACACGCCAAACGTTACGCTCACCACCGGCAGGCCGCAGCTGGATGCCAACGGCAACCTCGCCGCGCTGGAGGTGAGCAAAGGCGCGGTGATCGTCGAGGGCAAGGGGCTGGACGGCAGCAGCGCGGACGCGGTGTCGATCGTCGCGCGCGCCACGGAAATCAATGCCGGCATTTATGCGAAAGATCTCTCGGTGACGGTGGGCGCGAACCGCGTCGGCGCAGATGGCTCGGTCACGCCGATTGCCGGCGAAGGCGCCGCGCCGTCGGTGGCGGTAGATACCGGCGCGCTGGGCGGCATGTACGCCAACCGCATTCGCCTTGTCTCCAGCGAAAAGGGCGTGGGGGTCAACCTCGGCAACCTGGTGGCGAAGCAGGGCGATATCCAGCTCGACAGCAGCGGCCAGCTAACGCTGAATACCAGCCTGAGCAGCGGGTCGCTGACGGCAAACGGCGCGTCGGTCGCGCTAGGCGGCGATAACAAAGCGGCCGGGCAGATTGCCGTCAACGCGCAGCAGGATGTCGCCATCGGGCCGGGCGCGCTGGTGAGCGATGCCGGCATCGCCGTGTCGGCTGGCGGCAATCTCACCACGCAAGGCGCCAGCCTGACGGCGGGGCGGGATATCCGCTTAAGCGGCGGCACGCTGTCGGCAGACCAGGCCAGCCGGGGAAATGCGGGCGAGACGATTCAACTGCAGGCGGCCAGGCAGCTAAGCAATGCCGGGCAGTTTACCGCGGGCAAAACGCTCTCTGCCACCGCGCAGCAGCTCGATAACCGCGGTTCGCTTGCCGCAGCGGCCACGACGCTCGGCGCGGGCGCTTTAACCAACCACAGCGGCGCAACCCTTGCCGGCACCGGCAGCCTGGCGGTGCGCAGCGATTATCTGCTCAACCAGGGCGTGCTCTCCGCGCCTGCGCTGACCCTCGACAGCGCGCAAACTGACAACAGCGGGCTGCTGCAGGGCGCGGACGCGCTCAGCTTCAGCGGCCGTCAGCTTAATAACCTGGCGGGCGGCACCCTCAGCTCAAATAACGACTTCTCGCTCCTTTTCCAGTCTCTCGATAACGGCGGCCTGATCAGCAGCGGCGCGACGCTGACGCTGGGCGGACGCAGCCTGACCAACAGCGGTGAAATTAACGCCGCGAACCTGACGGCGCTCAATGAGACGATCGGTAACGGCCAGAGCGGGTCGCTGCTCGCGGAGCACCGCCTGCAGCTGAACAACAACGCGCTGGACAACAGCGGAAAGATCGCCGCCGAACAGCTGGCCATTAACAGCGGCGCGGTGAGCAATAGCGGGACGCTGCAGGCGAAGCAGACCCTGGAGACCCAGGGACAGCAGCTCGACAACCGCGGAACGGTGCTGAGCGACGGGCAGCTAACCCTCAATGCCGACACGCTCAGCAACGCAGGCGCGCTGCAGGGACAGCAGCTAACCGTCATCGCCAACAGCGGGCTGAACAGCGGCAAGGTGCTGAGCCTGGGGGATGCGTCGTTTACGCTAGGGCATCTCGATAATCGCGGCAGCCTGCTCAGCCAGCAGGCGCTGCGGCTCAGCAGCGGGGAAATCGACAACAGCGGGCTGATTCAGGGAACCCGAGCGCTCAGCCTGACGGGACAGCGCCTCAATAACCTGGCGCAAGGCACGGTCAGCTCTGAGAACAGCTTTGGGCTGAATCTGCCGGAGCTGAACAACCTGGGCCTGATCACCAGCGGCGGCACCCTGACGCTGGCCGGCGCCAGCCTGATTAACGGCGGCGAGATCAACGCGGCAGATATCCTTGCCAGCAACGACAGCGTCAGCAACCAGCAGGCGGCGCGGCTGCTGGCGGATAACACCCTTCAGCTTAACAACGCCAGGCTGACCAACGGCGGGGAGATCGCTGCCAGCCAGCTAAGTATCGACAGCGGCACCCTGGAGAACAGCGGCACTCTGCAGGGCAAGCAGGCGCTGCTCGCCGCAGGCCAGCAGCTCAGCAACAGCGGCACTCTGCTGAGCGGCGGGGAGCTGAAACTGAATGCCGGTCAGCTTGAAAACAGCGGCCTGATGCAGGGCGAGCGGCTGAACCTGACGGCCGCCGACTGGCAAAACCGCGGCAACGCGCTTAGCGTCGGCAACGCGCAGTTGAAGGCTGACAGCCTGAACAACAGCGGCAAGATCCTGGGACAGCAGGGCGTGCAGCTGCAGGCGGGCAAAACAGACAACAGCGGCTGGCTGCTGGCGCAGGTGCTGACGTTGCAGAGCGATCTGGTGAACAGCGGGCTGATGCAGGGCACGGACGCGCTGACGCTCCAGGGCAGCCAGCTCAGCAACCAGGCGGGCGGTCAGCTGCTCAGCGCCGGTACGCTGGCGGTGCAGGGCGATAATCTGGTTAACCAGGGCAGCCTGCAGGGCGATCGGCTCGATCTGCGGGTAAACCGCTGGCAGAACCCGGGCAGCGCGCGCGCTGCCTCGCAGCTCACTGCAGCGGTCAGCGGCCTGCTGGATAACGGCGGCGCGCTGCTGAGCGACAAGCGTATTGATCTGACAAGCGGCGAGACGCGCAACGCCGGTACGCTGGCGGCGGACCAGCTTAATGTTACGGCAGCGAGTCTCTCCAACGCAGGCCTGCTGCAGGGCAACAGCGCGCTAACCCTCAACAGCGCAACCATTACCAACGCGGTCGGCGGCCAGCTGATCAGCGGCTCCTCGCTGCTGCTCTCGCCGGTGACGCTGACCAACGCTGGACTGCTGCAGGTTTCTGGCGACGTCGACTTAAACGGACGCGACTTCAGCAACAGCGGACGGGTCACGGCGGACAACGTCACCACCCGTCTGACCGGCACGTTCAGCAACGGCGATGCCGGGGTGCTGCTGGCGCGTCAGCAGGCGACGCTACAGGCCGCGACGCTGGACAACGCCGGCACGCTGGCTGCGCAGCAGTTCGCCGCGTCAGGCGATACGCTGACTAACCGCGGTCTTGTGCAGGGCGATGCGGCGCTGTCGGCCGGTTTTGGTCAGCTCAACAACCTGAGCGCGGGCACGCTGCTGAGCGGCGGCGATCTCGGCCTGCAGGCTAACAGCGGCAGCAACGCTGGCGTGATGCAGGGCAGCGATCTGCACTATCAGTTCGGCGCGCTGACCAACAGCGGCACGATAAACGGCCTCGCGACGCTGACCGGCACCACCGCCGGGCTGCTCGACAACAGCGGCACGATGGTGACAAAAGGCAGCGCCAGCCTGACGGCAGGTCGTCTGGACAACCGCGGCAGGCTGATGGCGGATAGCCTGGCGCTGCGCGGCGATACGCTCAGCAACGGTGGGCTGTGGCAGGGCAGCACGCTGCTGGACGTACAGGCGACGGACGCCGTCACGCAGGCAGCGTCCGGTAAAGCCCTGAGCGGCGGCGATCTGCTGCTCACTGCGCGCAGCCTGAACAGCGACGGCACGCTGCAGGGCAACCGCGTGCAAATTGACGCTGATAGCTGGCAGCATCAGGGCTCGCTGCTGAGCAGCGGCAACCTCACGGCGTCGGTCAGCGGCGCGCTGCGCAACGGCGGCGCGGTGATGTCGCAGGGGACTTCGCTGATTACCGCGCAGGATGTCGAGAACAGCGGCTCGCTGCTGGCAGAAAAAGCGATGACGCTGCGGGGCGGCGTGCTCAACAACGGCGGCACCGTGCAGGGCGAGACGCTGACCATTACGCCCGCCAGCGTCACCAATCAGGGCAGCCTGATCGGTCTGCAGTCGCTGACGCTGGGCCCGGCCGCAGCGGTTCGCGGCCTGCGCCTGCTGGCGGTGCAGGCTCAGCCAGCGCGCCTCTTGATCAATAACCCCGGCGGGCAGCTGCTGACGCAGGGCACACTAAGCATTACCGGCGATAGCGTCACCAATAACGGGACGTGGCAGGGGCAGCAAATCCTGCTGAACGCCGCGAGCCTCGCCAACGGCGGCGCGATCCAGAGCGCCGACGCCATGCAGCTCAGCCTGCGCGACCGGCTCTCATCCTCGGCGGGCAGTAAAATCACCGCGAACGGCACCGCCGCGCTCAGTGCGCTCAGCCTTAGCAACCAGGGAGAGTGGATAGCGAAAAACCTGACGCTGAACGGCACCACGTTAGACAACAGCGGTGAAGTCTCTGGCGTAAACGGACTGACGGTGATACTCGGCAATACGCTGACGCAGCAGCAGAACGGCTCGCTGCTGAGCGGCGGCCAACTGGAGTTGCAGGCCGCCGCCGTCACCAACGCCGGACGGGTGCAGGGCGCGGATCTGATCATGACCACCGGCGCCGTCGCCAACAGCGGGCGCCTGCAGGGCGACAACAACCTGCTGCTCACCGCCAGCGGCCGCGTGACCAATGAGGGCAGCGGCACGCTGCTCAGCCAGAGCGGACTGACGCTCACCACGCCGGAGCTCTATAACTACGGCCTGATTCAGGGCGCCAACAGCCGCCTCACCGCAAACAATTCGGCAACCAATACCGGCAGAGTGCTGTCGGCCGGCGAGCTGACGCTGAACGCGCCGCAGCTGACCAACAGCGGCTGGCTGCAGGCGACGCAGCTGACGCTGAATGCGGCAAACGCCAGCAACAGCGGCACGCTGCTGGCCGACGGGCAGGGCACGCTGACCGGCGCGCAGCTGCAAAATCAGGGCACCGCGCAGGGCGGCAGCCTCACGGTGAACTACGCGCAGCTCACCAACAGTGGCACGCTGCTGGGCGTCAGTCAGCTTAACGTGAAGGCGTCGCAGGTGACGCAGCAGGCGACCGGCAGGCTCTTCAGCGGCGGCAACCTGCTGCTGGAGAGCGGCGGCTTCGATCAGCTGGGTCAGGTGGTGGCGCTCGGCGACGCCGCCCTGAACCTGATTAACGGCTTTACCGCCCGCAACACGCTGGCGGCGGGCAATCGTCTCAGCATCAGCAGCAACGGCGCGATCGATAATCAGGGCACCCTGCAGGGCCAGGCGCTGACGCTGAGCGCGGGCGGCGATGTGACCAACAACGGGCAGATCACCACCGGGAGCGGCGACAGCAGCCTGAGCGGCAACCGTATCGCCCTGAACGGCAGCGGCACGTTACAGGGCGGCGGCAACGTCAGCCTGAACAGCCGCAGCGACATCGCTGTCGAGGGTTTTACCGGTACGCTGGGCAGTCTGACTCTTAGCTCGCCAGGCAGCATCGTCAACGCTGCGCTGCTCTATGCCGGGCAAAACCTGGCGCTCTACGCGAACAGCATCCGCAACCAGCGCGGGGATATGCTGGCGGGCAACAGCCTGTGGATGCAGGGCGATGCGGCGGGGAATGCTAACGGCGAGGTGATCAATACGTCGGGCACTATTGAGTCGCAGAATGGCGATATCACTATCAGGACCGGGCATCTGCTGAATACGCGGGATGGGCTAAGTACCCATGATGAGGTCACTCAGTTAGCTACGCCGTCATGGGCAAAGGGTACCAATGTCAGGATCCCGTTTACGTGGTTTAAGTCCAGCGATTACAGCCAATACGTTAGTGGCAGCCAACATCATCATGGACATGGTGATGACTGGGATACCTATACATACAGCTACAGACCCAACGCAGATGTTCAGGTGCAAAAGGTGGCGTATCAGTCGATTGCCGTGACCGCCACTGCCAACGGAGGAGCAGGACGTATTGCGGCGGGCAGGGATTTGAATGTACAGGCCGCGCAGCTGGACAATTCCGCGTCCACTCTGCTTGCCCGTAACAATATGGCGCTGTCGGGCGATCAGCTGAATAACCAGAGCTGGACGGATGGCACGACAACGGTTTACCAGATCTACCGTTATAACGGCGGCGCGTCCTCAAGCTCATTTGGCTACACGCTTGATGGCAGCCCGGTATATGAAACGACCGGCAGTGGCAACGTCTACCGCAGCGTCATTCAGGCGGGGAATACCATTGATGCTGACTTCAGTCAGAACATCAGCAACACCTCCACCGATCCGCATGTTAGCGGAAGCGTAAACACGCTTAACGCACCGGTATTAAATACGCTGCCTCAGCAGACGATAGGTGGAACGGCTCAGAAGCAATCACCTGTAACAGCAGACAACGTCGCGGTGAACTCCCCTGCGTGGAAAGACCAGGTCCAGAACGCACTTCTACAGATCAACGGGACTGGTGCGCTGGCAGCGGAAAGCAATGATACTAAAGCCCTTGCTGACAGGTCCATCAGCCAGAAAGGCCGCGTCGGTTTTGGTGTGTCAAATGCCCTGAAAGATGCCGGGTCTGATGCCAAAGGAACCACGCTGAAAAACTTTCAGGGTAGAGCGGTTGATATTAGCGCGTATCCGATCCCCGTCAGTGACAACGGCTATTTTGTTGTTTCCGCCAACGCCTCAAGTCCTTATCTCATCACGGTCAACCCGAAGCTGGACGGGATGGGGCAGCTGGACACTCGTCTGTTTAGCGATCTCAATACGCTGCTGGGCAAACAGCCGGGCAGCGCGCCAAAGGAAAATCGCCAGCAATATACGGATGCGAATGCTTTCCTTGGCTCTTCATACCTGCTCGACCGCCTCAATCTGAAACCTGAGCGAGACTATCGATTCCTCGGCGATGCGGCTTTTGATACCCGTTACGTCAGCAATGTGGTGCTAAACCAGACCGGCAGCCAGTATCTGAATGGCATCGGGTCGGACCTGGAACAGATGCAGTATTTGATGGATAACGCCGCGGCAGCTAAAGAGTCGCTGGGGCTTCAGTTTGGCGTCTCACTTTCCGCCGATCAGATCGCCTCTCTCGACCATAGCATTCTGTGGTGGGAGTCGACGACCATTAACGGCGAAACCGTCATGGTGCCTAAACTTTACCTTTCAGCCAAAGATACAGCCGTTAATAACGGTAGCGTGATTGCAGCTAAAAATGTCAACGTGACCGCCGGCTCATTAACTAACAGCGGCAGTACGCTGCTGGCATCAGACAGCCTGTCTCTCGATAGCCAAAACAGTATCAGTAACCTGAATGACGGGCTTGTAAAAGCGGGTAACAGCCTGAATCTCAGCGCAATGGGTGATATCAATAATGTCAGCAGCGTCCTTCAGGGCAAAACCGTCGCACTGGAAACGCTGAATGGCAGCATCAACAACATCACGTTATCTAATCCGCTTGGGATAGTCAGTAATAGCCTGAAAAACGTTCAGACTGGCAGCATTGCCGCCATCACTGCAGACCAATCCTTAACACTCAATGCGGGTAAAGATATTACGCTTGAAGGAGCATCCCTCTCCTCAGGCAGCAATCTGTTAATGCGCGCATGGGGCGACATTGCCCTGAATGCCAATCAGCTAGCCACAACATCCGGCAGGGGTTATAAGCCCGTTCAGAACGACAAAGTGTCCTATCAGGGAAGCCGGGTCAGTGCTGGCGGTAACCTTCTTATTGAGGCCGGACACGATGTGACGATAACGGCCAGTGATGTGACTGCCAAAGGCAATGCCACCCTCAGCGCGGCAAACAATCTGCAGCTTAACGCCGCGCAAACCAGTGAGAGCAGCAAGCAGAGCAAGGGGAATAAGGAAACGCACAGCTCTGGTTCCGACCGCGCGACAATTTCTTCGGGTGGGAATCTGGTGCTGGCTGCAGGTCAGGATCTCACCAGCCAGGCAGCAGCAATTGTTGCAGACGGCGATGTCGGGCTGCAGGCCGGACGCGATATCAACCTGAATGCGGAAGAGAGCCGAACCGGCAACAGCGAACGCGGCAGTAAGAAAACCGTTATTAATGAAACGGTACGTCAGCAGGGCACCGAGATCGTCAGCGGCGGCAGCGCTACGCTGATGGCTGGGCACGATATTACCAGCCAGGCAAGCACCCTCACCGCGAACAACGATCTGGCGCTGCAGGCCGGACACGACGTGAACATCACGACCGCCACGGAGAGCGACTACGCCTACAAAGAAGAGACGAAAACTAAAAAAGGCCTGTTCAGCAAAAAGACCACCCACACCATCAGCGAAGAGAGCGACACCGCTGAAAAAGCCTCGCAGCTGAGCGGCGATCGCGTTTCAATCATCGCGGGCAATGACCTGACGGTGAAAGGATCCTCGGTGATTGGCGAAGGCGATGTGGGCCTGAAAGCCGGGAACGATCTCACCATCGCGGCGGCTACCGATACTCAGACCAGCTATCGCCTGAGCGAAACCAAAAAGAGCGGTATGTTCAGCGGCGGCGGCCTTGGCGTGACCTTTGGCAGCGCCTCCTCGAAACAGCAGCTGAAGCAGGACGGCACCACCCAGAGCCAGAGCGCCAGCACCATCGGCAGCACCGGCGGCAACGTGACGCTGGTTGCCGGTCAGGATGCGCGCGTGGCGGGTTCCGACGTGATCGCGAAGCAGGATATCAGCCTGGTTGGCGGATCGGTTACTATCGATCCGGGCAACGACACGCTGACGCGACGTCAGAGCTATGAGCAGAAGCAGAGCGGCCTGACGCTGCAGCTCACCAGCCCGATCACCGACGCGCTGCTGAGCCTGGGCTCGCAGGCGAAAGAGGCCAGCCAGGCGGGGGACGATCGCCTGAAGGCGCTTAACGCCGTGAAGATGCTGGAAAGCGGCTGGGCGATGGCAGGCGCGGCCAAAGATTCTGCGTTGGCGCTGGCAAATGGCAAAATCGACGATGTCGGCATTAAAATCGCGCTTAACATCGGGTCCAGCAAGAGCAAATCTTCATCGGAATACAGCAGCAATACCGTCAGCGGCAGTTCGCTCAGCGGGGGCGGTAGCGTCGCCGTCGTTGCCACCGGCGCGAACGGCGCCAGCGGCGATCTGACGCTGGCAGGCAGCGGTATCACTGGCAAAGACGTGACGCTGGCCGCCGCGCACGATCTGAACCTGGTCGCCGCCAGCAACCATACCGAACAGCAGAGCAGCAACAAATCGTCCGGCTGGAGCGCCGGGGTGCATGCCGCTATCGGCAAAGAAACCGGCTTCGGCGTACAGGCCAACGGCTATATGGCCAGCGGCGGTGAGAACGGCGACAGCACGACCAACGTCAACAGCCGCGTTAACGCGAAGGATAACCTGACGCTCAGCAGCGGCAACGACATGCTGCTCTCCGGCGCGCAGGCGCTGGGCGACAGCATCAGCGTCAACGCAGGCAATAACCTCACGCTCACCAGCCTGCAGGACACCGATAACTATCAGAGCAAACAGCAAAGCGCCAGCGGCGGCTTCAGCTTCACCTGGGGCACGGGCGGTTCGGCCGGGTTAAGCCTCAGCAAAAGCAAGATAAACAGCGAGTACGCCAGCGTCGGCGACCAGAGCGGGCTGTTTGCGGGTGATGGCGGCTATGACATCTTTGTCGGCAACCATACGCAGCTTAACGGCGCGGTCATCGCCTCTACTGCGGATGCGGCGAATAACCGCCTGTCTACCGGCACGTTGGGCTGGGACAGCATTGATAATCACGCCTCCTACAGCGCCAGCAGCGCCTCCTTCGGCATCAGCGGCGGATATAAAAGCGATAATGCGCCGGGCCAGCAGTTTGCGGGCGGCGCGCTGCCGACCTTTGTGAACATGAGCGGCAGCGCTTCCGGCACCACGCGCTCGGCGGTGGCGGACGGTACGGTCACGGTGCGCGACGCTCAGCATCAGACGCAGGACGTGACGGGCCTCAGCCGCGACACGGAAAACGCCAACGGCCACATCGACAAGATTTTCGACAAGGAGAAAGTCAACAACCAGATGGCGTTTGCGCAGGGCGTCCAGCAGCTGGCAGGAAACGTGGTCGGCGATGTAAAAGCGTGGAAGCTGGATGCGGCCGCGAAAGAGACCTCAGAGCGCCTGCTTAAAGAGCATCCTGACTATGCCAGCCTCACGCAGACTCAGCTCAGCGCAATCGTGCAGAGCGACCCGGGCTACAAAGCGGCGGCGGCGCAGTGGGGCACAGGCGGCACCTATTCGATGGCGATGACCGCGGTGGCGGGCGCGCTGGGCGGGCTGAGCGCCAGCAATCTGGGCGCCGCAGCGGGCGGCGCGATGGCGCCGTACCTCGCTAACGCCATCAAGAAAGCCACGACAAGCTATGACGCCCGGGGTAACGCGCACACCGACGTGCTGGCAAACACCATGGCGCACGCGGTCGCGGGCGCGGTGCTGGCGCAGATAGCGGGCGGCAGCGCGGCGGCAGGCGCAGCGGGAGCGGCAGGCGGAGAGCTGGCGGCGAAAGCTATCGTGAAGGTGATGTATCCCGACACGGACATCCGCGACCTGACGGAGAGCCAGAAGCAGACGGTCAGCGCGCTGAGCCAGATGGCGGCAGGACTGGCGGGCGGGATAGCCTCGGACTCGGCGCTGGGAGGCGGGACCGGGGCGGGGGCAAGTAAAGACGCGGTAGAAAATAATCTCTTCGGCGGTACAGAAGATGGTCAGGTAAATTTTGCTCAGGAACATGGCAAAAATATCATGTCATGCAGTACGGACCCTGCTTCGGCTTCATGTCAGAAAGGCCTGGCTATGCAAAATGCGCTGATGGTTGCATTGCCAGCAGGTCTTGGCGGTGGTCTATTGGCAGCGGCAACACCAGAAATAGCGACAGCGGCCAGAGTTGCACTCCAGACTTGCAAAGGCGCCTTTGCCATCTGCCTCAACAATATTGGTATTCAGGTTTCTGAGACAGTTGTTCCGGGCGGAGTTGGAGCTGGTGGAGCAATAGGTATTGGCAAAACAGTTGCAGAGGCGACGACGGCGAAAGCTGAAGCTGTAGCGGCTAATGCCGCGCATAATGCTGCCTATTATGCTGGCCTTAAAATGGATCTGAAAACTACCCAAGCAGCTAATGAAATTGTTGATAGCTTGCGTAACACTGGGAGGTTACCATCAAATTATGTAATTAAACAAACTGCAGAGGATAATGGATGGTCTGCTGGGAAAGCTTTAAATAATTATGTGCCTGGAGGGCAGATAGGTGGTGATGTGTTTAATAATACAACTGGTGTTTTACCCTCTTCGGTAGGAAGGACTTGGTATGAAGCTGATATTGGAATAAATAATGTGATGTCAAGAGCAAAACAAGGTGGCACACGGTTGTTGTATTCTGATGATGGCCTTTTATATATAACAACAGACCACTATGAAACAGTAACATCAATAGGCAAGTGGAAGTGACAAAGAGGAAATATATGTATCAAAGTATCATAATAGATGGCGATACCATGAATTCAGAGAAAGATTTTCATCATAATTTAGCTGAGATGTTAGATTTTGGACCGTACTATGGTAATAATACTGACGCTCTATGGGATATGCTAAGTTCGGGTATGGCTTGTGGTTTTTTTATATGCTGGAAGAACTCATCCACTTCCAAAGAAAGGTTGGGTGAAAAATTTGATATTATTATTGATCTTTTTAATAAAGCAAAAAAAAGATATCAAGGCAAAGGAGAGGATATGCAATTTGACTTCCTACTTGATTAACCCCTGATAGAAAACCTATTCTGGCGCAGTCTAAACCGATAAAAATAGTAAGGAATATATAAATTTTTGGCAACGGAATTTATCACTTAGGAAAAATCTTGAAGATTGGTTAGAACCAGCTTTGATAAAAGAGCTTGAGATTACATCTAATCAAATGAAGAACCAATTGCCTTTGAGATATTATGTGTTCATATAATTGAGTATAAAGTTGCAATAAATCCAGAATAATATGAAAGGATATATACGGGATATGACAATTTTTAGAGAAATTTTACTTATCAATAAAATTGATTATAAAAAAAAGAACCACTCATCTTTAGATGAGTGGTTTAGCGGAGTTTTGGATATTTCTCTTGATAAATTAGATGTTGGCGATGTCGCCCGAGCAATAAGGCAAGATGTATTTTTGGCAGAGGTTTTATCAAGAGCTGAAGTTATTCTAAGGCAGGATCCGTTGGCTGGAGAAGACTATGATGGGCAATTGATATCCTCTATAGCTTCTTTAGATAGTAATGAGGCAAGATCCGTATTGCCTGCTCTTCGGCGTATTAGTTATTTTTTAAATCAGTTGGATAAATCTACCTTTGATAATAAGCTCATTGAGGATATAGAAAAAATAGACAAACTATTTCATACTTGAAAATGAACCTCAACCATTTTGATTGCTTTTTTACTTTATAACCAACCACTTACCCCTATACATCATCTGCTACTTTACCGTATCCAAATATGTCAGGGCTGTTCCTCAACGAGTCATTGTCGAACAAAATGGCGAGACTTATTATACAAATGAACATTATAAGACGTTCATAAAAATCAGGTAATAATGAGATGCCTGTATTTGAATTCGCAAATAAAGCAGTGTGTTATAATAGTGGCGTGTGTTTGTAGCCAGTGTGGGCACAAACATCGCTGATACTGATGAATTACTAATATCTTTTTATTACCTACTTTGGTTTCTTAGGTAATTTGGTCTCAACTGGAACTCTCTATGGTTGTTTGCGTAATCTAGAGTTAATTGGTGAGAATAAAGTAATGATCGTGCATGAGTCATTGCCGAGCACTCCAGATGCTGATCTGTGTGTATATTTAGAGGTATTAAAAGGTTAAGCCCTTGATTGGATCAATGATGAAAGGCATCAACTAGAGATTGTTTTTCATGAAAAAGATAAAGAAACAATCGACAGGTTTTTTTATCATCTTGCCAGTACTATTGACTGAATGAGCGATGCCGGCTTATGCCGGAATCGCTGCTTTTGAGGCGCCTGTATGTGAACTATCGGCTTTATAACCTAGACCTCGTGTGCATCAGCCTGCAAGAGACGCACCGCCATCCCACATTCCCTACCGCAACGCATACCACTCTTTATGCTTCAGCGGATTCATCGCCGCGCCAATAATATCGGAAACCACGTTCACCAGAATCACCAGACCGCCAACCACCATCACGCCTGCGGAAATCGCCGCATAATCCTGCTGACGAATCGCATTAATTAGCCACCGGCCCAGCCCAGGCCAGTTGAACACCATCTCGGTGATCATAGCCAGCGTCAGCATGGTGGAAAACTGCAGGCCCAGACGCGGGATCACCGGCGGCAGCGCATTATGCAGCACGTGGCGGCGGATCACGGTAAAACGCGACAGCCCGCGCGTGGCGGCCGCCTTCACGTAGTTCTTATCCATCACCTCGCTGGTGCTGGCGCGCAGCAGGCGGATCACTTCGGTAGCAGGGGCGACCGCCAGCACAATCACCGGCAGGATCATATGCGTCAGCACGCTGACCAGCATCTCATGACGCCACGGCGACGGGCTCAGCCAGGCGTCAACCAGCGCAAGACCGGTAATATTTTGCACTGGATAGAGCAGATCAAACCGGCCGGACACCGGCAGCCAGCCGAGCGTCAGAGAGAAGAACAGCGTAAACAGCAGCGCCAGCCAGAATACCGGCATCGAAAAGCCGAGCAGCGCCAGCGCGCTAATCACTTTATCCTGCCACTTATTACGCGTCACGCCGGCGCAGATGCCGAGCGGAATCCCGGTCAGCAGCGCCAGCACGAACGCCAGCACGCACAGCTCCAGCGTGGCGGGGAACACTTCGCGCAGCTGCAGCCCAATCTCCTGGCCGTTGGTGCTGGAGACGCCGAAATCAAACTGCAGCATGCCGCTGAACCAGAACCACCACGCATCGAACAGCGACGCGCCTTCCAGCGGCGCGTTGGGCGTGAAGTAGCTCAGGCTAAAGCCCACCAGCGACAGCAGAAACAGGGTAATCACCAGCAATAACAGGCGACGCAACATATAGATGATCACTTACTGCTCCTCACGCTCATCACGGTAGACGCCGGCAAAAGAGGCGTTGCCGAACGGACTTAACACCAGGCCTTTAATATCGTGGCGGTAGGCCTGCAACCGCAGCGAAGAGGCGAGCGGCAGCACCGGCAGATCGCGCGCCAGCATCTGTTGCGCCAGGTGGTAGTTCTCAATGCGGCCCGCCAGCTGCTGCGACAGCAGCGCCTTCTGCAGCGCTTCATCGAAGCCGGGCGAGCACCAGTGCGCATAGTTGGTCTGCGAGCGAATCGCCGCGCAGCTCAGCAGCGGGCGGAAAAAACTGTCGGGATCGTTACTGTCGGTCGCCCAGCCGGTGAGGGTGAGGTCGTGGTTCATCGCCATCAGCTGCGCTTCCTGAAAGCGGCCCTCTACCGGCGCGATGCTCACCTTGACGCCAACCTGCGCCAGATCGGCCTGCAGCAGCTCCGCCGTTTTCAGCGGGCTGGGGTTCCAGGCCTGCGAGGCGGAGGGCACCACCAGACGCAAATGGAGATCGGTAATGCCCAGCGCCTCCAGCATCGCGCGCGCTTTTTTCGGGTCATACTCTGTGACGCGCGCTTCGCTATCGTAAGCCCAGGAGGCGCGCGGCAGTACTGAGGCAGCGGTTTCCGCCGTACCGTAGTAGATCGACTCCATCAGGCGTTCGTTATTGATCGCCAGCGCCAGCGCGTGGCGCACTTCCGGACGGTCCAGCGGCGCTTTGCGGGTGTTGAACGCCAGATAGGCGATGTTCATGCCGGGGCGCAGCGTCATGCGCAGGCGAGGATCGTCGCGCAGGATAGAGATCTGACTGGCGGCGGGATAGGCGAGCACGTCGCACTCTCCCGTCAGCAGCTTAGAGAGGCGGCCCGTTCCGCCTGCGCCCATATCGATCACCGCCTGCTGCAGGCGCGGCACGCCTTTCCAGTAGGCGGGATTACGCGCCAGCCGAATATACTGTCCGGCGCGATATTCGCTGAGCTGGTAAGGACCCGTACCCACCGGCTGGCGATCGAGCTCTTCCTGGCGGCCGCTGCGGGTCAGCTGGTCGGCATATTCCGCCGACAGCACCGGCGCGTAGTGGGTCGCCAGATGCCAGAGAAACGAGGCGTCCGGGCTGTTGAGCCGGATTTCAACCGTATTACCATCGAGCTTTTTAACGCTCTGCACCGAGTCGGCGAACTGCAGGCTGTCAAAGTAGGGGTAATTGCCGCCGTTAACGTTGTGCCACGGATGGTGGCGATCGAACATGCGGGCAAAACTAAATACCACGTCGTCGGCGTTCATTGCGCGCGTCGGTGTAAACCAGGACGTGCGCTGAAAAGAAACCTTGCCGCGCAGGTGGAAGCGGTAGGTCGCGCCGTTATCGCGTACTTCCCAGGAAGAGGCCAGATCGGGCACCAGACGATAGGTGTAGGGATCGACATCCAGCAAACGATCGTAAAGCTGCGCGGCGAGGGTATCGACGGCAAGGCCGCTGCTCGCCATCTGCGGATTGAAGGTATTCAGCGTGCCGTTGACGCAGTAGACGAAGCCGCTGTGGCGAATATCGCGGCTCTCTGCCGACCAGGCAGACGCGCTGAATACGCTGAGGATAAGCATCAGCGACGGGATTAGTTTTGACATAGAACTCAACGGTGTTCGGGCAATAGGCTGAGTGTATCGCAAAGGCGGCGATGTCCCAAAATATGGTGACGCGGCTGGGGGGATTTTCGCCAGAGAGCAGAAAATAGACACACCCTTGCTGTGGTAATGAGAAAAATTCTCAATTAGGCCTTTACAACTGAGAACAAGAATGATTATTATTTACTTGCGCTTCAGCGGTGGCTCTACCGGTGAAGAGCACGACATTGCTCACATTGCTTCCAGTATTGTTGCCCGCGCAAGCGGGCTTTTTTTTGCCGTCATCTTTTGCGCTGCTGCTGCGTTGGCTGCGCTCGGCTCCCCTGGTCACATACTGGTGTATGCTGCTCCAGCCATGCCAAATTCACGCCTCGTCGCGCGCCTGTACCCCGTGCTTCTTCATCATCGCCCGCAGCTGATGGTAGGTCACACCCAGCAGCTCCGCGGCGCGGCGCTGGTTATATTTCGCCTGCTGCAGGCTGGCTTCCACCAGCGCGCGCTCCTGCTGGTTTTGCCACAGCCGCAAATCAAGCGGCAAAGCGGGCAGGGCGTCAGAGGAGGCGTCCTGCGCAGCGGGGATCGGCTGCGCGCGCGGCGCAAAGGGATTGATAATAATCCGGTCCAGCGGCTCGTCGCTGCTGTGATGACGGTACACCGACCGCTCCACCACGTTTTTTAGCTCGCGCACGTTGCCTGGCCACTGATACGCCAGCAGCGTTTCCTGCGCCTCGGGCGTAAAGCCGGGAAACAGCGGCAGCCCCAGCTCGCGGCACATCTGAATAGCAAAATGCTCCGCCATCACCAGAATGTCACTGCGCCGCTCGCGCAAGGGCGGCAGCTGCACCACGTCAAAGGCGAGACGGTCGAGCAGGTCGGCACGGAATTTCCCCGCCGCCGCCAGCGCGGGTAGATCCTCGTTGGTAGCGCACACCAGCCGCACGTTAACCTGCAACGCGTGATTGCCGCCGACGCGCTCCAGCTGGCCATACTCGATGACGCGCAGCAGCTTCTCCTGCACCAGCATCGGCGCCGTCGCCAGCTCGTCGAGAAACAGCGTGCCGCCATCCGCCCGCTCGAAGCGGCCCAGATGACGCTTCTGCGCACCGGTAAAGGCACCCGCCTCATGACCGAACAGCTCAGAGTCGAGCAGATTTTCGTTCAGCGCGGCGCAGTTAAGCGAAATAAAGGGGCCCTGCCAGCGGTCGGAGAGGTAGTGCAGGCGACTGGCGATCAGCTCTTTGCCAGTGCCGCGCTCGCCGACCACCAGCACCGGCTTCTCCAGCGGCGCCAGCATGGAAACCTGCTCGAGGACTTCAAGAAAGTTATTGGATTCGCCTAACAGATTATCGTTGCTGTCTGCCATGATGAAATTCACCACCTCTTAATCAATTTCACTACCTTACGCGACCTGCGCAACACTGTAAAATATAAATAGCTATAAAAATCAGTAAAATAAAAACTGGCACGCCTTTTGAATATAACAATCAGCGCATGGCGCACCAACATAATCAAAGAGGAACATCATTATGGGTATTTTTTCTCGTTTCGCCGACATCGTTAACGCCAACATCAATTCGCTGCTGGAGCGTGCGGAAGATCCGCAGAAACTGGTACGCCTGATGATTCAGGAAATGGAAGACACGCTGATTGAAGTACGTTCTACCTCGGCGCGCGCGCTGGCGGAGAAAAAACAGCTGAACCGCCGCATCGAACAGGCGGAAATCCAGCAGGCAGAATGGCAGGAAAAAGCGGAGCTGGCGCTGCGCAAAGAAAAAGATGACCTGGCGCGTGCGGCGCTGATTGAAAAACAGAAGCTCACTGACCTGATCGCCTCGCTGCAGCAGGAAGTGGTTCACGTTGAAGAGACGCTGGAGCGCATGAAGGGCGAAATCGGCGAGCTGGAGAAAAAGCTGAGCGAAACCCGCGCTCGTCAGCAGGCGCTGACCCTGCGTCATCAGGCGGCTTCTACCTCGCGCGACGCGCGTCGTCAGCTCGACAGCGGCAAGCTGGATGAAGCCATGGCGCGCTTTGAATCTTTTGAGCGCCGCATCGACCATATGGAAGCAGAAGCGGAAAGCCAGCGTTTCGGCAAGTCGAAGTCGCTGGACGCGCAGTTCGCCGATCTGCAGGCCGATGACGAAATCAGCCAGCAGCTGGAAGCGCTGAAAGCCAAACTGAACCGTAGCGAATAACACTATTTGATCTGCGAGAGTGATTAAGGAGAGTCAATGAGCGCACTTTTTCTCGCTATACCGCTGACCATTTTCGTGCTGTTTGTCGCGCCGATCTGGTTATGGCTGCACTACAGCAATCGCCGCAGCGGCAACGAACTGTCGGCAGGCGATCTTCAGCGCCTGCAGCAGCTGACGCAGGATGCGGAACGTATGCGCGACCGCATCCATGCGCTGGAGTCTATTCTGGACGCCGAGCATCCTAACTGGAGGCAGCCATGATCAAACGTAAGCTGTGGCGCAAGCCTGACGAAGGGAAGCTGATGGGCGTCTGCGCCGGCGTGGCGGAGTATCTGGATATTCCGGTGCGGCTACTGCGCGTTATCGTGGTGCTGTCGCTGTTCTTCGGCCTGTTCGCGATTACCATCTGCGCCTACTTCATTCTGGGGTTCGTGCTTGACGTAAAACCGGCGGATGCCGAAGAGGGCGCAGCGAAGCCCAACGCCGGCGAACTGCTCGACCGGCTGGAAAGCGCGCTGCGGCGCGATGAGTACAGCGTGCGCGAGATCGAACGCTACGTCACTTCTGAAACCTTCAGCGTGCGTAGCCGCTTCCGCCAGCTCTGACTTTCCCTGAGCGGGGCCGCTTCGGCCCCGTGATAACCGTCAACCGGAGGTATACTTTGTTATATTCACGCACGTCCTCTTTTCGCCGCCGCGCGACCCCCGCGTTGAAGTCGGTCGGGAAATTCATCATTATCAATGCCGTGAGCTATGGACCGGCCGGACTGACCGGCTGGGCGGTAAAATCGGTTGCGCGTCGTCCGCTGCGCATGCTGCTTTCCCTGGCGCTGGAGCCGTTGCTGCAGCGCGTCATGAAGCGGGCGGCGGCGCGCTTCATCAGGGAAAAAGATGATAAACAAGTCTGAACTACTGTCACTCCTCAACCGCGGCGCGGATCGTCATCTGCGCCTGGCGGTAACCGGCCTGAGCCGCAGCGGTAAAACCGCCTTTATCACCTCATTAGTCAACCAGCTGCTTAACGTGCACAGCGGCGCGCGGCTGCCGCTCTTTTCGGTGGTGCGCGACGAACGCCTGCTGGGCGTCAAGCGCATCCCGCAGCGCGATATGGGCACGGCGCGCTTCACCTACGACGAAGGGCTGGCGCAGCTCTACGGCACGCCGCCCGCCTGGCCGACCCCGACGCGCGGCGTCAGCGAAATGCGGCTGGCGCTGCGCTACCGCTCGCAGGATTCGCTGCTGCGTCACTTCAAAGAGAGCGCGACGCTCTATCTGGAGATCGTTGACTATCCCGGCGAATGGCTGCTCGATCTGCCGATGCTGGCGCAGGACTATTTCGACTGGTCGCGGCAGATGGTCGGGCTGCTGCAGGGCGATCGCGCCCAGTGGGCGCAGCCCTGGCGCGAACTCTGCGCGTCGCTCGATCCCTTTGCGCCCGCCGACGAAAACCGGCTGGCCGCCATTGCTGCCGCCTGGACCGACTATCTGCACCGCTGCAAAACCGAAGGGCTGCACTTTATCCAGCCGGGGCGCTTTGTGCTGCCGGGCGAGATGGCGGGCGCGCCCGCGCTGCAATTCTTTCCCTGGCCGCTGACGGACGAGGCGGAACGCGGCAAGCTGGCGCAGGCTGACAAAGGCAGCAACTTCGCCATGCTGCAGCAGCGCTTTCGCTACTACTGTCAGCATGTGGTGAAAGACTTTTACCGCAACCACTTTCTGCGCTTCGACCGCCAGATCGTGCTGGTGGACTGCCTGCAGCCGCTGAACAGCGGCCCGCAGGCGTTTAACGATATGCGGCTGGCGCTGACGCAGCTGATGCAGAGTTTCCACTACGGGCAGCGCACCCTGTTCCGCCGGCTCTTTTCGCCGGTGATCGACAAGCTGCTGTTCGCCGCCACTAAAGCGGACCATATCACCGCCGATCAGCACGGCAATATGGTGTCACTGCTGCAGCAGCTGGTGCAGGACGCATGGCAAAACGCCGCCTTTGAGGGCATCAGCATGGACTGCGTCGGCCTGGCGTCAGTGCAGGCCACCCAGAGCGGACTGGTGGATCACCGCGGCGAAAAGATCCCGGCGCTGCGCGGTGAGCGGCTGGCGGACGGCGAGGCGCTGACTTTCTATCCAGGCGAAGTGCCGCCGCGCCTGCCGGGCCACGCCTTCTGGCAGCAGCAGGGATTTCAGTTTGAACAGTTCCGGCCGCAGCCGCTCGATATCGATCGACCGCTGCCCCATATCCGCATGGACGCCGCGCTGGAATTTTTATTAGGAGACAAGCTGCGATGAACGATGAACAACTCAAGCCGCGTATCGATTTTGCCCGTCCGCTGGATGCCCCGCGCGAGCCCGTGCTGCGTCCGGCGCAGGCGTTCGACGGCGAGGCGCGGCAGGCGTTTCTCGCCGTCGACGAGCAGGCCGACGAGGTGGTGGAAGAGGGCGCGGGCGAGCGGGCGGTAGAGCAGGCGCTGCGGCCGAAGCGCAGTCTGTGGCGCCGGCTGGTTGGTGCGGGCGCGGCGCTGTTCGCCGCCAGCGTCGCGGCGCAGAGCGTGCAGTGGATGCACGACGCCTGGCTGACGCGCGACTGGTTTGCGCTCGGCAGCGGCGCGGCGGGCGCCTTAATTGTGATTGCCGGCGTCGGCGCGCTGACCAGCGAGTGGCGCCGCCTCTATAAGCTGCGCGCCCGCGCCGAAACGCGCGACGTCGGACGCGAACTGCTGCACAGCCACAGCGTCGGCAAAGGGCGCGCCTTCTGCGAAAAACTGGCGCAGCAGGCGGGTCTCGATCAGGCGCATCCGGCGCTGCAGCGCTGGCACGCCTCGCTGCATGAAACCCAGAACGACCGGGAAACCGTCACGCTCTACGCGCAGCTGGTGCAGCCGGTGCAGGATCGCCAGGCGCGACGCGAAATCGGCCGCCACGCTGCGGAGTCGACGCTGATGATCGCCGTCAGCCCGCTGGCGCTGGTGGATATGGCGTTTATCGCCTGGCGCAACCTGCGGCTGGTGAACCGCATCGCCGCCATCTACGGCATTGAGCTGGGCTATTTCAGCCGGCTGCGGCTGTTCCGGCTGGTGCTGCTGAATATGGCGTTCGCCGGCGCGTCGGAGCTGGTGCGCGAAGTCGGCATGGACTGGATGTCGCAGGATATCGCCGCCCGGCTCTCCGCGCGCGCCGCGCAGGGCATCGGCGCCGGTCTGCTCACCGCGCGGCTCGGCATCAAGGCGATGGAGCTGTGCCGCCCGCTGCCCTGGCTGGAAGAGGATAAGCCGCGGCTGGGCGATTTCCGCCGCGATCTTATCAGCCAGCTTAAAGAGACGCTGCCGAAAAGCGGCGCGAAGCGCGAAGGCTAAGCGCTTTCCCTTGCGGTGCGTCCCGCGCGCACCGCAGGCTGAACACAACTGTCAACTTTTGCTTCCACGCCTCTTCAGACCTGCCGCAAGTTAGCGTATTATCTCCGGATTCTTCACCTGACTAAGGCCATCGCAATGCGTCTTGAAGTCTTCTGCCAGGACCGCATCGGTCTGGCGCGCGAGCTGCTCGATCTGTTAGTCGCCCGTAACATCGATTTACGCGGCATTGAAATCGCGGCGCTCGGCCGTATTTACCTTAACTTTTCTGCGCTTGAATTCGATCAGTTCAGCAGCCTGATGGCGGAGATTCGCCGCACGCCCGGCGTGACCGACGTGCGCACCGTCGCCTATATGCCGTCTGAACGCGAGCACCGCGCCCTGAGCGCGCTGCTGGTCGCCATGCCGGAGCCGGTTTTTTCCATCGATCTCAAAAGCAAGGTCGAGCTGGCCAACCCGGCGGCGCAAAACCTGTTCGATCTCGACGAGCAAAAAATTCGCAACCACAGCGCGGGCAACCTGATTAGCGGCTTCAACTTCCAGCGCTGGCTGGAGAGCGACCGCGTCGAGGCGCAGGCGCAGCATGTGGTGATCGACGGCCGCGACTTCCTGATGGAGGCGCGTCCTATCTACCTGACCGCCGATGAAGGCGCAGGCGACCAGCCGGTCGGCGCGATGGTGATGCTGAAGTCCACCGCCCGCATGGGGCGTCAGCTGCAAAACCTGGTGGTGACCGACGAGTCGGAGTTTGACCATATCATTGCCGTCACGCCGAAGATGCGTCAGGTGATCGATCAGGCGCGCAAGCTGGCGATGCACGATGCGCCACTGCTGATCGTCGGCGATACCGGCACCGGCAAAGATATGCTGGCGCGCGCCTGCCACCTGCGCAGCGCGCGCGGCAAGAAGCCGTTCCTGGCGCTTAACTGCGCCTCGCTGCCGGACGACGTCGCAGAGAGCGAGCTGTTCGGCCATGCCGCTGGCGCCTATCCCAACGCCTTAGAGGGGAAAAAGGGCTTCTTCGAGCAGGCCAACGGCGGCTCGGTGCTGCTCGACGAGATCGGCGAAATGTCGCCGCGCATGCAGACCAAGCTGCTGCGCTTTCTTAACGACGGCACGTTCCGCCGCGTCGGGGAAGAGCATGAGGTGCATGTCGACGTGCGCGTCATCTGCGCCACGCAAAAAAACCTGATCGAGCTGGTGCAGCGCGGCGAGTTCCGCGAGGATCTCTTTTACCGTCTGAACGTACTGACGCTGCATCTGCCGCCGCTGCGCGAGCGCCCGCTCGATATTCTGCCGCTTACCGAGATGTTTGTGGCGCGCTTTGCCGATGAGCAGGGCATTCCGCGTCCGCGCCTCTCGCCGCAGCTTAATGGCCTGCTGACGCGCTACAACTGGCCAGGCAACGTGCGCCAGCTGAAGAACGCGCTCTACCGCGCGCTGACGCAGCTGGAGGGGCATGAGCTGCGTCCGCAGGATATCGTGCTGCCTGAACAGGCGCTGGACGCCTCGCTGGGCGAAGAGGCGATGGAGGGTACGCTCGACGAGATCACCAGCCGCTTCGAGCGTTCCGTGCTCACCCGTCTTTATCTCTCCTATCCCAGCACCCGTAAGCTGGCGAAACGCCTTGGCGTCTCGCATACGGCTATCGCCAACAAGCTGCGTGAGTATGGGTTAGGGCAGAGGCGCGGCGAGCAGGAGGAGAAAAACGGCGGCTAACCGCCGCCGGGGTTAACGCTACTTCAGTACGGCCAGCGCCGCGTCGTAATCGGGTTCCGTGGTGATCTCGTCGACCAGCTGGCTGTACAGCACTTTGTCATGCTCATCCAGCACCACCACCGCGCGCGCCGTCAGGCCCGCCAGCGCGCCAGCAGCAATCGCCACGCCGTAATCCTGTTTAAACTCCGCGCCGCGCAGCGTCGAGAGCGTCACAACGTTATTCAGGTTGTCGGCGCCGCAAAAGCGCGACTGCGCAAAGGGCAGATCGGCGGAGACGCAGAGCACCACCGTATTGGTCAGCTCGCTGGCCAGCTGGTTAAAGCGGCGCACCGAGGCGGCGCAGACGCCGGTGTCGACGCTGGGAAAAATATTCAGAACCTTGCGTTTTCCTGCATACTCAGAGAGCGACACGTCGGCGAGATTTTTCGCCACCAGCGAAAAGGCTTTAGCCTGCTCGCCCGCCTGGGGAAAGTGACCTGCAACCTCAACCGGGTTGCCCTGAAAATGAACAGTGTGAGACATAACGATTCCTTAAACGTCAGATAACTGGCTACAGGTAAGTATGGTTCGAAAAAAGGTTTATGACATATCTATAAAAGACTTACGAGCGGAAAACGCAGATTATCCGAGACGACGCGCAGTTATCGAATGACATGGAGAGAGTATGAGAACGGTAAAAAGCTATCCCGAGTCCTGGCCGCTGCATACCCCTTTCGTTATCGCCCGCGGCAGCCGCACCGAAGCGAAAGTGGTGGTGGTGGAGATTGAAGAGGATGGCGTCAAAGGCACCGGCGAGGCGACGCCCTATGCGCGCTACGGCGAAACCGAAGCCTCGGTGCTGACGCAAATCGCCGGGATCCTGCCTTCGCTGCAGCAGGGCATGACGCGCGAGGCTCTCCAGCGGGCGATGCCGGCCGGGGCGGCGCGCAACGCTATCGACAGCGCGCTGTGGGATCTGCAGAGCCGCCAGCAGCGGCAGGATCTCTGGGCGCTGAACGGCGTGGCGGCGCCCGCGGCGGTGGTGACGGCGCAGACCATCAGCATCGATACCCCCGAAGCGATGGCGAGCAGCGCCCGGGCGCTCTGGCAGCACGGCGCGACGCTGCTGAAAATCAAGCTGGACGACGCCTTTATCACCGAGCGGCTGGTGGCGATTCGCACGGCGGTGCCGCAGGCGACGCTGATTGTCGACGCCAACGAATCCTGGCAGGCCGAAGGGCTGGCGGCGCGCTGCCAGCTGCTGGCGGATCTGGAGGTGGCGATGCTGGAGCAGCCGCTGCCCGCCGGACAGGATGCGGCGCTGGCGAACTTTATCCATCCGCTGCCGATCTGCGCCGACGAAAGCTGCCATACCCGCGACAGCCTGCCTGCGCTGCAGGGACGCTATGAGATGGTCAATATCAAGCTGGATAAAGCGGGCGGGCTGACCGAAGCGCTGGCGCTGGCGGCAGAGGCGAAGGCGCTCGGACTGGAGGTAATGCTCGGCTGCATGATCTGCACCTCGCGCGCGATTCATGCCGCGCTGCCGCTGGCGCCGGCGGCGCGCTTCGCCGATCTCGACGGGCCGACCTGGCTGGCGGTGGATGTCGAGCCCGCCATTCAGGTCAGCGCGGGCAAAGTGGTTATCGCTGCCAGCGCAGCAGGCTGATCATCGGCTCCAGATAGCGCTCTGTCGCTTCATCCACCGAAATCGCCGGCATTTCGGCGGTAATGCAGGGCAGGCCGAGGTCGTGGCACCAGCTGCCGAACGAGCCGGGCGTGTCGTAACCGACGCTGCCCACCAGCGGCAGCGCGGTCTGCTGCGCCAGCCAGTGGCCGAGCTCGCTGCTGCGCGGATCGTCGATGCAGGCCAGCGGCTCGTGCCAGGAGACCACCCAGCGCGGCTTCAGCCCGTGGATCAGCTCGCACAGCGCCTGGGTCTCCGGCTCGGAGCCGGGCCGATCTCCGGTCGAGAGCTGCACGTCGCGCGCCTCGGCGGCGCTGTTCCAGCGATAGACCGTCTCGCCGCTCTGCCAGTTGGCCGCCGGAAAGTTGCGGTTGAGATCGACGCCGTGCGCGTTGGCGCGCAGGCCCAGCTGACAGCCATCCGGATTGACCGCCAGCACCACGTGATGACGGCGCAGCCGGTCCGGCAGCGTGCGCATCGCGGCGGAAAGGGTGGCGACGGCGGCGTTTTCATCGCCGTGGGTGCCCGCCAGGATCAGCCCGCTGTCGCTATCGGCGGCCGGCGCGGGAAACCAGAGCAGCGGCGCGCCCAGCACGCTGTCGCCGTAGCGCTGATACGGAATCTCAAGTTTGCCGCGTCGTGGTCGCGGGTGTAACACCGTCATCGGCTTTCTCCTTTATTGCCCTCTTCAGACAAAGTAGCGGAAAAGCCGCGCGTGGAAAATCGCTATTTATCCTTCAGGCATTTGCGCTACAGTGCCCGGGTCATGCTGCGCCCTGCAGTGCGTTGCGCAGCGCTTCATTAGGGTAAGGGAGTGAAGATGAAAAGCACATTTCGCAAGACGCTGACGGCGCTGATCCTCGCCGCCATCGCGACGCCGACGCTGGCGGCGCAGCTGCCGGCTGGCGCCCAGCTGGCCGCCCAGCAGGAGATCGTCCGCCATATTAAAGACGAGCCCGCCTCGCTCGATCCGATGAAAGCGGTCGGCCTGCCGGAAATTCAGGTGATCCGCGATCTCTTTGAAGGGCTGACCAACCAGGATGCGCAGGGCAATATCGTGCCGGGCGTGGCTGAAAGCTGGAGCAGCAGCGACAATAAAACCTGGATCTTTACGCTGCGCGGCAATGCGAAATGGTCCAACGGCGAGCCGGTGACGGCGCAGGATTTTGTCTACAGCTGGCAGCGTCTGGTCGAGCCGAAAAACAGCTCGCCTTTCGCCTGGTTCGCCGGGCTGGCGGGCATCAGCAACGCGGGCGCGATAACCAAAGGCGAGATGCCGGCGGATCGGCTCGGCGTCAGCGCCGTCGACGCGCAGCACCTCAAAGTGACGCTGGACCGTCCGGTGCCCTGGTTCCCGGCGCTGGCGGCCAACGTAGCGCTCTTCCCGGTGCCGCAGCGCGTTATCGCCAGCGCGGGCGACGGCTGGACCATGCCGGGCAAGCTGGTGGGCAACGGCGCCTATCGGCTGGAAACGCGCGTGGTGAACGAGAAGATCGTGCTGACGCGCAATTCCGCCTACTGGGACGACGCGCATTCGGTACTGACCAAAGTGACCTTTATTCCTATTAACGAAGAGTCCAGCGCCACCAAGCGCTACCGCGCGGGCGATATCGATATCACCGAGTCGTTTCCGAAAAACCTCTACGCGCAGCTGAAAAAAACGCTGCCGGGCGAGGTCTATACGCCTGACCAGCTCGGCACTTACTACTACGCCTTCAACACCCAGAAAGGCGCCACGGCGGATGCGCGCGTGCGCAAGGCGCTGTCGTGGAGCATCGACCGCCGCATTATCGCGGAAAAAGTGCTGGGCACCGGCGAGAAGCCCGCCTGGCGCTTTACGCCCGACGTGACCGCAGGCTTTAAGCCGGCGCAGTCCTATATCGAGCAGCATAGCCAGCAGGAGCTTAACGCTCAGGCGAAGGCGCTGCTGACCGCCGCTGGCTACGGCCCAGGCCGACCGCTGCATCTGACGCTGCTCTACAACACGTCAGAGAGCCATCAGAAAATCGCTATCGCCGTCGCGTCGATGTGGAAGAAGAACCTCGGCGTTCAGGTCACGCTGCAGAATCAGGAGTGGAAAACCTACATCGACAGCCGCAACAGCGGCAATTTCGACGTGATCCGCGCCTCCTGGGTCGGCGACTACAATGAGCCGTCTACCTTTCTCAGCCTGCTGACCAGCGGCAACAGCAGCAATATCGCGCGCTTCAGCAACGCCGACTACGACGCGGTGCTCGCCAGAGCGAGCGGCGAAACCCAGGCCGAGGCGCGCAATAGCGACTACAACAAGGCGGAGCAGATTCTGGCGGACCAGGCGCCGATCGCGCCGATCTACCAGTACACCAACGGCCGCCTGATCAAGCCGTGGGTGAAAGGCTATCCCATCAACAACCCTGAAGATGTCGCCTACAGCCGCGAGCTGTGGATCGAAAAGCACTAAGCCCTGCGCGGCCTGCCTGGCAGGCCGCCTGCAGACACCTTTGCTCACAGCCTGAGGATTGCAACTCAACCGCGCCGCGCTAGACTGTATCGTATTGATTTTTTTAGTGAGGCAAGTGAGTGAACGTCATTGAAGGCAAAGCGTTGCAGGTATCCGACGCCATAATCGCCTGCCAGCTTGATGGCAAGGGCGGCTTGATCCCCATCGAAGATAAGGACGTCATCCACTGCGAGCGTCCCTGCTGGCTGCATCTTAACTATACCCATCGCGAGAGCGCCGACTGGCTGCAGTCTACGCCGCTCATCCCCGACACGGTGCGCGACGCGCTGGCGGGCGACAGCATGCGGCCGCGCGTCAGCCGGCTTGGCGACGGCTTTATGATCGTGCTGCGCAGCGTCAACCATAACGCCGACTCCCGGCCGGAACAGCTGGTGGCGATGCGGGTTTTTATCAACGACAAGCTGATTGTGTCGACGCGTCGCCGCAAGGTCTATGCAGTGGACGCGGTGCTGACCGATCTGCAGAACGGCAACGGTCCGGAAGATGGCGGCAGCTGGCTGGTGGATATCTGCGACGCGCTGACCGATCACGCCAGCGAATTTATCGAAGAGCTGCATGACAAAATCATCGTGCTGGAGGATGCGCTGCTGGACCAGCGCGTGCCGGCGCGCGGCGAGCTGTCGCTGCTGCGCAAGCAGCTGATCGTGATGCGGCGCTATATGACGCCGCAGCGCGACGTCTATTCGCGCCTCGCCAGCGAGAAGCTGCCGTGGATGGACGACAGCGACCGCCGCCGTATGCAGGAGGTCTCCGACAGGCTAGGGCGCGGGCTGGACGATCTTGACGCCGGCGTGGCGCGCACCGCCGTGCTGGCTGATGAGGTCGCCTCACAGATGGCGGAGGCGATGAACCGCCGCACCTACACCATGTCGCTGCTGGCGATGATCTTTCTGCCGACGACGTTTCTGACCGGGCTGTTCGGCGTTAACCTCGGCGGCATTCCAGGGGCCAACTGGCATCTTGGCTTCAGCATGTTCTGTCTGCTGCTGCTGATCATGATTGTCGGCGTCGCCTGGTGGCTAAAACGGCGACGCTGGCTGTAACGATAATGTAACCATTTGGTTATTAAGGTTAATGCCGGGACAATAATGCGGGGCAAGAGGCAAATAAGGAAAAAAAATCTGATCGAGGTCAATAACCCGCCAGGGCAACAGCGGCAAACTCAGTCCCGCAGGTGAATGCAACGTCAAGCGATGGGCGTTGCGCTCCATATTGTCTTACTTCCTTTTTTTAGAATTACTGCATAGCACATATTAATTCGATACGCCGGCCTTATCCGCCGGCTTTTTTTTTGCCCCTGCGGCTGAGTTATACCTATGCTTGAAGGACAACGACCACAGAGGAGCAGGGTATGACATCCATTTTCGCCAGCGATCCGATTCCTACCGATCCCGTCCCGATCCCCGATCCCATACCGCAGCCGCCGCCGAGTCCGCAACCGGACCCGCAGCCAGAGCCGGGCTATCCGCCGATCCTCGATCCGCTGCCGCATCGGTAACAAAAAAGGGCGCGCTGACTGAACAGCGCGCCCTTTTTAGTTCGGCTGCGAATCAGGGCAGCTGCAGCACGTCGAGGCGTACCACTGGCGCAGCGTCATCCTCTTCCTGCCAGCCGGCAGGCTGCACCGGCAGCGTTTCGCGGTCAAAGGCGAGATCGCCGCCGTCTACGACCGCATCGCCATGCTGGATGCTTTTAAAATCGAACAGCGCGGTATCCGCCAGGTGCGACGGCACGACGTTTTGCATCGCGCTGAACATCGTCTCGAGCCGTCCCGGATAGCGCTTATCCCAGTCGCGCAGCATATCGCCGATCACCTGCCGCTGCAGGTTCGGCTGCGAACCGCAGAGGTTGCACGGAATAATCGGGAACTTGCGCGCCTCAGAGAAGCGTACGATATCTTTTTCCCGGCAGTAGGCCAGCGGACGGATCACGATATGCTTGCCGTCGTCGCTCATCAGCTTCGGCGGCATGCCTTTCATTTTTCCGCCATAGAACATGTTCAAAAACAGCGTCTGCATAATGTCGTCGCGATGGTGGCCCAGCGCGATTTTCGTGCAGCCCAGCTCGGTGGCGGTACGATAGAGAATGCCGCGGCGCAGGCGCGAACAGAGCGAGCAGGTGGTTTTGCCTTCCGGGATCTTCTCTTTAACGATGGAGTAGGTGTCTTCCTCGACGATTTTGTATTCGACGCCC